>Ga0115571_1002923_pt1 | contig 11014 bp, 4 predicted proteins | sample COGITO_mtgs_1205_FD_87293 | JGI IMG/M metagenome (GOLD analysis project Ga0115571, IMG submission 87293) | Pelagic marine microbial communities from North Sea - COGITO_mtgs_120531 | ecosystem: Environmental > Aquatic > Marine > Epipelagic | place: Germany:Helgoland, sampling site Kabeltonne...
CGTTTACGCGACACCGAGACTGACGAGGACGCCAATTGCGAGCTAATCGAGTACGCCCAGTGCGCCGAGATCGTGCGCCAGTTCGCGCAGCGCAACCCGGGGCATTCGAGCAATCTGCGCGTCACGATGAGCCACTGCGAAGACACCGAGACGGAGACGGACTGCTTCGTCGGTTGTGCGTTCGGCGACAAGAACGGCGGCACGTACCGCTTCCTGCTTCCCGAGATCGACAACCGCTTCACCAAGCCGCGCTGCAAGCTGTCGATCCACCCGCGGTGCGCGTGCGGCAACGCCCGGGCTTCACCTCCGGCGATGTTCCCGCCCCCGCCCCCAAGAACGTACACCGAGGAGTGGAACATCGTGCAGAGTCCGTTCGTCGACCAGAACGGCGTGGCCTATGATACGTCGCGTGGCGTGGTCAACGCGATGGCCCAGCGGCTGGTCAACGGGCGCACGCTCGATATGTCGCTGCGCGCGGGGCCGATGCACCTCTACGAGGTACGCTACACGCGCGCCACGTTCTCCTTTTCTCAAAACTCCACTCTGATGCCAACCCCTTACGTATCGTTCACAGTGTCCAGGCGAGGATGACGGCTCGACGACGTGCGCGCTCACGTGCGCGAGAGAGCACCTGTCGCGTCTGCGGGCCTTCACGGTCACCGGCGAGACGTTCCACTCGCCACCGCCGATGCCGCCGCCGCCCAACCCGCCGCCGGCGCCGCCGCCGCCCTTTGTGGCCGCGGCGGGCGACCGGTTCGCGCCGTGCCAGGACACGTGCACCGCAGTGGGGCAGGGCGAGCAGTTCTGCCGCGACGGCGGCAAGGGCTCGTTCTCGCCGGCGCTCTGCGCCTACGGGACGATGTGCAGCGCGTGCGGGCCGCGCGAGGAGGTGCGCTCGACGCTGACGGCCTTCGAGGGCGACGACTCGTGCCAGTACGCCAACGACGGTATCTGTGAGGACGGCCGCCCGTCGACGGAGGAGGTGCACTCCTCGTTCGTCGTCATCGGCGAGGGCGTGTGGGCGCACATCTGCCCGTATTTGACGGACAAGTACGCCCGTTTGCCTCGAACTCGCGCGTTCCCATTTTCACTGCCATGCTTCGACTGACGCCCTCCTCCCCCGCACCTTGCAGGACCGACTGCGTGCACCCGGGCACGATCCCGACGGTGGGCGACGAGTCCTTCTCGACGGCGCCGCGCCCGCCGCTGCCGCGCCCGCCGCCGCCCGATCCGTTCCCACCGCCGTCGCCGATGCCGCCGGTCGTGCTGTGCGCGTACGACTGTGCGATCAATTCGGACTACTGCTCGGACGGCGGCCTGGGCTCGTTGGCGGTGGGCCACGTCCCCGAGACGGGCGATCCGCTCTTCGAGTGCTCGTACGGTTCGCAGTGCGACCGCGCGACGGGCTGCGGTCCTCGCGCGCCGCTCAACGAGCGCAACGAGATCTGCACCGACTCGTGCCGTCCGGGCATCCGCGGCGGCGTCAAGTGGTCCGGCAAGGCGCGCAACGGTGTCTGCGAGGACGGGGGCGAGTGGAATCACCACAGTTTTAACGAAGGAGAGGTCAAAGGCGACGTCACTTACTACGCGGCGGCAGGGTGCGGCTACGGTAAGCGTCGCATGTCAAACGCGAACCCCCGCATGCTCCACGCGCACTCGTTTTCACCCGTAGGCCTCGCTGTCGCGCAGGCACCGACTGCACCGACTGCGGCCTGCGCATCGCCGACCTTAGCCCACGCGCCGACGTGGCGACCAACGACTACAATGTGCTCGCGTCTACCGTCTTCCACGGCACGCTCGCCTACAGCGGAAACCAGGCCGCCTTTTTTTCAGACCTAGCCAACCCTGTCACCGCCAACGGCTACGACAACGACCCCGAGGGAGGGGACGGGAGCGTGAACGTGATGTCCTTTACGCAGTGCATGGCCCAGTGCCGCGCCCTCTCCACGACGAACTGCAATTACGCCGTGTGGACGCACGGCTTCACGAGCGCTACGACTACCGGTTCCTCTTGCGAAATGACCGACGGAACGTTCCCGTTCGGCAACATTTTTACCGACGACCAGGCGCGGTGCTTCCTCTACCTAAACTACTGGGCGGACGCGTTTCACGAGATGGCGGACTACGGGCCGCTGCGCTGCAAGCCGAGCACGTACCGCCACGCGTACATGTCGGACGTGGACACGTCCGGACGGCGCAAGCTCCAGCAGCAGTCGCTCATCATCCTGCCGCCGCCCGACCCGCCGGCGCCGCCGCCGCCCGACCCGCCACCGAGGCTGCCGCCCCCGTCGCCGCCGCCGCTTCCGAGTCCGCCGCCCGCCCCGTACGCGCCCTACGCCTCGAACCCTCACGCTGCTCACGTCTTGGCCCCGATCAGCTCCCGAACCAGCACGAACAGGCACCCGATCGAGAGCCCCAAAATCACCATGCCCAGCAGCCTGCACGCGGCGCGGAGGCGCTCGGCCGGCGTGTCGAGGCGCGACCACGCGCCACTTGCGCCGTCGTCCGTCGTCGGCAGTGCTTGCCATCCGCTCGGCATCGCGCGTGCCCGCCACGGCCTCGCCTCGCCCACCGCGCCCACCGAGCCCACCGAGCCCGCGCCCGCTCATTAGCGCCCCTCCGGTTGGCTCTCGCGCGCAGGCCGGGCTACTACGCGTCGTGCGGCTGCCACTGCTTCACCGAGGACGAGGCGAGCAACGAGGGGCCGGGGTACAAGGGATGGTCGGAGCTCGAGGTGCGCGCGCGCGCCACGCAGGTCGTCGAGTCGGCCGTCCTCTACGCGTCGCACGCCACGATCCGCCGCGGCTACGCCTACGACGCCGGGCAGGGCCACGCGTGGATCGTCGGCGTCAACGGGCTGGTCTCGCGGTTCGTCGAGTCGGAGGCGTCCAAGGCGCGCGTCGCGCACCTCGTCTCGGGCTACCGCGACACGGGCGTGCGCTCGTCGATGCTCCTCGGCTCGACACCGCTGCACTACTTCAACGACACGGCGCCGACGTGGTGGCCCTCGTCGACCGACGTCACGTGGCGCGTCTACCCGAACAACACGAGCCCGGACACGTCGACCGGGCTCGCGTTCTGGGCGGACGTGTGCGCCTCCTGGTGCGTCCGCCGGTTCGAGGACGAGTCCGAGTTCGTGGAGCTCGACTTCACCGTCCTCTACGGCCCGGCCGACACCGGCCGCTGCTCGTGCTACGCCTACCAGGACACCGACCCGCACTCGACCCACGCGCACAAGAACTCGCACGCGGCGCCCGACGACATCAGGGTGCGCGTTGCCGTAAGAAACCCCAATCCCTGCCACGCGTGCTTACCGCTCCGCGAATCGACTGTGTTCACAGGCCATGGAGTTTTTACACGAGTTCCACAAGATCCCGGCCAACCAGCCCAACGGCACGCACGTCTACGCGATGAAGAAGGCGATCGGCCAGGGCCTCTGGATCCCGCGCCTGCAGTCGACGCTCTACTACCAGCGGCTGTGGCAGGGGGAGATCGACGCGCAGCAGGGCGTGCTCGACGGCGCTCCCGCGCTCGCGGGCGTGGGGCACATCTTCTACGACGTGTCGAGCCTGACCGCGTGCTTCGAGCGGTGTGCGGACGAGGCGGTGGCCGCCGTGCGCCCCATCCGCACCGTGCGCTACGACGCGCGCGACCAGCTCTGTCGCTGCTTCGACATCTCGCTCTTCGCCTGGACGTTCGATTCCATCGGCGACGTCACAAACGCGCTCTGGGAGACGAGCCGAGGGTCGACCGCCGAGTGGTACGAGGTCAAGTTTTGCGAGTTCGTGCGGCCCGACACGGTGCGCGCTCTAACCCGAACACTGCACACACTACACTCCCTTCGCTCTAACGTCGTGCCCTTTCCGTTCGTTCGCAGCACGGCCGCACCCTCGTCTGGTCCAAGAGCCTGCAGCTGCCAGGCCAAGCCGACGGCTGGTGCTCGGGCTCGCCCGCGGGCGCCGGTGCGTTTCGCTCATTTCTAGAAAAGCCCATCCCCACGCACCTTCGACCACCACCTCCTTACTGTACATCGTTTCCTTTTCGGTTGTTACAGGCTACGTGATCAAGTCCGGCTCGGTGCTGCAGTCCTACGCCAACGGCCAAAGTTCGGCGGTACGCTTCATTTCATGCTCTCTGCACACCTCTCTCCATCTATTGCATGCCACGCTCCTCCCCAAAACTCGATCTTTACACCCTCTCTCCTAGCCTTTCCTATCAAATTGTGTTCATCGTATCTCTCTCGCGCAGCCCTTCGACGTCCTCTGCAAGGAGCAGTGCGAGGCGCACGGCGATTGCAATTACGCCCACGTGTTTGTCGAAACGTTCGAGCACCACGACCTGTCACATTTGAAACCGCCGCCGCCGTCGCCGCCCCTCCCCCCCTATCCGCCGCCATCGCCGTTGCCTCCGATGCATCCCTTCCCACCAGGCCTGCCACCGCTCTTCGGCGACCCGATCCGCGTCTACTCGCCGCTGGCGTTCGAGGTGCCCGAGGCGGACGACGAGGGGCTGTTTTCGATCAAGTGCGCGGTGGAGCACTGCGGCGACGGGCTGCCCATCTTCAAGTCGAGCTCTCGCATGGGGATCGTCTCCAAGGTGTCGGAGATGGCCGAGTCGGGCTCGCTCTTCCGGTCGGCGTGCGCGTACGAGTGCGCGCGCACCGTCTCGTCGCACGCGCTCAGCCTCGACGACTTCACGCAGCTCTTCACGACCTCGACGCTCCCTTCGGCCTTCTTCTCGTACCCGCGGCTGTCGCACTTGCAGGAGAGCGTGCTCTCCGAGTCGCAGACGGACGGCGACGACGGCGACGGCAACCTGGGCGCGAGCGCCGAGGGCGCGTCGACGGGCACCTTCTCGCCGCTCGAGCGCATCGCGGTCGAGCGCGACCTGACGATGCAGGAGTGCGGCGAGTTCTTCGAGGCGCGCAAGAACATCGCGATGCACGCCGTGTGGCTGTACAACGACGACACGACCGAGATCGCCGTCGGCGACTGCTCCCTCTTCCTGGCGGCGCGCAGCACCTTCCAGCACACGCTGTGGGACAGCTTCTTCGAGCACGCGCGACGCGTCACGACGATCGGCCACTTCGAGACCGCCGTGCCGAGCAGGGACCACGTGGCGTTCGCGCGGCCGCCGTCGGGCGAGGACTGCGACTTCGACCACCGCACGGCGGGCGGCGCGGCGTCGGCGGCGACGAACACGGACACCACCTGGCGCGCGTGCGTCTGGTGGTCCGAGTTCCAGTCCGACGTGCAGGACGAGCTCGCGTGCTCCCCTGACAGGGTGCGCTACATTTTGAACCCATTTAGCACCCCCATTTGCCTTGCCTTTCCCAAATCCTTGAACCCTCTCCCCTTTCCATGTCTTGCAGGACGGCTCCAACATCATCACCCCGAACAAGATGCTCGCCGACCTGCGCGCGGCGCGGATCGCGTACCCGCCGCCGTCGCCGCCACCCCCGCCGCCGCCGCCGACCGACGTCTCGCCGCCGCCTCCGGACGCAAACTTCCGGTGCGCCTCGGGCTTGCTCCCGCGCACGTCGCCCCTGTCCTCTGCGCCGCGGTGCTGGGAGTGGTCGGAGGCGACCGACGCCACGACGTCGGCCCACGACTCCGCGACCGTCCCGTACTCACACGACAGCCAGTACTGGCCGCCGTTCGCCGTGCACGGCGACGTCTACGAGCAGGACGTGGGCGGGTGCCGGATCAGTCCGCCGCCGACGCCGCCATCGCCCCCTCCGCCGCCGCCGCCGTCGTCCCCGCCGCCGCCTTCGCCGGAGCCGGCGCCCCCGCCGCCGCCACCCCCGCCGCCGCCCGGGTGCTTGAGGAAGGGAGACGAAAACACTCCGTGTGTCACTTTTTACGTCTTGAAGAAGAGCTCGGGCAATTTCGCCAATGCGTTCGAAGCTTGGAACGAGTGCATGCAGCCGGGCAAGAGCGACGTGCGCCAAAAATACCACTCGCGCCGCGGCCTCCCTGCCATCTTTTGGGGCAACAATGATCAGGCCACGGAATTTTGGGAAGAAGTAACGTATGCAATGGGCGAGAACGCCGACGTTCCGGGTGTGTGGTTCGGGGCGAACGACATCTGCAAGGAGGGACAATTCAACGGCATTGGGCTGCGCAACAAAATCGCGGACCCCACCCAAGGCTGGATCTTGGACTATTGGCGCGGCTCGCACAAGGAGACCATCGCGTACAGCTCCTGGGGCAGGCGCGCGTCGGATGAGAACGCGACCGGTCTCCAAGCCGACACGGCTGCCGACACGCCTGCCGACCACGCTGGCAACCGAAGCAGACGCGAACTCTATGGTGGAGGTTGGGGGACATATTCGTTCTCGTACTACGGCGACGCGTGCCAAAGCGACACACTCGGGTACGGGGCATCGAGCTGCGCGTCGAGGGCGTCGGCGTACGTCACCGCAGCGGAGCACCGCTTCCGCTGGCCCAGCGACCAGCCCGACAACAGCGGCGGCAACGAAGACTGCTTGGCCTCTTGGGACCATGGCGGCGACGCCTTCGAAATGAACGACGTGCCGTGCACCTATTCCACAATCAACATGGTGGCCTGTATGGCGACCGACGAATACCTGGAATCTCAGATCATCGCTCGCACGTCTGTGCAACAGAACGCGCTTTACCCAATCGCTGACATCCTATTCGACGACTTCGAATCGCGCCACGCCGACCCAGCTCAAGATCCGGTTGGTTGGGTGTTCGACGATGCGACTTTCGGCGCTCGCGGTCGCTGGTACGCGACGAATCCCATCACGGGCGACGTCGGGCAGACGATCAATACGGAGATTTCGGATACAGACTTGACCGGCCTAGGGCCGAGCGGCGTAAAGTACTACTGCTCCGGAGGCGGCCAAGAACAGACCGCACTGGACGCGACAATGGCGATTGGAATGCGCGTGTTCACCGACGAGTACTTTCAAGTGGCGCTCGACGCTACGCAGTACGTTTACCAGGGGCGGCGCCTGGGGGAGAAGGAGCAGCCGGCGGGGCCGGTGGAGCCGGTGCAGCCGGTGGAGCCGGGACAGCGCGACGACCGCCGGCTGCAAGCGCCCACCGGAGTCTCGCGCGCCGTGCAGTGGACGTCCACGTTCCGGCAGCCGTCGTACGCCGACCTCTCCTCGCGAGAGCCGTTCACCGGCCCGCTCTTTGCCGACTGCTTGGATCCGGATGTGCCCGATACGCACTGCTGCCGTGCGCGCACGGCGTTCTGGGTGAGCAACGACCCCGCGAGCGAGCGGTACTACAAGAAGGACCCGTACGCTTCGGGCGACTTGGAGGGGCGCATCGACGTGACCGGGTGCCAAGATGTGTGCGGCACCAACTTCATGCGGTACGGCGAGGACACGCAGTGCGTCCCCGTGCTCCCCGAGTGCAACGACTGGGCCGGATCGGACTCGCCCGAGTTTGCGGTCTCGGACCTGCTGCTCTTGGAGGCGTACTGCCTGTGCGGCATGAAGCGCTCCGTCGTGCCTGCGGCGGCCGAGGGACGCCGCCTCGACACGGCGTTCGCGGCGGGCGACTACGCCTGGCCAAGCGCGCGCGGCGCTTCGATCGACTCTGTGACTGGCGGCCACTTTGACGCGAGCGATCAGTGCTACGCCTCGTCGGTCAACTTCCACACGCGCCTCTACGCCGAAACCGACCGCCGCTGCCCCGCGGCGTCGGGCGGGCTGATGCTGTACACGGAGATGTCCACCGCCGACATCAAGTTCGAGCGCGCCTCGCCGGCGCCCGCCTACGCGTCGTGCGGCGACGCGTCGACCAGCCCGCTCGATTGCTGCGCCGTGAACCGCTCCGACGCCATGGGAACGCACTACTACCCGATGACGACCGTCAACGAGGACCTCACCGGCTTACAGTCCACCGACCACCCCTTCTCGCAGAATTCGGCGTGGGTTGCGTTTGGCCACGGGATGCCGTTCGGGACGAGCCCGTCGCGATCGGGACTCGTCTTCACGTTCGATTTCGACCGCGACGGCACGGAGGACGTGGTAGTGGGGAATCGCATGTACCTCAGTCGCTCGACCGAGGCGAATCGCGTCAACACGTGGTCTACGGAGCGGCACACGGGAAAGCGCTTCACCAGCGGCACTCCAGTGGCGATGGATGCGATCACGGTTGAAAACTTGGGGAAAGTGATGGTCGTCATCGGATACGACGACAACTCGATCCTCCTGTACAGCTATGGGATGCCGTCGGGCACCTCGGCGCTCGCAACCACGGACGTGGTGCTCCGTTGGGAGCGCACGCTCGACCGGGGCGACCGGGGCGACGTGATGGCGCTGAGCGCATACCACTACGCGATAGAAGGCTCGATGCGGGATGTCCTGGATGGGTTGGAGCGCGTCGGGGTGTATGCCGCGTACCGCGACGCCGACGACGCGCTGCACGTCGTCGATTACCCCCGAGTGAAAGCGTCCAGCGGCGTCACCGGGTTCGTCCCGGAGTACAAGGTGGTCACGCCCAAACGGTCCACCGACGTGTTCCCGGTGCCGCCCATCGTGCCCTCCCTCGCGGTGAGCAGCGTGACGCTCGTGGACGAATACGGACCCACCGTCAGATCGACTGTCTCCTTGCTGACGGCTACGTATGACGCCTACGACGTGTTCTTCGTAGGCACATCGGTCGGGTTCTCCAACCTCATCGTGCTCGACCACGAAGGGTTCGAAGAGCGGGCGATCCCCAACACCGACACGGGCAACTCGATCGCCGTCTCGAGCATGGCCCTAGCGACGATGTCATCTGCCACGGAATTGGCCTCCGTAGTCGTGATAGTGTGCTTCGCCAATACGAACACGCAAAACTCGTGTCACCGTATGGTGGACACCGCAAGCCAAGAAGACCAACAGGATCCCGCCAACGCCCGCCTCTCCCACTTCAACATGCAGAACACGCGGAGCCACTCGTTTGGGGATGCGAACGAGGTCACGACCGACGTCGCGGTGCTGGACATCAACCAGGACACGTTCCTGGACGTCGTCACGATCGAGGCCGGCGGGTACGTGCGCATCTACCGCGGAAACTACCACACGCAGAACACGGGCGACTTTTCGAGCGTGGTACCCGAGCCGCTCGACCCGACGACCGCGGCGCCCGATCCGAACGAAGTCGCGAGGCGCCGCCGCGCGCTGCAGAGCATCCAGCCCGGCGGCGTCCGAGGCGACGAGCGCTTCATGGCACACGGCAAACTCGGCATCGGACGGTGCGCGACGTGCTACTCGCCGCCGCCGCCGCCGCCGCCGCCTCCGAGACCTCCACCCACCGCGCCGCCGCCGTCGGCGCCGCCGTCGCCGCCGCCGACCCCGCCGCCGCCGTCTCCGGGCCCACCGCCACCGCCGCCGCCCGGGGCCACGTTCTACGTGCTGGAAACGGGCGGCCTCAACTGGGGCCAGTCGATGAAGCGCTGCATGCAGCCCGGGCAAACCGACGTCCTCAACAACTACCACGCCGACGCAGGGGTGCCCGGAGTGTGGCATGGCGACTACTCCGCCTACACGCAGGCCGCCGAGGCCATGGCCCGGTCCCACGAGGTCGGCTCCTCGCCGCGGGGCGCGTGGACGGCGCTCAACGACCTCTGCTACGAAGGCTACCACGACGCCATGGGCAACGCGGTGCACCTGACCGGCGACAACTCCGATTCCGTCGTCTACAACCTCTACCTCGGCGCCACGTACGAGACCGTCGCCGACACGCGCTACTTTGCGAACAAGCGACTCCACATCCCGTGGGCCAGCGGCGAGCCGAACCAAGACGGCTTCGAGCAATGCGTCCACTGGCACCGAGGCGGGCTCAACGACATCCGCTGCGGGCAGGAGGACATCAACCGCGTGCTCTGCATGTCGCGCGACCAATTTGGCGCCGAAAAGCACCAAGGCCTGTACGGAACGACTCGAATGATGCCCGACGAGCAGGTAGTGAACGCCGACCCGCCCGGCGTTGCGCAACACATGGGCAAGTACTACAGCGACGAGTTCGTGCCACAATCGTTCTTGCTGCGGCGCAAGGGCAACACCGGACTGGATGCCTACGAAAGCCAAATCACAGAATACAGCGGCATATATTCTTCTTACTGGACTTATATTTACAACCTGGATAGCACTGAGGACGCGTTCGGATCCAGCAGTTGCGGTCAGACCTACAGCTACATCGGGTACGCCCAGACGAGCAGCGCACGGCAGGGAGGGCCCATCCGCCGTCGTCGACTCGGCGAAACCGGCGAGAACCGCACCGAATCCTATGCCGGTGCATCCGAGCAGCTTGAGGCGCTGCTCGCCCACGCGGAGCCACCCGCCGCCGACGCCGCGCACAGCCAAGCGAGCAGCACGCACCTCGCCGAGCTCGTCGGCAGCGATCAGCGCGTGGCAGCCGCCATGCGAGCGACGGCGAACGAGGCGCTCGACGAGTGGTTCCGCATCGCCGCACCGTTCGGAGTGGACCGCTCGCAGGCCAACCTGACGAAGTACCTGATCGACCACGGCATCGATCCGAACTCCAACTCCACAACCACACCCCCGGCCAACGTCGCAGCCAATGCCACCGGGTCAGAGGGACGACGCCTGCAGGCCGCCATCGCTTCCACTACGTTCAGCGTCTCGCGAAACGAGCGCGACAACGTTCCCGTGCGGTACATCCTCGCGCACTACTACTCGCCCAACGCCGACGCCGGCTCCTGCTCCATGCGCTGCCACCACGCCGGCCGCATGGGCTACGACTCCTTCACGCTCTACGCGTCGACCGGGATCAACGCCCTCGACGCGCACGACCTCGACACCTACTACAACATGGGCGAGCCCACCGAGTGCCTCTGCGGGCCCAGATACGACGCGCTGGCCGCGCCGCACCCGCCTCCATTTCCACCGGATTCGCCGCCGCCGCCGTCGCCGCCGCCGCCCACTCCGCCCTCGCCGTGCCCGGACGCGCCGCCGCCGTCGCCGCCGTTTCCTATCATCCGCACCCTGGGCGTCTGCACCCTCCACGCCGAGGGCGTCACTCCGCCC
>Ga0115571_1002924_pt1 | contig 11014 bp, 16 predicted proteins | sample COGITO_mtgs_1205_FD_87293 | JGI IMG/M metagenome (GOLD analysis project Ga0115571, IMG submission 87293) | Pelagic marine microbial communities from North Sea - COGITO_mtgs_120531 | ecosystem: Environmental > Aquatic > Marine > Epipelagic | place: Germany:Helgoland, sampling site Kabeltonne...
CATCTCTTTTACTTTTTTATATTGTTGTTTTAAGAATGCTTCTATTACTTTTGTATCTCTCATTAAATAATTATAAACTATTTTAGCCAGTTTTTAAACTCATCTCCCATGGTTGCTGTAGCTAGTTTATCTTTTTGATGAAGAGAACTTAAAATACGTTCATCTAAGCTATTTTTACATATAATATCTGTATATAAAACTGTTTTAGTTTGACCAGATCTGTGTGCTCTATCTTCAGATTGTCTTCTAACTTCATAGTTAAAGTTATTAGAAAAATAAACTACATTAGTAGCTGCAGTTAAAGTAAGTCCAAAACCACCTGTTGTTGGGTTACCTACAAAGAACTTACATTCCGGATCTTCTTGAAATCTTTTCATAGCAATAGTTCTTTTAGCTGAATCAATTGCACCGTAGTTTGCAACTACAGAAGCTTTACCATATTTGTCTTGAAGAAATTCAATAATATTTTCTATATTGTAAATATAGTTGGCCCATATAATCATTTTACCATCTGATTCATCTATTATATCCGACAAAGCATGTAGTTTAGGATTTTTAAATTCTTTTAGTTCTGCATCATTTGTTTTTACAAAACCGTTACCTACTTGATGTAGTTTAATTATTTCAGTTAATTTATTATTATAAGAAACTGCTTCATCTTCAATAATAGCAATAGCAGATTGTTTTAAAGATTTATAAACTCTTTCTTGTTCTTCATTCATGTCTACATATCTCTTAGTATATTGTTTCGGAGGTAGATCTAAACATTCATCTTTAGTAACACGATAAGAAAAGGTTTTTAATTTTTCTTCAAGTTCTTCTAATTTTACATAGTACTTAGGTATCTCTGTATATTTTCCTCCACCTAAATCTAATCTATGGGTAACACAGTATCTATTTCTAAATGCATAGTAAGAAGAGAAACCTAGTAAATCTTCGTTTAAAAAACCACACTGAGTATATAAATCTAATGGAGATTTAGTGACAGGAGAACCTGTTAAGATTCTTCTATAAAAAGAATGTTTAGATAGTTTTAAAACATTTCTAGTTCTTATAGCTTTATGATTTTTAATTGTAGTAGACTCATCTATAATAGTCATGGCTTTATGTTGTTTTAAAAACTCCATGGCACCTTTAAGACCTCTAGCAGTAGATAAGGCTTCAACGTTCATACAAAAAATAGTTAAATCTTTATTTACTTTATAAGCTTGTTGTAATTTTTTAGGTTTATCTAAATTCCAAATATAAGTAGTGTAATCAATGTCTGGACTCATGTGTTTTTCAATCTCATCATACGCCCATACCGTGTATACGGATTTAGGTGCAATAATTAAAACACCTGTAATACCTTCATGTAATCTTAACAAACCAATATTATCTATTGTAACTTTTGTTTTACCCGTTCCCATTTCCATGAAGAAAGCGTAATTTAATTTATTCCAAGATTTTTCTAAGGCTGTTTTTTGATGCTCGTAAGGAGCGGTTTTAAAGTTAAACAAGTTCAACATAGTGCTTGACATATAATCTGTAATGACTATATAGTCAAGGGAATAAAGGAGGTCATTTTTATGAACCTAGAACAACTAACAAGTATAAGTATAGACACTAATAAAACCAAAGATATTGCAAATTTATGCAATGAATTAATTTCTAAAAATAAAATAGTAGAACAAGCTGAGGAAGCACTTAAAAATGCTAAATCGGAACAACTACGTTTATCTGAAGAAGTTATTCCTGCTGTAATGTCTGAGGCAGGAATATCAATGCTCAAACTAGAAGATGGTTCTTCTGTTGAGGTTGCACCTTATTATTATGCGAAAATCCCAGAAGATAAAAAAGCGGATGCCTTTAAATGGCTACGTGAAAATAACTTTGGGGATTTGGTTAAAAATAATTTAACCTTATCGTTTAATAAAGGAGAAGATTCTGATGCAGCTAGAATTAAAGCTGAGTTAGAAGCAAAAGGTCTTGTCGTAGACCAAAAAGAAGACATCCATTGGCAAACGCTTCGAGGATTTGTTAAAGAGCAAACCGAGAAAAATAAAACTATACCCTCAGACTTATTTGGGTTATACGTTGCCAATAGAACAAAAATAAAAACTAACAAATAACAACTATAGGAGTAACACATGGCACAAACACAATCGCCAAAATCAGAAGTAGTTAAAAAAGAAACTGCATCTGCACCATCGTTAGATGTTTCATCATTGGAACAGTTTGCTAACGCAGGAGCGGAAAACATTACATCAAATGATGTATCACTTCCGTTCTTAAAGATTCTCACTAACAATTCACCTCACGTAACTCAAGGTGATTCTAAGTTCATTGAGAATGCAAGACCAGGACAAGTAATTAATACTGTTCTGAATAAACTTTATAATGGTAAGGACGGTTTTAAAGTCGTTCCTTGTTTTTATAAATTTGAATACGTAGAGTGGGCTGACAGAGGTACACAGAATTCTGTTGCACCTGTTAATTCATATCCTGCGGATTCAGACATTATGACTAAAACAACTAGAGGAGATGATAGAAAAGATAGATTACCAAATGGTAATTATATTGAACCTACTCATTATCACTATGTAGTAGTCGTGGATGAAAACGATCAACCGTCAGAGACAGCAGTTATAGTCATGAAGGCCACTCAAGCTAAGAAGTCTAAGAAGTGGAATTCAATGATGCTTTCTCAGAGAAGGAAAGGTAAAAACGGAATGTTCCAACCACCAACATGGTCACAAATCTATATGATGAAGACTATGCTTGAAAAGAATAGTTTAGGTTCTTGGTTTGGATGGGAAGTTGAACACCATAAAGATATTCCTAATCAAGATTTAATGGATACGGCTATGTCGTTCTATGAGACTTGTAAGCAAGGAAATACTAAGGTGAATCTTTCTCAAGAAGGCGAACCACAAGTAACATCAGCACCGTTTTAAATATGGTATCGCTAGAATTTTTTAGCGACCTATTCGGCGGATTAGACTCCGCTTACGGTACCTATGAGCTCAATGGGGCTCATAGGTCTGATGGTAAAGCAGAAGGCAAAGCGCTTACTAAGAAAGGGTCTGTAACAAGTGAATTATTTGAAAAACATCTAAAAGGAGAAGTCTCCATAGGTATTGTTCCAATTATGAAGGACAATAAATGTAAGTGGGGATGTATTGATGTAGATAAATATTCTATGGATATTAAATCTACTATTAAAAAAATTAGAGAACTAAAACTTCCACTCTTTCCTTATAGATCTAAGTCTGGTGGATTACATTTATTTCTACATATTGATGGTGTGGTAACTGCATCTGAAATGATTAATAAATTAACTGAGATAGCAGGAGTTTTAGGATTTGGAGATTGTGAAATATTTCCTAAACAAAGAACTATTAATGTAGAACTTGGGACCATAGGTAATTGGTTAAACTTACCTTACTTTAATGCAGAAATGACTATGCGATATGCATTAGATGACAACGGCCACTCGATACCTTCTGATAAATTACCAGAAGCTGTTGCTAAGTTTAGATTAAAACCAAAAGATTTTTACGAAATAAAAATTGAAGTAAAAGAAAATGGAGATGATATGTTTAAAGAATATCCTCCATGTGTACAATCATTTATGACAACTCAAATGGAGCAAGGCGGTAGAAATGAAGCTTTGTTTAATGTGGGTGTATGTATGATTAAGAAGTTAGGTAAAGAAGGAGCATGGGAACATGATCTTCAAGAAGTAAATAAAGCTTGGGGAGAAAATGCATTACCTGCAAAAGAAGTTAAGGCTACAATTATTAATTCTTTAAACAAAGAAAAAGAATATAATTATAAATGTAATACTCCACCTGCTAAAAGGTTTTGTAATCAAGATCTATGTATTAAAAGAAAGTTAGGTATAGGTAAAAGTAACTATAGTTTTTCTGTAGATTCTTTTCAAAAGATTAACACTAAGCCACCTAAGTATATTTTAACTATTGATAAGAAACCTATAAGATTAACTGGACAAGAACTTTGTCAGCAACAATTACTTAAAACACAATTGTTTGATACAGATATTGTTTGGAAGACTATGGAAAAGGAATCATTTCATTTGTGGTTAAACTATCTTAAAACAATACAAACTGATGTAGAAGGTTATGACTTTACTGATGATGATAAAGATGAGTTTGAATATCTATTCAAAAACTTTATTGATGATAACCAAGTTGCTGATGATATATCACAAACACAAAGTGACTATGTTTATGAAGAAGAAGGTTTTATGTACTTTAGACTTGAGGTCTTTAAAAAGTTTTTAAAGAAAGAAGGTCAGAATTTAAAAGCTCCAGAAGTAAAAGAAATATTAATAGACAATGGAGCAGAGTATATAAGAAAGCATAAGGAATACACAGCTAGACTTTGGAAAATATCTAAACCTAAGTTTGAATCTGTAAAAGATCGTAACGTTAACTTTAACAAAAAGTTGCCTAGCTTTGACCCAGATAATCAATAAAACTGCAAAAATATTTGGGCCTCCTGGTACAGGAAAAACCACGAGGCTCATTAAAATAATAGAAAAATGGTTAAGGTTAGGTGTACAACCTCATGAGATTGTTTATGTTTCGTTTACAAACAAAGCTGTTAACGAAGCTGTATCACGAGTAATTAAAAAATTTACAAATTACAAAGAAGAAGATTTTGATAATTTTAGGACCATACATTCCTTCTGTAAAAAACATTTAGACAATGTGCAAGTCGTAGATCCTAGAGTAGACATGCTAGAGTTTCATACGGATTGGGGAACTGTTTCAGCTAATATGACTGATGAGGATATGAATAACAAGATATTTAATAACTGGTTTCTTAGAGTTTACGACAAATCTAGAAATTTACTAATAGAACCAGATGAAGCTTTTAGAAGAGAGGTAAATAAAAGAGGAAGATTAATTCAATACAGAGATATTATAAGAAACTATGAAGAGTTTAAAAAGAATCATAAAATAGATTTTACAGATATGATTGAAAAATATATCAAAGAAGTTAATCCACAACATTACAAAGTATTTATAGTAGATGAAGCTCAAGATTTAACTCCTTTACAATGGAAATTTGTCTACAAGATAGCGGAAAAAGCAAGAAGAGTTTATTTAGCGGGAGATGATGATCAAGCTATCTATGAGTGGAATGGTGCAGATGTACATTGTTTTTTAGGCTTTCCAGGAAAAGTGTTTATCTTAAAAAAATCATATAGATTGAATAGAGATATACATAGTTTATCAAAAGAAATATTAAAATTTATACCTATAAGACAAGAAAAAGAATTTACTAGCAATGAAGTAGATGGCTACATAGAAAGATATTCTAAATTTAATGAGATTCCTATAAATAAAATAGGCGGCTCCTGGTTAATTTTAGGTAGAGTAAGGAATAATGTTAATGAATTACAAGAATTTGCTAGAGCAAAAGGCCTATATTTTCAAGATATGAGAGGTAATAAATCATTTAATATGAACAAATGGTTAGCTATTTCATATTGGGAAAAATTAAAAAATGGAGGAACTCTCAATAAAGAAGAAGTAGGTATTATGTATGACTTTATACATGAAGTAAGAAGAGGTTGGAGAAAGATAGATGCTAAATCATGGTCAGCTATACACCCTAATGAACCTTTAAATCTAAAGTTTTTAAAACAACAAGCTGGTTTGGAAACACCTAACACAGATTGGTGGAAGGTTTTAAATAGAAAATTTACTACGAAAGACTTGGATTATTTTGAAACTATGTTAAAAAACAATGTAGAACTTGATGACAAAGCTAATATTATTATTGACACCATTCACTCTGTCAAAGGAGGAGAAGCAGACAATGTTATTATATATGAAAAATCTAATTGGCCTTCTCATTTTAATAGTAAAACAGGGAACGATAAAATGGCAGAAGCTAGAGTGTGGTATACCGGAGTGACTCGTGCTAAAAAGACACTTCATTTATTAGCAACAGATCATCAATTTCATTTTCCAATGGGTAAAATATTTTCTAACTATAAAAGGAGTTTAAATGACACATAAAGATATGTTTGACGAAGCGTTTCCACAAGGTAGGCAGGTAGGTGGATCTCATTATAAAGATAATTTTAAAATACAGCCTTATGAATTTATTTCAAAGAATGGTTTATCGTTCTTTCAGGGATGTGTTGTAAAATATGTTTGTAGATATTTATTTAAGGGAACTGCAGAACAAGACCTAGATAAAATTATACATTATTGTGAGCTAGAAAAATTAAAATTAAAAGACGATGTTAAGAAAAGTAAGAAAAATAATAGTTAAACTTAGAATGCTTTATGCTGATATTAGAGGTCACCATGGTAAAAAATGGAATTATGAACCAGGAGATTGGTATATGGGTAGAAGAAATAAAAAAAAGAAAAAATGAGAAGATACATACTTGAACGGATATATCATTACTCAACATATTTAACCAGTTGGTCTTGGCAAAAGTTATATGGCAGGAAAACTAAAAGAGGAAAAAAATAATGGCTACTGAACTTACATTTACAACGACTGACAGCGACTGGACACCGCCCACTAGCTACCCAGATTTAAGCGATCGTTCTATGATCGCAATAGATTTAGAGACTAGAGATCCTAATATTAAAAAGACAGGACCAGGATGGCCTACTAAAGATGGAGAGATTGTAGGAATAGCTGTAGCTACAGATGGATTCAAAGGATACTTTCCTATAGCTCATGAAAGAGGAGATAATTTAGATTCAGCCATGACTATGAAATGGTTTCAAAAAGTAATGTCTTCAGATGCAGATAAAATTTGTCATAATGCTTCATATGATATTGGTTGGTGTAGAGCTTCAGGAATAAAAACAAATGGAAAAATTATAGATACTATGCTTGCAGGTGCAATCATTGATGAGAATAGAAGAGGTTATTCTTTAAATGCATTGTCAGCAGAATACCTTGGTGAAATAAAATCAGAAGTTAAGTTAAGAGAAAAAGCAGAAGAGTGGGGACTAGATGCTAAGGCAGATTTATGGAAGTTACCTCCATCGTTTGTTGGAGAATATGCAGAACAAGATGCTGAACTAACTTTAAAACTTTGGAGAAAGTTTGAAACAGAAATTAGATTACAAAACTTATCTTCTATTTTTGAAATGGAAACTAAACTTCTACCTATCTTAATTGAAATGCGTGAGCATGGAATAAGAATGGATATGAATAAAGCTGAAGTAATGAAGAAAACTTTTGTTACAGAAGAGAAGAAAAAACTTCATGAAATCAAGGGTTTAACAGGAGTTGACGTAGAATTATGGGCAGCAACATCTGTGGCTAAAGCCTTTGATGCAATGAAGGTCCCTTATGATAGAACGGAGAAAACTAAAGCACCAAGCTTTACTACTAACTGGTTACATAACTGTACTCACCCGTTAGCAAAGTTAGTTAGAGAAGCAAGAGAGATGAATAAGTTTCATTCAACTTTTATAGATTCTATTTTTAAATTTGAACACAAAGGAAGGATCCATGCAGAAATCAATCAACTCAGATCAGATAATGGTGGTACTGTTACTGGTAGGCTTAGTATGTCTAACCCTAATCTTCAACAGGTACCTGCAAGAAACAAAGAGTTTGGAAAACAAATTAGATCATTATTCTTACCAGACGAAGACAAGCAGTGGGGATCTTTTGATTACTCACAACAGGAACCAAGATTAGTAGTTCACTATGCATCAAGTGTAGATTCTGGATTTGAAGGAAGCTATGAACTAATTAAAGCTTATCAAGACGAAGATGCAGACTTCCACCAAGTAGTAGCAGACATGGCAGAGATACCAAGAAGTCAGGCTAAAACAATTAACCTTGGATTGTTCTATGGTATGGGTGCAGCGAAACTATCTCGTGAACTTGGAATTGATACCGAGAGCGCTAAACAATTGTTAAAAGAATATAATGCGAAAGTACCTTTTGTAAAACAATTAGCAAACAAATGTATGTCCGTTGCAGATAAAAAAGGATGTGTAGTAACTATAAGAGGTAGACATTGTAGATTTAATATGTGGGAACCTAAAGCTTGGGGTGTCTTCCAGGCAATGACAGAGCAGGAAGCTTTTTCTAAATACGAAATGCATCAATTAAAACGTGCAGGAACGTATAAGGCTTTAAATAAACTGATTCAAGGCAGTGCAGCAGATCAAACTAAACAAGCCATCATTGAATGCTATGAAAACGGCCACCGGCCACTGCTACAAATACATGATGAATTATGTTTTAATATAGGTGGAGATAAAGATATTGAAACTATTAAAAATAAAATGGAACATTGTTTAGATGATGTGCCAATGAAAGTTCCTTCTAAAGTAGATATAGCATTGGGGGACAACTGGGGAGAAGCAACGTAATGCAAAAAATAGATTCTGCTTTTATTTATAACGTTCCAAATCATGAAGAACATAAAAAAATTATTATTGAGTTAATAAAAAAAATTCCTCAAAATAAATTTGAGCAGATTTCACACACTGATTGGAACTTACCTCCAACTATGCAAAAAGATTGGCAACATTATTTTAACAAAAATATCTACACTTATTTTGAAGATGCTTTTTCAAATTTAATTAATTTTAAAATTCTTCTTGAAAATGTGTGGTTTCAATGGTATGAAAAAAACGACAAACATAATTGGCATACGCATCCAAGAACTCATTTTACTAATATATATTATTTAAATTTACCTGATAAAAATATTAAAACAATTGTTAAAGATTTTGATAATTTTAAAGATTTTAATATAAAAGAAGGACAAATACTTACTTTCCCATCTTTTTGGAGCCATAAATCTCCTCCTAATAATTCTGAAGAAGCTAAAATAATTATTTCTTTTAACACTAGTATAGAGCTTTAATGACAAAAATTTTAAAAATTTTTCCTACTCCTATATATTGTGGAAATAAAATAGAATTTTCTAAAACAGAAATAGATTTTTTTTTAAATTCCAAAAAAGATAAAAAAGAAAATGAAGGAAACACAACAAATGCAGATTACCATATTTTAGATAATCCTTTAATGACTAGTTTAAAAAATAAATTAAATTATGAATTACAAAACTATTATAATATAATAGAACAACCTAAAAATTTGTTGAAGCCTTATATAACACAATCTTGGTTAAATTTTACAGAAAAAAACCAATACCACCATAGACACAGACACGATAATTCTTTGGTTTCAGGTGTTTTATATGTGCAAACAACGGATGAAAATGATTGTATATTTTTTTTTAAAGACGAACAGCATGTTACTACAGATTTTATAAAACTTAAGAACAATGAATTTAACTCAAAGGAAATAAAAGTAAATATTCAAACAGGTAATTTATTATTGTTTCCATCTAAATTAGATCATTCGGTTCCTAAGAAAACTACATCAGGAACTAGAATTAGTTTATCTTTCAATTCTTTTGTAAAAGGTAATATTGGAGATAATGAAAAATTAACAGGATTAATTTTAAAATAATGTCAGAAAAACCAATAGATATAAACGATCCTAATTTAATGGTAGGCCAATGTCCTCATTGTAAAATAGATACTGTATTTAAAAAAACAAAAGACAAGAATATTTATAAATGCAGAGTGTGTTATAAAACTGCAAAACAATTTAAGAACGGTAAGATACATTGGTTTAAAGTCTCAGAGACTCACCCTTATATCGATTATGTTTAACCAGCAAATAAATGTACTTCGTGATCTTTAGGATTTGAAGTAGCAGCTTGCATATCTCTAGCAATTAATTCTTTAACGATTGTTTTAATTTCTTGAGATGTTTCTTGCATAGCATTAGTTACTTTACCTTCTTCTAAATAAGATTGGTTCCAAGAAGATTCTAAACTAATTTTTTTAGCTAGTAGTACTTGTGATGATTCCATCATTGTTTAACTCCTCATAAGTTACTAAACACAATTTTGGTTGAGTTAAATTTTCTGATTCTATTTTAACTTTACCTGTGTTTAATTCATTTATGAAATTAGGTATCACTTGCTCTTCAGTCTCACAACTGACTTGATGATCTATATAAGCACCACAATGACGAGCTTGGACACGATATAATTTCATAAGATAATAATAGCTCTTTTTTGTTGATAAATCAAGTATTTACGTTAGGGTTGACTTCTAGACACTTTAAGTATCCTTGTGTAATTGTCAATCCTTTTTTTGTATATATTTCACGTAGAACTTGACCCTTTTTTTTGACTGCAATTAAACAGTTTTCTTCACCTTTGTAGTAAATAAAAGGTTGTTCTAAGATATTAAAACATTTAGGAAATTGATCTTCTATTTTAGGATCAACAAAACACATCATTCCAAATATAATAAAAGTTTTTATCATTAAGACTTGACCTTATATTAAATATCTCTTATATACAAGAGATACGCAACCATAACATAGGAGGACAATGTTAAAAAGTAAAAGTTTATGTTTTAAAAGCTTTATAGATAAAATAGATGATGTACTTTCAAAAGTACATTCCAAAACAATTGGTGGTGAGCCCTTACAATACAATGATGATGAATGGATTAATGCTAGAGATAGATTAATGAAAATGAAAGTAGGAGGTCATAACATGGCAACCTATCCTATTAATTTTCAAATGGCAGATCACTTAATTTTATCTGAAGTTGGATCAAGAGATAAAGCAGAGAAAATTCATTTAGATGAGTACTTTGCAAAAATGAAAGGAACTAACTAATGACAGGTGTATATTTGGGTTTAATTTTAATTTTTATTTTAGCTTTCCCTAAATTTGTATTAGGATCAATTATAACTTTAATTGCATTTATGTTTGGGGCATCGTTCTAATGCATCCTAAAAAATTAGATAAAGAGTGGCGTAAACTTCAATCAGATTGGCAGAATTCTTTAAGAAAATTTTTTAAAAAATCTGATAAATTAAATGAAGAGTATGGCGGGACCATGCCAGGCTTAACAGAAACTATGTTATTTGGCCTGATGTGGTTTGTCGTTAAACAGAAACTAAAAACATATTC
>Ga0115571_1002937_pt1 | contig 10985 bp, 10 predicted proteins | sample COGITO_mtgs_1205_FD_87293 | JGI IMG/M metagenome (GOLD analysis project Ga0115571, IMG submission 87293) | Pelagic marine microbial communities from North Sea - COGITO_mtgs_120531 | ecosystem: Environmental > Aquatic > Marine > Epipelagic | place: Germany:Helgoland, sampling site Kabeltonne...
AGGGTCGAGCTCTCCGACTCGACCGTCACACTCGCGGTCGCCGTTCCAGAGATGACCTTGTCATCGAAGTTCACGTCCAATTCGAACGCCACGTGGGTGACGGCGGTCGTCGGGTAGGACGACTGGCTGGATGGGTCGAAGTTCGGCATTTTGATCGCGTCTTCGGTCGACGCCCTGGGTTGGACGCGGCGGGGTTTGACCGCTGGAGGAGACCCGGTGGTACGCCAAGCGACGTTACGACGAGCGTTCGCGACGGTGGGTCGAATACAAGTAATCGAACGCGACGCGAGCATCCTCGCGCGGGGGCGAAGTGACTGGATACGAGGGTGTCGCTAATAAAGTCGCTAAAATCTACTGGTCCACATACAAGTAGGCCTTACACACCGTCACGCCATACCGACGAAGTCCGCGTACTCCGGGCAGAGTCTCCTGCAGTGCCTGTACAGCCTCATCGCCGTCATGTGATCACTCTCACCCTCCGCACGTTGCGCCCGGCGGTGCAGGTCGAACGCCTGTTTCCCCACGTCGTCCGTGAACAGTGGGTCGGCCCGTTCGTACATGACGTCGGTGCGGATGATTATCTTGAGGTGGCCCTCGCCCACCGGCGTCCCTTCGTGGCTCGTGTCCTGCCTGAACACCAGCGCCGTGCCGGGTTCCACGGGCGCCACCGCCGCTTTCCACTCGTCGGGCCACCTGTACACGCCGAGCGATTCGTCGACGATGAACTTACCCATGCCGGTTCCCTCTGGCGGGACGAACATGGCTGTGCCTCCACCCACTGGGCACCGGTTCAGGTACACCAGCATGGAGTACAGCGACCTTCGGTTCATGTCCACGATGGATGCGCCGTCGGTGTGCGGCGAGAAGTGACCGCCGGATTCGTACCTGTTGAAGAGGAGGTGGTCGTTCACCCCGCACGCCTCCCACGTCCCGCCCAACCCGGGCTCCCACATGGGATGGCCTTCATCGATGACCACCGTCGGCACCACCAGGTGGGCGCACCGCCGCCACAGTTCGTCCGCGACCGCCGCGCTGTGAATCTCCACGGTGTCCGAATTGCGAAACTTATTCGTGGACGCCGCCGCGTTCCAGAAGCTGTAACCCGCACCCTCGGCGCATTTAATCAGCGCCTCGCACTCGGACGCGCTCACCGCGTCGTCGAGGATGAACGCGTCGAGGGGCGGTGGAAATGTGCGCTTGGAGACTTTGGGAATCTCGGCGCCGGAGGTTGACGCGACCAGGCACGCGTCCAGCGCTCGACGGTGTTCCTCCGACGCCTGGACCTTGTTGACGGGACGTATGGCATCCGGGTCGACGTCCACCAGGTCGAAACCCGCGGTCGTGCCCTCCCGGGGCGGGGTCACCGCGGCCGCCATTGTGCGACAGAACCGAGGCGAGGAAATCTCCACCGGATCGAGTTTGTGAGATCTCGCCCAACACCACCCAACAAACGGGGTCGCGCGTGGACAGACGCCCGCGTGGGTGGTGGGATGATGTCGACACCGTCGATCACGAGTCAGGCGGGGACGTCGAGTGGCGTCATGAACGTGTCGCGGGGGATGGGACGAAGACGATCGGGATGCGCGGGGATGGGACCCACGAGCGGACATCGGGACGTGTCATCCGCGAAGAAGAGGGTGCTGACGCGACGTCGTGGCGAGGGGACGAGCGCGGTGCGTGACTGGTCGGTCGCGTCGGGGTATGGGACAAAGGGCGAGGCGCGAGGATCCGGTGTCGTCGTGAAAGGCTTACCGGAGACGCTGTTCACGGTCGGAACGGTCGCGGTGTTGCCACTGTACGGCGCGATGATCGGAGCTCCCAAGGCGAGGTTCACGCAGACTGCGATGCGTTCGCACCTGCCGTTCATGCTGATGGGTGCCTTGTACGCGGCGGCGGCGATGGTGTCTTCGCAGAGTGTGGATGCAAAGGCACTCGTGGACGTGTTCTTCACCAACACCAACGGAGATGGAGTGATGAGCACAGCGAGGCACGCGTTGACGTTGCTGTCGGGCTTCCTGGCTACGGCGGAGCCCGCGTCTTGCGTGTGGGTTCATCTGCTGTCGTTGGACCTGTTCGTGGCGCGGCACGTTTACCTGGACAGCTTAGCTCTGAACGTTCCGGCGGCGCATTCGCTGACACTGTGCTGCATGTTCGGACCGTGCGGGTTCCTGGCGCACACGGTGACCAAGGCGTTGATGGCGTTCATGGAGATGAAGGGAAAGACGGCGGCGACGTAGGCATCTTGAAATACAAAGTCATCGGAAGTGACGAGAGCAGACCCTGAACCTTCCCTGACTCTAGGGTAAACTTACCCTAAGGGCAAACCCTCACCCGAATTTCAACCCGACTCTCGTGAAAAGGATTTGGGTGGAGGTCCGGCGCACGGGCGTGCGTGCCGCCCTCACTCTCCGCGGCAGTTTTTCTTGGACCTGTCAGTCTCAGCTCGTGGTGAGATTCAAATCACTGTGAGGGTGCCCAGGTCGCAGCCCCTGCGAGGCGCGGTGAGGCGACCACAGAGAGTCGGTGTGTAGGCGCGGATCTGGGTGACACAGTCGCCATGGACATCGCGTTGTCCGGTATGACCCTTCGGGGCTTCTACAGGTCCGTCGCGAGCCTCTCAAAGCTCGGGGCGGAGGTGCTCATCGAGGCGACCGGCGATCGCGAAGGCCAGAGGAACGGCGGGCTGACGATCAAGGCGATAAACACCGCCCGGTCCGCGTTCCTCTCCGTCACGTTCAAGTCGACGTCGTTCGATGCCTTCAACGTGACCGTCCCCGAGGGCACGTTGCAGACGGCGGTGTACGCCAAGCATCTCCTCGCGGCGCTCAGGACGCAAAAGGTTGAGCGCGTTTTGCTCTCGCAGGCGGTGGACGCGCCGGAGAAGATATCGATTCAGCTCGAGTGCGGCCGCGGGACTCTCAGGAAGACCTTCGGCGTGCACTGCGTCACCGACGCGGCTCACCTCAGGGCGACGCTGGACCCGAGCACGATGCCCATCAAGATCGCGTTCCGACCCAAGGAGTTGAGTCGCATGCTTTCCCATTTCCAGTCGGCGCAGGCGGACATCACCGTATCGTGCGCCCCGGAGGATGGCGCCGGGGACGTGCTGCGAGACGCGAACGCCCCGGCGAAACGGAACCTCAAGCTGTCGTCCTACCTCGACCCGAACGCACCGGCCGGCCAGGCACTTCAGACATCGGTGAGCCTCGACAGCGGCGGCCAGGACGCGGTGTTGAGGTACGAACACGACGGGGGCGAACAGGTGGACGTGACGGTGAACCTCAAGGACCTTCGCGTGATGACCGGTCTATGCGAGCAGCTCGACGTGGACGTGGTGGTGTACATCGACGAGCCAGGGGCGCCGGTGCTGGTCAGGCCCACGGCTGAGTACAGGGCGATGGGCGGCGACAACCGCGGAAACCAGAGCCACCAGAGCCACCAGAGCCACCAGAACCACCAACACCAGCAACACGGTCGAGGGTACGCTTTCGACCCGACAGACGTAGACTTTGACGCTGAGCTCGTGTTGGCGTCCATGTTGCCGCGCATCGAACAGGAACCGTCGCAAACGCTGGGAGGTACCACGCGGACACAACAAATGGCGGGGGATACGAGGGCGGGGCACGACGGACCGCCGGGTACGTCGGGGAGGGAGAGTGAACTGACGGAGAAGTTTCCGGGACGTTCCGGAAAGGGCGAACCGTTCGGCGGAAGGGGCGGCCCGAGCGTGGGCGCGGCGGCGAGCACGGGGATACCGGACTCCGTCGATGGATCCACGCCGGTGGATACGCGTCAGAGGGAGACGGTCACGGGCCCGCCGGCGGATGTTCAGATGGCGTGGGCTCCGGGTGATTTGGACGACGACGACGGAGGGGACGATTGGCTGGGCGAGTACGTGGAGGCGACGCCGCCCAATCGCAAGAAGCAGCGAAACAAATAAACGATTTTACAACACACGGACGGACTACACGTAGACGATCAGTTCGCCGCCGCTAGCTCTTTCGTGATGACGTCGAGCGATTTGCCCTTGGTCTCCACGACGGTAGCCCTCACGAAGAGAACGGAAAGCGCGCAGACACCCGCGAACCCGACAAACACCGCGGGACCGCCCACAGCCTCGACCACCGGCAGGAACGCCTGCCCGATGACAAAGTTGAACACCCAGGGCGTCACGAAGCAAAGTGACATGCCTGCACCTCGAATACGGGGGTTGAAAATCTCAGAGGAGAGCAAACCGGGGATGGGTCCGCATCCCATTCCAAACGAGGCGATGTAGCACATGACGGCGACGACGGCGACTGGACCCGCGAGTGCCCACGTCGCCTGGTTCGCCATCGCGTAGCTGATGACCAGGCAGCTGATACCCATGCCGATGAACGATCCGGTGAGTAAGGGCTTACGTCCGAGTCGGTCAAGTGCCTGGCCGCTCAAGACGGTGGCCACCACGTTGGTCGCGCATACCGCAACTGTAAACAAAACACGACGTCAGTCTAATTGCCTGTACGAGAATTGAAATAAACTCACCCGAAGCCGCAACCGCGGACTGCACCCCCGCGGCGACGAACATGGCGCTGGAGAAGTACACGACCGCGTTGACGCCCGACATTTGCTGGAGGAAAAACAAACCGGTGCCGATGGTGACCGCTTTTCGGTTAGCCGGGGCGAACAACTCGGCGGTGGACACTTTTTTCTCATCCTTGTCGTCTTTGTCGTCGCCGCCGCCGCTCGGGTCCGGCGCGCCCCACAGCGCCGTCTCCGCCGCCGCAGCCTCCGCAACCTTCCCTTGACGCCTGAGCCACCCGGGCGATTCCGGGACGACGGTCATGAGCACGCCCTGCATGAGCCCGGGGATCGCCGCGAAGAGGAACATGTTGTGCCAGTGGTTGGGATCTGAAACAAGCGGGACGCCCGCGACGACGGCGACGAGGATGCCGACGCAAATCATGAGCTGGTTCAGCGACCCGAGCGTGCCTCTGAGCTGCGCGGGTGACACCTCGGCGATGTACATCGGCACCAGGTTGGACGAGGCGCCGATACCCACGCCGGCGAGCAGACGACCGAGCAGCATGAACCACACGTTGTTCGCGAAGCCGCAGAGGACGCTGCCGAGAAAGAGGGGAGCCGCGACGCCGACCAACGCCGTCCTCCTCCCCACGCCGTCGGCGATGCGGCCGCTGTACAGGGAGCCCACGGTGGCGCCCACGAGAACGGTCGACACCACGAGGCCCTTCAGTTGCGTGTTGAGCGCGATGCCGAGGTCCCTCGCGAGGTAGTCCAGCGCGGGGTTGACGATGCCGAGGTGGTAGCCGAAGGAAAACGCGCCGAGGCTCGCGACGAGCACGCACGGCAGGACCCGCATGAGCAGCTCGCGGCCCTCCAGGGGCTGAAGCTTGGGTTCTGGTTCACCAGCCTCGAGGTCGGCGGTGGCGGAGGCGGTCAGCCGACGGCCGCGCCGTGGGTTGAGCTCCCCTGTGGACGACCTCATCATCGCTCGTTGGCGCTGCTGCTGAGGTCTGTGGGAGGTCGTTGGAGCGAGCGGAATGTTGGGGCGAGCGCGGAGAACGGGGCGGGGCCGGGAGGATCTTCTCGCCGCGACCGAAGGGTTCAAGGTGAGAGTGGTCGTGTGCGCCCGGGAGACGCTGAGCATCGTGCCCGTATGACCGGTCGCGTGCCGGCGCGAGTGACGCTCCCGTTGAGAGGTAACATCTGATTCCAGCAGATCTGCGCGCGAGGTGACGCGTCGAACGCCTTCCAGGGCCGAATACTTGTAAAAGTCGGGAGTCGCCCTCACTCCGTTCAAACCATCGTGCACGGCGGTGCGCGGACGGCCGGACAGGGAACAGTCCGGATCTCACGCCAATCTCCGGCGTGTCGGTTCGAATCCGCGAGTCCGCGCGTAACCCCGGCGGGATCGCGCCACAGGGAGACGTTCTACCGGGCTCTCGTCTCGACATTCTTCAATCTTTTTTCTCCCTCCCCTCGAGTTCAGAGGGTGTGTGTCCCTCCGCGCGGAACCATGAGCGGGCTCGAGAACCTCATGGATAACTTCTCCCTCTCGAATTCGACGTCGATGAAGGGGAAGAGCATGAACGCGATGAAGGGTGGTGCGACGACGAGCACCCCGATGTCGACGGCCAAGTCCAGCAAGGCGGAGGCTGACCTGCTCGACGACCTGTTTGGCAGCACCCCGAAGAAGGGACCGAGCGGGGTGACGACGGGTGGCTTCGCCTCGACCCCGGCGGGGGGCGGGGGGGCGGGTTCCACGGGCGCGGACCCACTCGACGATATATTCGGACTCGGAACAGCGCCCAAGCCAATCAACACGTGAGTCCCCCCCAGCCCTTTCGCGCGATCGACACCCTCGCCCAACCCCCGCGACCCTCGCGAAGATATCGTTTCGTGCTCTTCACAATCAGGAGCTGACTCGGATGATCCTTCTCCTTACCAAACGCAGGCCCGCGGCCGGTGGAACGTCCGGCGCGTACCCCGCGCAGACACCGGGCATGGCTGGTGACTTCTTCGAGTCTCCCCGCGGCACAGATGCGAACCTGGCGGCTGGAACCCCACACCGGGCGCCGTCCTCGCCGTCAGCCGGAGGTGTCGGTTCCCTCGGGCTCGATGACCTCATGTCTCAGTCCCTCGGAGGTATCGCGACCGGCTCGGTGTCGAGCAGTTTGAAGGGCCCGAGCATGATGGCGGCGGCGATGGGCAGCAGGAACGGCAGCGCGGGTGATCTCAGTCACGGGGGGTCTCAGGGTCACGGGGGATCTCAGGGTCGCGGCGGGGGCCTCGACGACGCCGACGATATCCTCGGGGCGATGTTCGGGACTGGTGTCAGCATCGTCGGTGACAGCGTCAGCGGATCGGAGACGGCGTCGCCGGCGGGCATGACACCCGTGTCGGGCTCGGTGTCGAACGACATGGACGCCTTTGACGCGTTCGCCGGCGGAACCGCGGGTACCACGGGCGAGGAGACTCACGTAGATCACTCACTGAATAGCTCCGACGCGTTGAGCGGGGGCGAGGCGGACTGCGCGACTGACCTCGAGAGGGCGGTCGAGAGGGCGAGGTCGAAGAGTTCGGGGTCGTCGCGGCTGTCGTCGGTGACGCACGCGGAACCTGTCGTGGACGGGTTCGCCGGATTCGACGACCTCCTGTCGCCGGGACCCGGGTCGGCGCCGAAGTCGTCCGCCACAGGGTCGGCGCAAACGGTTTCCTCGGGCCCGGTGGGGAGTTCGTTGGAGGATCTCCTCGGGGTCGGGGCGTCTTCGAAGAAACCCGCGGGTGGTACCATGTCTCTCGGGGACGAACTCGACGGGCTGTTCGGTGCGCCGTCGGTGCCCAGCGGCCAATATGAACCGGTACATGAACCGGCGGTGATTGACGACATGTTCGGTCCGATGATGGGCAACGGAGGCGCCACGAGCGCGGGGGTAGCGACCACGATCTCGGGCAAGGTGACGTTGGATGAGGTCGAATACGACGTTAGCGACGACGAGCAGGAGGGTGATACCGAGGAGCGCACCGCGGCGAGGAAGAAGAGGCACGACAGGGTCCGCGCGGCGATGCGGGCGAAGCTTCAGGAGAAACGCGACAGAGAAATAGCCGCGGTGGCTGAGCAGGCTGAGCGTCAGGTGCTCAAGGATCTCATCGGCGCCGATATCGACGAGTGGCTGCGTCAGAACCAGGGTAACATCCGCACCATGCTCGCCAAGCTCGGGGATGTGCTGTGGGAGAACCACGGGTACAAGTCGCCCGGTCTCAACGATCTCATCGAAGCAAACGCCGTGAAGAAGGCGTACCACAAGGCTCTGATCATCATCCACCCCGACAAGGTGAGGCAGAAGGGTGGGAGCACGGACCAGTGCTACATCGCGGACAGGGTATTCGACCAAGTCCGCGACGCGTACAAGGCGATGTGCGAGAAGGAAATGTGAGGTTATGGCCGACGAAGCAAGACAAAAGCTTGTAACGACGCGAGGGTCGCACTGAAACTATAAAACTATATTCATCCTAAAACGCCAAGTCACCCTGATGCTACGAACGAAAGTCGACTACATTCGACCCCTCATTTGTTTCCACTGCTCATCGAACTCTGCGTCGGAGTCCATGTAGTACTCGCCCAGCTTCAACGGTTGTATCTTCGAGAATCGCCGTTTGTCCGCCCGTCGGCCCAGAGTCCGTATCGGCCCGTCGTGGTTGTCGTCGAACAGGTCCATGGGCACCACCCTCAGGTCGAAGCTCACCCTCGTGTCTTCCGTGGTGTTATCTAAGCAGTAATGCCAACACCTGTTCCCGTAGAACCTCACAAACTGGCCAGCCCCGGCTTTGAAAGCGTGAAAGTCACCCTTGCCCGGCGATGACTCCGACGTCAGCGAGTTGCTCCCGTACACCTTACTCAGCGGCGCCCAGATGTTCACCTCCCCAGGCTGATGATTATACGGCTCAAGACCATCGGCGTGCGCGAACCCCTGAGCCGGGCCACCGGCCATGTGCACGCGGAACGTCGGCCTCCTCTGATACGCGACGCGCGAAACTCCGAGAGCGGCGCAGACCTCGCGTCGCACGAACCGATGCAGCGCCTCCGCGAAGTCCTTCGACTTGCGCAGGTCGTTTTGGAGTACGAACAAGAACGGGTTCTTACGCCGACCTTTCGGCGGGCGAAGCGCGTGCAGTTTGCCCAGAGGGGTCTCCTCGTTCAATACCCCCGACTCCAAAAGTGCCAGCCTGACCATCCTGACGAAGCCGTACGAGTCCTCGTCGTAGTCCACCACCCTCTCCGCGATTTGATCCTCCGTCAGTCCACCGTACCGCACGCCTTCTCCTTGTCCTTCTTCGGCGGCGGCGTCAGGACGAAGTGCCGGAGGCTGAACATGAGGAGGAGTGTGGGGATGAGCGGTATCCGCATCACGGGATTCCATCTCGCTCCGAGGAAGACTGCGGCGAGGAGGGTGACCCTGAGCAATTTATGGCGAAGGAGCTTCCTCAGTCCGTCGCCCAACAGATGGTACGTCGGCCTGAGCGATCTCTTCACCGTCGCTCTCGTCGCCTTCGGCTCGGACATCGAGGTTGTGGCGGCTCCGTGACGGCCAACCCTGAAAATATGACAAAACAAGGACTTCTCGGAATGTCCATGGCGTCGCCTCGCACACCGGGTGGGCACTCCGATGGGCGCGGCATCGACGATGCGCGTCCGCGCGCTCGAGAAGCTCGCGGCGGCGTGTTACCGCCGCGTCGGCGGCCGTCACGCCGGCGACGTGACGCGCGGCATCGGCGAAGGCGCGGACGCGTCGAGCGCGTCATATCGGCATCCCCGTCAGCTCACGTCGCCGACGACGCGTTCGCTCTCCACGACGCCGACGCGGTCTCGATCGATCATCGTCAACCACCCGACACGCTTCGAGGCCGCGTCCATCCTCCACGCGCGCCCGTGGAACCGCCTCGAGGTTCCCTCCCTGGTCAGCGCAATCACATGCACGCACAAGACTGTCGAGCTCGTCGACGGCGTCGAGTGCCCGCTGGCGCATCCGCGGGGCGCGACGCGGAACCCCGCCGTCGCCTACGACGCCGATTATGACCACCTCGCGTCGCTCTGCGAGCACTTCGGCGCGACGCCCCCCACGCGCGGCGCGTCCTTCCACTCGTGCCACCTCACGCCGTCGCTCGCCCTGCGATGGGAGCGGCACGCCGAGGCGCAGACGTACCAGTTCACGAGATGCGGCGACCTGGACGAAGCAGCGCTGGACGCGCCCTTCGACGCCGCGAACGTCGCGGTCGCGGCGGTGCCCGCGGCATGGATGGCGAGCGTGCCCGGGGCGGTCATCTGCGCTACGCACCTCGCGGTGACGGACGAAACGGTGGGGGGCTCGTCAAAGGCGACATTTGCGGCGGCGGCGCCGGCGGAGGAGGACGACCGCGCGAAGCACGAGGCGTCCGCCGCGATCATCGAGGACCTGCGTCGGCTGTTCGGCAGCTCCGAAAACGACGTCATCACCGGTTGCGAGCTGGAGAAGGGCCGGTTCCGGTGTTTCAGCGACTGGCGCTCGCACGGCGACGGGTTCAACCGCGTGGTGATACGGCACCAGAGGGACGACGCTCGAGCATTCGTGAGGACGTCCGCGGGGAAGGCGGCGCAGCGCATGATCGAGCTCGATAAGTACAGGATGCTCGCGCTCATGGCGATGCCTTTCGCGCAGGGGCTCGGGCGGCGGGTGGACGCGCTGAACGAGGAGCTGAAGGACGTGGCGGAGAGTGTCGACGCGATGGACGGCGAGGACGAGGACGGCAAGCGGGATTTACTCGGGAGGCTGACGCGGCTGGCGGTGACGGGTCAGCGGCTCAGCGCCATCGCGCACGACAGGTTCAACGCGAGCAACGCGTACGCGAGCATCGTGGAGGACAGGCTGGAGTACATGCGCGCCGGAAGGATCGCGGGAGTTCCCTCCGTGAACACATTCCTGGACGCGGCGATGAAGCCCGCGCTTCGAACGTTCAACGCGACGCAGCGAAGGCTGGACAAGGTGGCGATGTCCTCGCAGCTCACAGCAGAGATCATACGCACGAGGCTGACGCTGGAGCAGCACGCGCAGAGCAACGAGAACCTGCGGGAGCTGAAGAAGACGAGCTCGACGCAGCTGATGATGCAGCACAACGTCGAGGGTCTGTCCGCGGTGGCAATCACCTACTACTCGCTCGGCGTTCTCGGGTACCTGCTCAAGGCGGCGAGTGCGACCCCTTACGCGCCGCCGGTGCCGACGGAGCTGGCGCTGGGCGGAGCTATACCGATCATATGGGGCGCGGTGACGGTGGCGATATCGAGGATGAAGAGGGCGGCGGCGATTGAAGGGGGCGCGGGGAGACACTGATTGAAAGCGCCGCGCCGGACACCGCGCTCGAGCTCCGGGACGTGCAGCTGGGGATGTTGGCGGAGGAGGAGGAGAAGGCCAGGCAGCTGGAGGCTGAGTTTTACGAGCAGATGCGTCTGC
>Ga0115571_1002939_pt1 | contig 10982 bp, 9 predicted proteins | sample COGITO_mtgs_1205_FD_87293 | JGI IMG/M metagenome (GOLD analysis project Ga0115571, IMG submission 87293) | Pelagic marine microbial communities from North Sea - COGITO_mtgs_120531 | ecosystem: Environmental > Aquatic > Marine > Epipelagic | place: Germany:Helgoland, sampling site Kabeltonne...
AAGACCTGTATTGAGAGGCAAGTGGGCGTTCCCTCCTTATGAACGTCTGCTTTGGGATGGAATAAAAGCACGCATTCAAAAAACTTTTTTAGGACAAACTCAGGAACGAGTCTCCTCATTTCAAGTCAATCAGTGGAACGCAGCCCACAAGCTGGGCTTTACGTACCGATACTTTAGGTCGGGACATACCCCTTTGGCGCTAAACAAGCAAACCCTAAAAACTTTTTTTGAGTCCCACCCGCGCATCTTAAAAGAGAACATCAAACACCGCTTTCGAAATTATAATCAGTTCAATACGGTAGCGCTAGCCAATCACCTAGAATACACTAGTGGAAATCGAAACTTTGCCTCATCTCAGGCAATGTACATGCAACCCCACCAGCGAGGCGATGACTATGTAGATAGGAAGTTTACTCAATGTGAAAACGATAAAAACATCTTGTTTTTTTGTGTTCAGAGTTTGGATTTGGCTTCAAAATCAGATCAGGATCTGGTTTTTAAAAAGATGAACCAAGTATTAGAAACCCAACTTTAGTAATTATGGAAAAACCTGTTGCTGCTCTATCCATGGTTCGAAACGATACCCTTTTTGCCGACAAATGGATCGCTTATTACGGAGCCCAGTTGGGCTATGAAAACCTATACCTTTTTGTTGACGGATTGGAACAAACTTTACCGAAAGAGGCAAAAAAAATCAATTGTTTTCAAATCCCTCACACGCCTTATCCCAGAGCTCAAGGCGATAAAAAACGGGCCAAAAAAATTTCTGATTTCGCTCAAAGTTTATATCCAAAGTACCATGCCGTTCTGGCGATGGATATTGATGAATTTTTAGTGGTGGACCCCAAAACGAAACTCAGTCTTAAGGCGTATTTGAAACAAAATTTTACAACTTCTTCTCGATCGGCTTTGGGCCTAGATGTAGGACAGCACCCCCAGTTGGAGCAGGCGATTGAATTGCAAAAACCGTTTTTATCTCAGCGTTCCTTCGCTCAAGTATCTGACCGCTATACCAAACCTGTAGTGAGCTTAAAGCCCCTTCAGTGGGGCTCGGGGTTTCATCGGATTAAAGGGAAAAATTTTACCCTCGATCCCAACTTATACTTGTTTCACTTTGGATTGGTTGATCTAAAACACATCCAACAAAAAACTGAGGAAAGCGAACTCCTGACTTCTGGTTGGAAGGGACATTTTGACCGTCGGTTGAAGCTTTACCATGCTTTGGAACACCAACCTGTTCAAGAAGCAGATCCCTTTTTTGAAAAAGCACGCAATTACTTCAGCAAAAAACGGAAATGGTATGCCTGGAACAAACCAGCGCCTTTAAAAGATCCCAGTGTAATAAAAATTCCAAAACGATTTCAAACGCTGGTTTAAGTTGAGAACCTCTTTATCTTTGCAAAAAAAAGTTATGGATCCAATTCGAATGGTGGACTTAAAAAAACAGTACGACTTTCTTGAAGAAGAAGTCACCCTTGCCATGCGCGAAGTCCTAGACAGTACTGTCTTTATTAATGGGCCGATGGTACAGGCTTTTCAAAAGGATTTAGAACAGTATTTAAATGTAAAACACGTAATTCCCTGTGCTAATGGAACGGATGCCTTGCAAATTGCTTTGATGGGATTAAAATTAGAGCCAGGGGATGAGGTGATTACTGCGGATTTCACTTTCGCAGCGACTGTAGAGGTTATTTCCCTGTTAAAACTCAAGCCCGTTTTGGTAGATGTGGATCCTCAAACTTTTAACATTGACCCTAAGGCAATTGAAAAAGCTATCACTCCAAAAACGAAGGCCATCATCCCCGTTCACTTGTTTGGGCAAGCCGCAGCGATGGAGGAAATTTTGAGTATGGCAAAAAAGCACAAACTTTTTGTCATTGAAGACAATGCTCAGGGTATCGGTGCTGACTATACATTTTCAGATGGGACTCAAGCCAAAACAGGAACGCTAGGTGATGTCTCAGCGACCTCTTTCTTTCCCTCTAAAAATTTAGGTGCTTATGGAGACGGCGGTGCTATTTTTACCAATGACGATGATTTAGCGCACTACATTCGAGGGATTGTCAATCACGGAATGTATCAGAGCTACCATCATGATGTGGTTGGAGTCAATTCCCGTTTGGACGCCCTCCAAGCCGCTGTGCTAAAAGTAAAATTACAATACTTAGATTTTTACAACGAAAGACGAAAAGAAGCGGCTTTACGCTACACAGATTTGTTAAAAGACCACCCAAAACTTATCACCCCATTTCGAGATGGGGCTTGCAATTCTCACGTTTTTCATCAATACACCCTGCGTGTCCTTGATGGAAATCGAGAGGGGTTAGCACAGGCTTTACAAGCTAAAAATATTCCGTACGGAATTTATTATCCCATACCCTTACATCAGCAAAAAGCATACGAAGATCCTTCAACCGACACCCATGCTTTTCCCGTTACAAATCAGTTGGTAAAAGACGTGATCTCCCTTCCCATGCACTCAGAACTTTCTGTGGCACAGATCGAGTTTATCTGTTCTGAGGTTTGTGCTTTTTTGGATCAGTGCTAATCCATATTTAATTTATACATTGGCAGTCAAAATTTAAAACATCATGAAAAAAACACCTTTTTATATATTTCTTTTATTAAGCGCGTGGAGCTGGTCTCAAACTACTTATTTGCATTGCGGTCAAGTTTTTGACTCCGAAAAAGCGAAAATGTTAGGTCCACATACCTTAGTAATAGAAGGTGAAAAAATCACAGAAGTCAAAAAAGGATTTATCGAAACAGTTGAGGGCACTACTGTTGTGGACTTAAAAACCAAAACGGTATATCCTGGATTTATTGATATGCACGTCCATATAGAAGGAGAGTACAGTCCGGATCGCTATTTAAAAGTATTTCAAAACAATCCAGCGGATACCGCCTTTGAAGCTGCAGAAATTGCGAATAGAACCCTCATGGCTGGTTTTACATCAGTTCGAGATTTAGGAGGAAGTGGAGTCAATATTTCCCTACGTAACGCTATCGATAAAGGATTGACTTCAGGTCCTCGGATTTTTACCGCTGGAAAAGCTATTGGTACTACAGGTGGTCATGCTGATCCGACCAACGGATTCCGAGCTGATTTACAAGGGGATCCGGGTCCTAAAGAAGGAGTTGTCAATTCCGTTGAGGATGCTCGTAAAGCAATACGCCAACGGTATAAAAATGGTGCAGATTGGATTAAAATTACAGCCACAGGCGGGGTTTTAAGTGTAGCGAAAAGTGGTCAAAACCCACAGTTTACCAATGAAGAATTAGCTGCCATAACACAAACCGCAAGAGATTACGGTTTTCAGGTTGCTGCCCACGCTCACGGAGATGAAGGGATGTATCGTGCAGTTGCCAACGGGGTAAAAACCATCGAACACGGAACCCTTATCGAGGAACGTACCATGAAATTGATGAAAGAAAAAGAAGCCTATTTGGTAGCGACTATTTCTGCGGGGAAGTTTGTTGCGGAACAAGCCAAAAAGCCCGGTGCCTATCCTGCTATTATTGTTCCTAAAGCTATTGCCATTGGAGCTCAAATTCAGAGGACCTTTGGGAAAGCCTACAAATTTGGAGTTCCTATTGCTTTCGGCACCGATGCTGGGGTTTACCCACATGGCGAAAATGCTAAAGAATTCATCTACATGAACGAAGCGGGAATGCCCGTGGCTGAGGCGCTGCAATCCGCTACCTATGTCAATGCGAAAATCTTAGAGAAGGAAGACCAATTAGGACAAATTGCTCCTGGGTTTTTAGCGGATCTTGTGGCTACCGATGAAAATGCACTTGATAACATAAACACCCTAACCAACGTTACTTTTGTAATGAAAAACGGAGTGGTGTATAAAAGTGAATAGGCTTTAATTTCCAGATGCTGTTTCCAAACTGCGATCTATTTTTTTGACTAAACCTTGTAGTACTTTTCCTGGTCCCACTTCTGTAAAATGTGTGGCGCCGTCGGCAATCATCTGTTGAACGGTTTGCGTCCAACGCACAGGTGCTGTTAGTTGGTCTATTAAATTGGTTTTAAGCGTTTCGGGATGGCTTACTCCCGTGGCACAGACATTTTGATATACAGGACAGCTTGGGGTAGAAAAGGAAGTATTTTCAATGGCTTTTGCCAAACGTGCTTTTGCCGGTTCCATCAGTGGGGAGTGAAAGGCCCCTCCTACAGGTAACACCAAAGCTCTGCGCGCTCCTGCCTCGCTAAGTGCTGTACAGGCAATGTCAATAGCTTCTTTTGCACCTGAGATCACCAGTTGACCCGGGCAGTTGTAGTTCGCTGGAAGGACAACTCCCGAAATTTCTTTACATACTGATTCCACCACTTCGTCTTCCAGTCCCAAAATGGCAGCCATGGTTCCGGGAACTTCATCACAAGCCGCTTGCATGGCCAACGCTCTCTCTTGTACCAGTCGTAAACCGTCCTCAAAAGCGAATACCCCTGCAGCAACCAAGGCAGAAAATTCTCCTAAAGAATGACCCGCTACCATTTCAGGTTGAAACCGATCGCCCATGACTTCACTCAAAATTGTGGCGTGCAAAAAAATTGCAGGCTGGGTCACCTGAGTTTGTTTTAAAGCTTCGGGATCATCTCCAAACATGAAATCGGTAATGGAAAAACCAAGGATTTCATTGGCTTGTTCAAAACGTTTTTTTGCCAAATCGTAATTTTCAAAAAGATCTTTTGCCATTCCTGGAAACTGGGCACCTTGGCCCGGAAATACATAGGCTTTCATCGATTATTGTTTTTTATAGGTTAAATAAGAAAAAGCATAGGGTTGCCCGTCAGTAGCTTCCTGCTTTTCCTGGTGCGAAAGAATCCATTTTGAAGTATCGATTTCTGGAAAAAAAGCATCTCCTTCAAAAGCGTGGTGGACACGGGTCAGTTCTATGGCATCTGCCAGAGGGAGAAACAAGGAATAGATTTCCCCACCTCCAATGATGAAGGGAACAGGATCATCACCAGCAAGTTCCAAGGCCGCTTCAGGGGTATGTGCTACAAACGCATCTTTTGCATTGTAGTTTTGATTTCTTGTCAAAATGATATTGATACGGTTGGGGAGCGCCTTGGGTAGAGATTCAAATGTTTTTCTCCCCATGATCACTGCATGCCCTTGTGTAAGTCGCTTAAAGCGCTTTAAATCTTCTGAAATATGCCAAATGAGTTGATTGTCTTTCCCTAAAACATTGTTTTCTGCTGCTGCTGCGATTAGGGTAATTTCTTTTGATGAATTTACTTCGCTCATCTAATGAAAAGATTAAATTTACTTCAAAAATACACTTTTCTTCTTCACCTATGAACGCTGATTTTTTTCCATTATTAACAAAAGGCACCTACTTGAATACAGCCTATGTAGGTCCCTTGTCCACTGCTTTAGCTGAATTCAGAAACGCACAGGAACAGCATTATGTTGAAAACGGAGTTGATTACAAAATAAGCGCCGATGCGGTTCTGGAAAAAACACACCACGCCCTCGCCCATTTTTTTGGTTTAGAAACGAAAAGAACTTTTGTAGTACCCAATTTTTCATCCGGTTTGAGGCAAGTGCTTTCTTTTTTGCCAAAAAAACTAAAGGTGCTCACAATTGAAGAAGAATACCCTTCTCTTACAGCAGCTTTTGAAGAAGGAGGATTTGCCATTCATACAATTCCATGGGAGTCAGAACTAGAGCTAGCCATTGAAAAGCGACTAGCTCAAAATGACATAGATATCTTGGCTTTGAGTATCGTTCAATACAATTCTGGTCTCTTAGTGGATATCGATTTTTTAAAACAAATCAAACAACAGTATCCCAACTTGATTTTGGTTGGAGATGGAACTCAATTTTTGGGTGCCCATCTGTTTCACTTTGATCATAGCCCCTTTGATGTAATTTCGGGTTCTGGCTACAAATGGTTATTGGCAGGTTTTGGAAACGGAGTAGTACTGGTGTCTCAGAACTATATGAATCGGGTACAGTTAGATTACGAAGTTTTACACGATAGGATTTTTATGGGTCACTTTAGCATTTTAGCGGTGGCAAGTCTTCATTTTGCAGTTCAGTCTTTAGAAGAAAATGACTTCAAAAAGCTGATGCTAAAAAAAGAACAAATTTCTGAAAAAGCGAAACATAAACTTACAGAAGGAAAATGGATTAGCCCCTGGGTTGTCCAGCGAAAGCAACACAGTAGTATTTTTATTTTGGAAGGAGCAGCGGGTTTATATGAACATTTAGTTCAAAATAAGATTCAGTGTGTACAACGCGGAAATGGAGTACGGATTTCATTTCATTATTACAATACAGAAGAAGACCTCAATCGATTAATGGAAGTTTTAGGGCAATTTTCTTAAATAGCTACTGCACCTCGGATCAGTGGGTGTGGGTCGTAGTTGGTCAATTCAAAATCCTCATACGTAAAATCGAAAAGTGAAGTCACCTTAGGGTTTAGCTTTAGGGTCGGTAGCGCTTTAGGAGTACGAGACAATTGCTCCTTAACCTGTTCCTCATGATTGGAGTAAATGTGGACATCGCCAAAGGTGTGAACAAAGTCGCCTGGCTCATACCCACAAACTTGAGCCAGCATTAGCGTCAAAAGTGCATAGGAAGCAATATTGAAAGGAACACCTAAAAAAACATCTGCGCTGCGTTGATACAATTGACAAGAAAGTTTGTTGTTTACAACATAAAATTGAAAAAAAGCATGACAAGGAGGAAGTGCAGCTTTTTGATTGGCTACATTTTCTGCAAAGGAAGATTTGGTATCTGGAAGCACACTGGGATTCCAAGCGGAGACGAGCATTCTTCGAGAATCGGGATTGGTTTTCAGGGTTTCTATAACCTGTTGGATCTGATCCAAGCCTTCGCTGTTCCAATTCCTCCATTGATGCCCATAAACAGGGCCTAAGTTTCCCTTTTCATCTGCCCATTCATTCCATATACGTACCCCATTTTCTTGAAGGTAGCCGATATTGGTGTCCCCTTTTAAGAACCAAAGCAATTCATAGATCACAGATTTGACGTGTATTTTCTTAGTTGTCACCAAAGGAAATCCTTCTGAGAGATCAAAACGCATTTGGTAACCAAAAACACTTTTGGTCCCCGTACCTGTGCGATCTGATTTTTCTATTCCCTGACTTTGAACGTGTTTGAGCAGGTCTAAGTATTGCTTCATGAAATGACTTTATTCAAAAGTAGAAGCATTTCCTAGATTTAAAAATCGAAAATCAAAAAGGTTATTAAAAAAAATTAACAATGGATGGATTCAGCTTTTTCTCTTAGACAATTCATCTCTTACACGGGCTGCATTTTCGTAATTTTCTTGACTGACCAATTTGGCTAACAGACTTTTTAGCTTGGCAATAGATATTTTTTTTAAGTCTCCAAGCTCTTCATTTTGATTGCTTTGTTCTTTTACAAAGTTTTGAATCCAGTTGTCCTCAGACAATTTTTTGGATTCTCCAGAAACCGCTGCAGTAAATCCCGCTTTTTTGAGAATGGAGTCAAAGGTGTAGATGGGTGCTTTGTAGCGCAGGGCAAGCGCAATCGCATCGGAAGTGCGGGAGTCAATGATTTCTTCTATTTTATCACGTTCGCAAATCAAACTTGCATAAAACACTCCGTCAACCAGTTTGTGAATGATGACTTGCTTTACATAGATTTCGAACCGTTCTCCAAAACTCTTAAATAGGTCATGGGTAAGGGGTCGCGAGGGTTTTACCTCTTGTTCCAAAGCAATGGCAATGGATTGAGCCTCAAAGCCTCCTATTATAATAGGTAGTTTCCGATCTCCTTTTTCTTCACTCAAAATCAGTGCATAAGCTCCTGTTTGGGTTTCGCTGTAGGAGATTCCCCGAACCGACATTTGAATTAACTTCATCTTCTTCTACTTAAATATCTGTTGTTTCCCGACCAATTAACTTTACTCGGTTTTATTGAAACGTATTTTTTCCTCTTTTATTGAGTAGAGGAAATAGATAATTAATGATTAAATTTGCACTCAAATGTAATTTAAACGATGAAAACCATTCAATTTAGGGAAGCCATTTCTCAGGCTATGAGCGAAGAAATGAGAAGAGATGAAAGTATTTATCTTATGGGAGAGGAAGTTGCCGAATATAACGGCGCGTACAAGGCATCTAAAGGTATGCTAGATGAATTTGGTGAAAAGCGGGTGATTGATACCCCAATCTCTGAAGCGGGATTTTCAGGAATTGGAGTGGGATCCACCATGACTGGAAACCGCCCTATTATAGAATACATGACCTTTAATTTTGCTTTGGTAGGCATCGATCAAATTATAAATAATGCCGCAAAAATTAGACAAATGTCGGGGGGACAGTTTCCTTGTCCTATTGTCTTTAGAGGTCCTACAGCCTCCGCAGGACAGCTTGCAGCAACCCACTCCCAAGCTTTTGAAAGTTGGTATGCCAACTGTCCAGGGCTTAAAGTTATAGTCCCATCCAACCCCTACGATGCCAAAGGGTTGCTAAAATCTGCCATCCGAGACGACGATCCAGTTATCTTTATGGAGTCCGAACAAATGTATGGAGACAAAGGCGAAGTCCCCGAAGGAGAATATACACTCCCAATCGGCGTAGCGGATATCAAGCGTGCTGGAAAAGACATTACACTAGTTTCTTTTGGAAAAATTTTAAAAGAAGCTATGACAGCCGCTGAAGAATTGGCAAAAGAAGGAATTGAGGTAGAGGTCATCGATTTGCGAACCATCCGCCCAATGGATTATCAAGCCATTTTTGAATCGGTGAAAAAAACCAATCGTTTGGTTATCCTAGAGGAATCTTGGCCATTTGGTAATATTTCAACGGAAATTACCTATCAAATTCAAAATCAAATTTTTGATTATCTGGACGCTCCGATTGAAAAAATTAATACTGCTGACACGCCCGCACCCTATTCTCCAGTGCTTTTGGCAGAATGGTTACCCAACCACGAAGACGTGATCAAGGCAGTGAAAAAAGTCATGTACCACAAATAACGAAACCGATAGAACGTTCAGAATTTAAAGGTGATTTTCGCTTTTTTTCACAGGCGCTAATCATTTTGTATTCTAGATTGTTTTACTATTTTTACGCACACTTTCAAACAACAAACAAATATGGAATTATTCATACAATCTTTACCCGCTTTTGGAATCCTAGCATTACTTTTTGTTTTTTTTAAAAATAATTGGGTTTCAAAACAAGAGGTAGGAAATGAAAAAATGGCACGTATTGCAAAAAACATTGCAGACGGAGCCATGTCTTTTTTAAAGGCAGAATACAAAATATTATCCATCTTCGTTGCAGCAGTAGCGGTATTATTATTCTTTAAGGGTCAAGCGGAAGCAGGATCTAATGGAATGGTAGCCGTTTCCTTTATTGTTGGAGCCATTTGTTCCGCATTAGCTGGATTTATCGGTATGCGAGTAGCGACCAAAGCCAACGTACGAACCACGAACGCAGCCCAAACCTCTTTAGGGAAAGCCCTAGAAGTTGCTTTTGCGGGTGGTGCCGTAATGGGCTTAGGCGTAGTAGGTCTCGGAGTTTTGGGATTAAGTGGTCTTTTTGCTCTTTACAGCAGTCAAGGTTGGGAAATTACTGAGGTGCTGAATGTACTTTCAGGATTTTCTTTAGGAGCTTCTTCCATTGCTCTTTTTGCTCGTGTAGGAGGAGGGATTTATACCAAGGCTGCTGATGTTGGAGCTGACCTGGTAGGAAAAGTAGAAGCGGGTATTCCTGAGGACCACCCCTTAAACCCTGCTACAATTGCAGACAATGTGGGGGACAACGTAGGAGATGTTGCCGGAATGGGCGCAGACTTATTCGAATCATATGTAGGTTCCATTATCGGGACCATGGTATTAGGAGCTTTAATTGTTACTCCAGACTTTGATGGTCTCGGAGCGGTCTACCTTCCCTTGGCTCTAGCAGCTGTAGGGATTGTCATGTCCATTATCGGAACCTTTTTTGTCCGAGTGAAAGAAGGGGGTTCTCCTCATGCCGCATTAAACCTTGGAGAATTTGGTTCTGCAGGATTGATGCTAGTAGCTTCTTATTTCTTAATTCATGCTTTTATCCCCGAAACCGTTGAGGGACTTCCTTCCGGTGCATTGGGAGTGTTCTTTGCGACCATAGCAGGACTCGTAGCGGGATTGGCAGTAGGGAAAGTAACCGAATATTATACCGGTACGGGAACAAAACCCGTAAACTCCATTGTGAAACAATCTGAAACGGGAGCAGCGACCAATATCATTGCCGGTCTTGGAGTGGGAATGATGTCCACGGCAGTACCGATAATCCTTATCGCAGGAGCCATTTTGGTTTCGCATCATTTTGCTGGGCTTTATGGTATAGCCATTGCTGCTGTTGGGATGTTAGCCAACACAGGAATTCAATTGGCAGTAGATGCATACGGGCCGATTTCTGACAACGCTGGAGGAATTGCGGAAATGGCAGAATTGGATCCTGAAGTTAGAGAACGTACAGACAAATTGGATGCAGTAGGAAACACCACTGCAGCGATCGGAAAAGGATTTGCCATTGCCTCTGCGGCATTGACGGCCTTAGCCTTGTTTGCCGCTTTTATGAAAACTGCAGGGGTTGTAGCTATTGATGTTTCTCAACCCAAAATTATGGCAGGACTGCTTGTCGGAGGGATGTTGCCTTTTGTGTTTTCTGCCTTATCCATGAATGCGGTAGGAAGAGCTGCAATGGCGATGATTGAAGAAGTAAGACGTCAGTTTCGAGACATTCCTGCGCTTCGAGCTGCATTGGACGTGATGATCAAATACGACTCTGATATGTCTAAAGCTTCTGCTGCCGACCGAAAAATATTTGATGCCGCAGATGGTGTTGCAGAATACGACAAATGTGTAGCCATTTCTACAAAGGCCTCGATTAAAGAGATGGTCTTACCTGGTGTATTGGCCATAGTTGTTCCTGTAGCCGTTGGTTTCATTGGAGGCGCGGAAATGCTGGGAGGACTTCT
>Ga0115571_1002956_pt1 | contig 10935 bp, 3 predicted proteins | sample COGITO_mtgs_1205_FD_87293 | JGI IMG/M metagenome (GOLD analysis project Ga0115571, IMG submission 87293) | Pelagic marine microbial communities from North Sea - COGITO_mtgs_120531 | ecosystem: Environmental > Aquatic > Marine > Epipelagic | place: Germany:Helgoland, sampling site Kabeltonne...
GCCCCCACAGGCGTGTTTGTGGAGATACGAGACGCTTGGGCGAGCCGCCCCGGCGCAGCGGACAACCTGATAAAGTCAATCAAAGCTGTGTACAACTGGTCTATGGAGCGCGGCGAGATAGGACATAACCCAGCGGCGGGTATCGGAGCCATAAACAAAAACCCTAAAGGCGGCGCTAAGCCTTGGACCGCCGCTGACATCAGAGCATTTAAAGCAGCGCACCCTCGTGGCACAACTGCTCATCTGTGGTTGACGATACAAGCGTTCACTGCCTGTCGTATTGGCGACGCACTATGGATTGGGCGAGGCCAAGAGAAAACTAGGAACGGTCAGCTGTGGCTAGAGTTCCAGCCGCGTAAAAAAGGCTCAGCTTTCGTATCTATCCCCATGCTGCCACCGCTCATTGAAGCTACGCGCCTCTCCACAGTGGTGGGGCCGAGCTACATTCTGAACGACAAAGGGTTGCCGTTCTCGTCGGTGGAGGCGCTGCGCGTAAGAGTTCAACGATGGTGTTCAACAGCAGGGCTAGAGAGTCGTTCGTCGCACGGTGTGCGCAAAGCCATGGCCGAGCTAATGGCCGAGGCAGGTAGCACTCAACACCAGATTATGTCCGTCATGTCCCACACAGAAGCGCGGACGTCGGAGGTCTACACCAAGGGCGTCGAACGACGCGGCCTAGCAGCGGACGGACTAAAATCTTTAGCGGAACTAGACTGGTAGGTGCTCCCCGTTATTTTTTATGGGAGCACTTAGGTCAACAAAATATGGCTAAAGTGTACACACTGGTAGTGCAGGGTCGCCCACCACTTCACTAAAAAAGTCAATGAAATCAATGGTAGGGTGCTCCCAGCGGGGTAAATCCAGTCCTAAACATATCAATAGGTTAGGATAAAGGTGCTCCCCGTTTTGACAAAAAAACCCACCAACCTTTGCAGTGCGAAACCTAGCCGGGCTGGGGGAAAGTAAACCGCCTCACGGGGAGGAGAAGAGAAGCGGCTGTGGGAAATTCCTAACGAAGTTTTTCTTGCTCACGCTTTTCCAGTCTGTCCTTGGCTCGCGGCGCTCTAAGGAGCGTACTTATGCTTTGACGCTTCAACACACCGGGAGCGTCGTTAAAGAATGGCCGCACACGATCTTTAGCTTTTTGCAGGTCTCTAAACTCTTGACGCATGTCAGCCTGAGCGGCGCGATCTCTGTTGCGCGTGGCTTCGATATACTTCCTGCGTATCTTGCCGCTCTCGTTATTAAAGTATTGTTGCAACTCGTACTGCTGACCCTTCGTCCACTTGAGACTGTTAATCTCGCTGGCGGGTAAACCCATCGCGTTGATAAGTAGGCTTACAACGTCGATCTCTCTGGGGTCTACGACGACAGTTCCAGACTTGGTTGTCATACCTTCAGTTGCTAGACGATAGCTTTCAGTTGCTGAGCGAATACCTTTTGGCATGGAGTATTCAATACCCTTGAGTAGATCGCCTTGTTTATAGTATTCCGCAGCACGGAAGAAGTTGACGCCGGTTGTACCAGCAGGGCCAACAGCGCCCATGATAATGTTTCGCGCCCCTTCTTCCCCAGCCTCAAAATCAACATACGGCAGAGGGTGGAATATCTTGGCTTGGTTTAGCTTGGTGCTAAGATCGAGGCCGAACGTAGAGAACACACCGCGCGACAGGGCTTGGCCTAATACGCCATCGTCGATATTTTCTTTGATGTAGCGCTCCATATCCATTGGCTCGTCGTCGCCTACACCGAGGAACGTGCTGATCCAGAAAGCAAAAGAGAGTAGCGGGATGCCTGTAGCGCCAGCCCCCATAGCAGCGTGACCTACAGAATACGCAAGAACTCGTTTGCCAGCGGCCTTTACCTCTGGCGATTCGCCGAAGAACCCTTGCTTAAACGCACTTGAGTAGTGCCATGCCATAAGAAGCTGATATTTGCGGTACTGTGTCATAACCTTGGGCAACGACTTAATCAGCAAAGGAGCGTCTAGTTGAGAGAAGTTACCTTGAGTGTCTTCGACAACGGCGGTTGCGTACTGCTCTGGCGTCATCTTCATTGCCGCGAGCTTCGTCGGGTTAGCCCGCGCAGCATCATAGGCGGCGACGGCGGTAGAAATACGGTTTTGCGCCTCAACGAACTTAGCCACGTTATATAACTTACTTGTGATAGTGCCGAGTACATCCGATGTACGGTTTAAAACTTCAAAGCCTGTGTTGAAACGGTTGAACGACCCGTCTTCTTCCATACCTTGGTCGATCAAATTACGATCTTGGAGAAGTTGCAGTAAGGCGCGGTACTCTTGTGGAACTTTCTGGAGATCAATCTCAGTCTCCATGTTCAGTCCGATTTTAGCAGCGGCCCTAGAATACTTATAGCCTCGGAACATAGCGCTCCAAGCATTGCCGTAGTTGCCAAAGTCACCAGCGATCCGTGGCACAGAGACCATCATCGGCTGAGTTGCGTTTGTCAGGTGATACCCCACACTGGTTAGCAGCATATAGACTGAGTTCATTGTCGAAATGCGGTCTTGGATAGGCGTTTCGTTTCGAGTCAGCGTGTTTCTGTAGTGACCGGCTATGCTGTTAAAAGCGCGTTGCTTGGCAGGGTCTCGTCCCTCACCAGTTGCAACGAGCGTTTGGTTGCCAGCTTCGGCAAAGGCCGTGTTAACTTCGGTTCCATTCTCCATTTGCGCGATAAGACTGGCCTCGGAGTTAGCGTGGCTCAAGAAAGAACGCATCATGTTTTGTTCGTAACCCGCACGGTTAAGGCGCTTGGCTCCTGACGTACGCGCACTGCGCTCGTCTAGAGACTGGAAGTACATACCCCGTACCATTTCGCGGAACGCTGTCTTTGCTCCGCTGTCCATAGACGCGTCTTCGCTCGCGGCGAGCGCACCCATTACTTTCTCGTACACTTCTGGGTTAGATACGCGGTCGCTCTCTAGGTTTGGCGCTCGTTCCGATGCCTGCGAAAACGCATAGTTCTTTTTGTTTTGATCTATGAATTGCTTGGCGGACCCCATTGTGTCAAAGAAACTAACCACGTAGTGATTGCGGTCAGACTTGAGGTTTTCGTAAAGCTCTTTTTGTTTCTTTGTAGCTCCCTCGGCGGTTGCAGCGCGTTCTGCTTCAATTAAGCGCCCAGATTTCAGTTCTCCAGCGTAGTTACCGAAACGTTTTAGCGGCGCATATGGCCCTTCTAACGAAGCGTCTGTAAAGAACTTACCTGCGACGCCCAACTTCTTGGCGAGCGCGATTTTGCGTTGGCGCATACGCTCACCGTGCGCAAATATATCCGCAACAATTTTCTTTTCGTTGTCAGATAGCCGGTCGAACCGTGTTTTTTTACCAGAGTTAACTTCTACTTTTTTGTCTGCAAACAGATCAGGATGGTACTCTTTGGGGTCATAGCCCCACTGTTGATCGAACGTGGAATCACCCAAGAAATTATTTACCGTTGTGAGGCGATCTGATTGAAGAGTTCTCGCTTGCTTTACTATGTCTTGAAATGACTGCTTTATTTCATTCCGCGTGGTTTCGACCTTGAGCATGGCATCGTACCAACGGCCTAACGCTGGCATACTTTCTCGGTTGTCACGGACTATGTTGTGTACGAACTTTACAGAGCCAGCGGCTTTCGTCGCTACTTCAACCGCTGTGTCAAATACCTTAACGGATGTATCACCACCAAGTTGGTCTCTAACAAATTCGCGATTAAACACGCCCATGCGAGCAGTTGTCATCGACGTCGTTGTCATAGGGTTTCGATTGTTTAGATCGGATATGCCGTGCATTAATTCTGCGCGAGCCGCACCATATGCCAGATCAACTACGTCCTGTGCGGTAAGTGTATCCGTCTGAGCGAACCCAATCTTGTCGAGCGCTACTAAGAATAGGTCTCGCAGTTTCTTGACGAAACGAGACACGGTGGAGTTTACACTTGGATCAACACCCGCGAGAGAGGCTTCTTCTAAGAAATACGCTATTGTTTCTGCCAACAGGATAGAATCTTCCTGCATTGCCTCAGCATCTACCGCACGAGCGGCAAGCACCCGACCGATGGCTCTTCGCGCAATTTGGCTTTCTAGTGTGTCACCGCTTTGCTCAGACCAGTCTAAAATCTGACTGGCTAAGTCTTTTCGGTCTGCCTCTGGAATAATGTTGTCTATGCCGACGTGGCTTCCCACTTCGTGAAGGAAGGCTGATTTCTCACGACCCGCAGGTACGCGATCAAGAATAAAGTGTGCGTGAGGTTCACCGTTCTCGTCTTCCATAACCCAGCCGTAGGGCTTGGCTTCCTTCAACCGCTTTACGTCAGTGTTAGGCACGTCGCCGTTTTCGATGGCTTGCAGTGCTTCGGCCTCTGTCTGAAACACATGAATACGCATGTTGGTTGTACTGCCAGTAAGGTTCTTAACTTCTTGCTCAAAGGCGGCACGTGTAGACGGCTGCTCTGGGGCTACCGGTAGACCTAACTTGGGTTTGTTAACGAGTTTCTTTTTCTTTGGTTTAGTCTCTACGACTGTTTTGTTTTCTTGCTCGCCTGTAACAGCTTCTTGGCTCGGGGTGACATTTCCGCCCCCACTCTGTCCATCTCCTGTAGAGCTGGCATCACGTTCTGATCGAACGCTTTCTTCAGTTTCAACAGGTCGCCTCGGTTCGGCATCTTGAGTTGTTGTTTCATTGGTATCGCTCTCTTCCACTGTAGGTAACGTTGTTTCTATCTGCGCGATTTCTGCGCGGACTTGTTCCAGAGCGGCTTCTGGACTTAGGCTTTGGTCAAGCTGGGCATCGAAGTATTGGCGCACTGTGAAAAAGACTTCGCGCTTCGCGGCTGCGCTCAGATCGACAAACGACATTGTGTCAGGAGATTTACCGCTGTCCCACACACCTTTAAGAATGGCGCTCTGCGACTCAACTGCTTCATCTATTTTCTTGTTTTGCTCCGCAGCTACCGCAGCTACCTCTTCATCTGTGGTAGTTTGGCTCTGAGAAAACTCTTTATCCTCTGGAGCCACACCATCGTAGCTACCTTGGCCTACGGAGGCTTTAGTGCTAAAGCTGCCTCCCACTCCTATCTCGGCCATGTCCAGAGCTTCGACGTTGTCTAGGGCTTCATCCGCATCGGCTCTATTTTCGTTACTTTGAATGGGAGCGCCGACATCTGGCATTGATTTGAGGGCAGATTGAATCGCTGCGTCTGCTTTCTTACCAGTGCCGCTAATCCGGTCTATGGAAACCCCAGTCTGGCTTGAGGTATCTTCCTCAACCGAAGCATCAAAAACGTCACTATCGTCCGCTTGGTTCTGGCTACCTTTAAGTTGCTCTTGGCGTTGTTCTTTGGCACGTGCCGCGAGCTTGTCAGCCACGGCTTGTACAGCAGCGTCTTTTTCGGCTTTGAGAGTGTTCCTCCCGACAGTACCTTGGTTTTCTACCACCTTAGTTTTAAACGCAGTAATCGCCTTAGCCGCTGTGGTCTTGTCTTTAACTTTCGCCAGCTTGGCTATATTTGTCGTAAGGAACTTGCCGCCCGCATAAATCTTTTCGATGTCGTACTTCTTGTCACCCATGAAGTGATCCGCCAGCACATTAAATACTCGAGTTTGTTGCGCAGTCAGACCCTCTGGCGCAGCTAGAGTAGCAGCGGCGTCGGCGACATCTTCTGCTAACGTGTTAACAGGTGTAGGCGCTGGTGGGTTGACGGCTTTACCAAGAGCTTCGGCATAATTCTTACGGTTAAAATTAGGCGCGTTTACCGCAGCCTCTAGGTCGTCATACTTACCACTGGCAATCCAGTCTTTACCAAACATACGCTCGGTCTGCTCGATGGCTTTGGTGCCACTGAGGGCTGGCTTATCTACTTCGGCTTGTTGCTTTTCTTGTTGTGTCTTTTGGTCGAAGTCCAGTTCGATCTGATCTTGGTTCTTTGCTTTTTCAGATACCCGTCTTTGTATTTCAGATATGTATGCTTCGCTAAGTGTACCTGCTTGCTCGTCAGTTTTTCTTTTTATAAATTTAGTACGCGCAGCTTTAATGTCGTCTGGGTCGATAAGACCTGTAGGGTTTTCATCGGTAGGCGTATTTAACTCTGCAAGAAACTCTCGGCCTAAATCAGATGTACGATCATCCACGGTGGCCTCTAGCCCGGTGCCTAATTGCTTCTTAAAGTCTTTCTTTGTAAACGCTTGCGCCTCAATGCGGAACGCATCGTTCTCAGCATCCTGCCGTTCTTTACTTAATTTGTTTATGGCGTCGGCCTTGCGCTGCTCTTCTTCGTACTTCGCCTGTAGCTGCTCTGGTGTCGACGGGTCGTCGAGGTCCATCTGCAACTGCTCACCGACGTTGGCTTTTGCGGCCTCAGATATTTCGTTAGTGTTCGTTCCGCTCTGTTGTGGGCTTCGTAAAAGTCCGCCAAGGGCACCGAGTTGCCCACCACCAATAGCACCTGCCAATACAGACGTTGGGTCAAAGAACCGAGATTCCTCCAAAGAGTAGCCCGCGCCCAAGTCTTCAAGTCCAGTCTGAACGCCTTCAGTAAAGCCTTCAACCGCCGCACCCTTACCCGCTCCGGTAACAACACCGCGCTTGCGCGTTTTAGATGCCGCATCCATAAGACTTTTAGCTGGTCCCATGCGAGCCAAGCCCGCTGTGGCGACGTCGGCGACGCCTTCCATCAGGCCAGCGGCGGTGCCATAGCCGTAAACTTTGCCAAGATTGATGTCGTCGATGCTCTGCCCGGTTTCCAAGGCGCGGTCGACGGCTCCGCCGTATGTGGCACCTAGTTCTGTGCCAACAGCTTGCGCACCAAACCCGCCGTACCCACCAACTTTACCGCCGCGCGCAACTGCCGCCTGTGAACTATCTGAAAGTAAATCTTTACCCGCTCGTTTTATGCCCTGTTTGACGACCTGTTTACCTATCAGGCTTCCTAGCCCACCGGTAGCAATAGCTTGTGCGCCCTGCGCCAGCCCGTAGCCTGAGTAGTATTGCGCGAAGTCGACGGCGTCACCGAAGCTGTTTAGCCCTTCGTAGCTGTCGGTAGGTTTACTGCGCAGTTCAACCTGCGACATGTTTTTCTGGTAGCCGCGAAGCATAGAGTTTCTAGCATTATCAGCGCCAAAAGTGTCTGCGACCAAAGCACCAGCGCCGTAGGCCATACCCTGTGTGGAATCAATCGCGGATGAAACCCCACGAGAAAAATCTCCTTGGTTGGGGTCGTACACCCCGAGCATCTCACCAATCTCTTGCGGGTCTCTGCCGTTTTTTTCAGCCAGCCAAATTACGACTTCTTCGTCGCTATACCCATTGTTGTCTAGGTCAGGAAAAGCTGCGCGGACTTGTTCTAAATAGGTAGCCATTCCTACACTTCTCCTACCGGTCTTGCATAAGTTCTGTAACGAGTTTTTCTAGCGCAGCTATTTGTTCAGTTAGCGCGGTGTTGTTGCGCCCCTGCCCGACTATAGCTACGCCTTTCGCATCAGTTTTAATTTCGCTTTGTAGCTGTGCTATTAGAATGTTTAGAACTTCTACACCCTGCCCCTCCATAGCATTTGCAACTTCCGAAGCCATTTCTATCATTTTTCGATTGTTACTCAAACTTGTAGTGGGTTCTTTTGCCGCAATGTTCTCGTAGGTCGAAGTGAACTCCGCCAACCCAGCGGGAGTTAGGTCTATTTTACCCCTGTCGAGAGCAGTTCGCAGAGTGTTTGCCGCACGGTCTTTGTTTTTTTCCATGACTAAGAAATCGGGTGCTACTTTGGCAAGTATCTCTGCGTTTCGGCCACTAAGTAGCGCTTTTCGGTCTGTAGCAGTCGCCGATAGCAGGGTTTCCATTAGCTGGCTTGCCGTTGTCTCTTCTTGCTCCGTAACAGGAGCGTCTAAAACCACAGGGGGTACAAGTTTCTCTGGCACCGAGTTGTCGCCGCTGCCGCTCGCTACGTCAATAAGACCCTGTAAGTCCATTTGCCCAACCAACTCCGCATATAGCTCTGGGTTTTCGCGCATTAAAAACGCTGTCGCTAGTTTTCTATCCGTGGCCGATGCAGTTCGGTCAACCATTGTCCTATACGCTTGATCCGTGGCGGAAAGAGGTTTTCCCGACAGAGCCGCTTTAGCTTGCGCTTCATTGTATTTAGTGACCGCCCGTTTGTAGTCCATGTCGACCAAGTTCATGGAGTATTCCATTAAACTAGCAGGGTCTAACGCCGCGTTGAGGTCTTGCATAAATGCTCTTTCGTCCGCGCCACTGGCGATTGTTCGGACGACGTTGCCTTCTTTGTCGGTTTCCACCATCGACATACTATTGTCATCTGGATTTGTGTCGATCCTGATGCCAAAGTCCTCACCGTTGTATTTGTCTAGTATTTCTTGCGCACCCGCAGCACCTCGGTTTTGTAATGCTTCGTTAGTTTCAGCTTTCATACGCAGAGACCTGTTGGTGATCTCCCACAACTCGTGCTCGCCGTAGTCCTGAGATAACTTTTGCCCCATCATTGGGTTGATCTGCGAAATACCTTTGACGAGGTTGCGCATGGACGTTGGGTCGTCTGGGTTTCCAGTTTTGCTCCACTCTCGAATAAACGTGTTTGCCGCAAGAGACTGTTGCGCGAGGATAACAGCTTCTTCGCCTTGTACGGCACCAAGCTCAGCGTTAGATAATCCCGTGTTATACCGAGCAGCTTGAAAGTCTGCACTGTTCGATAAATTTAAGTCTGTCTGAGCGTTCTTGACTGCTGTCATGGTAGTAGTAAGAGCAAGGTCCAAGTTTTGTTCAGCCAGCTGTCGCGTTTTGGGGTCTTTCGCAATCTGCTCTTCTATTTGCGCTATAGTGGCGGTTTGACCCATTCGGGCTTTTTCCGCCGCGATAAAGTTGGCTTTGTATATTGGGTTCGTCATCACAGTGTTCTGTAGGTCGGCAGTGCTTCGCGCCAGAGTAGCTTCAGCTGTCGTCTGGTTGTCGGTAGCCTTTAAACTGGCAGCGTACTCCGGTGAACCAAATCGTGTTGTATTAGCGTTGTCTCTCGCCTGCGCGGCTTCCTGCGCGGCTATTAACCCGCCACTGTAACTAGAGTCTCTATATGCACTACGCTGCTGAATGGCCTGCGTTCTGTCTCTTGCGTTTAGAGAGTTACCTAGGGCCGTTCTGGTTACAAGCGTGTCTCGATTAAAGTTGTTGTCGTAGCCCATCCCTCGGGTTTTCTCGTTTACCAAGCCAGTATTGGCAACGTTTAACCCAGTGGCACTTTTAGTGTTGGCGATGCCCGCATTTAGCCTTGCCGTCTCGCCCTCGCCACCTTGGTAAACTCGCTCGTCGTATGTGTCAGTGTCGTAGTCTGTCTTTAGCCGGTTTTGCCCCAACGTCTCCACACCAGTGCGCATCCGTAGAGCTTCCATGGGGTCGCCATACTTCTGCTCAATCGCTGCGTAGTCGTCCATCTTCGCTCGGTCGAGTGCAAGACCCGTAAGTTTATTACCCTCATCGTCTTCGTAGTCTTTAATGGCAATGTTGCCAGATTCAATGGATTTACCCAATGTGGTGCCTACGTCATAGACGGCGTTGAAAGCCTGTCCGAATGTTGCCCAACGGTTTTGTCTAGCCATTATACTAGCTCCTTCAACTCTATGCCCAGAAGGTCATATCTTACGGCCTTGAAGCCACTTTCGGTCGTGTACACTGCGTCTGGGTAGCTAAGCTCAACGTCATCAGCCATCACACCAACGTAACGGATATTTGGATCACCGAACCCTTCTTTGTAGTTAAACTCGTAAAGCGGCAGAGCGGTGCGCTGGTCAACGCCTACCTCTTCAATGTTTTCTTTAATGCGGCGGTCCGACCCGCCCATGATTGCAGCGAACCCGCCACCTTTTGCCAGAGCGCCAGCGCCGCCAAGGACCGCACCGAGATCGCCCATGAAGCTGTCTTGCGTGTTAATGTACGACTGTGTCTGGGAGTTAAGTACGCTACTTAGACCACTAAGCTGCATTTTCTGTCCGCCCGCGATGGTGTTAGCGCCTTGGCCCATTCCAGCCATGTAGTTCATTCCCGCGGATTGAGCGTTTCCACCAGCCATAGAACCGGCATTAGATGCGCCGCCGTACGCAGCGATAGACGCGCCAGCAAGACCACGACCGAGACCAGCTGCATCTAGCTTTCTGGCATAGCCCATTTGCTGTGCTTGGTTTCTTGCACCTGTCATGGCGTTAGCTCGCAGGGCTGCTTGTTGTAGACCTGTAGCGTTCTGCATACCCGCAAACCGACCTGAGTTGGGGTTAGCCCCCATTGCCGCCATAGCTCTCTGATTTTGTTGTTGCGAGATGCCAAAAGCCACACCGGAGTCGGCAGCGGCTTGAGATGCTACTTGGTTGCGGTATGCTTCTGTGTTAAATCGTTGTGCGTCCGCCACAATACCGCGTTCAAGCGGCCTATAGGTATCTCGCTGGTAATTATAATAGTCTCGCGCTTGAGCCATTTGCTCGTTCTGCGCAGCCATTTGTTGGTTAGCTATGCCCTCAAGAATAGGGGTTGAACGGTCGTATTGTTCCCTAGCAAATGCCAGTTGTTCACGGCCTAAACCCGCTTGGATGCGGGCGGCTTCTGCGCTGGCTTCAGCTAATGGAGTGTAATCGGGGGGTGGTGCGCCTTTAGAACCCATTGTTTTGTCCTCTATAGTAGTTTTCGGGCCATAAAACGAGCGTGATGATGTCTTGGCCTTGTCTTCCTGCTTTTGCCATCACACCCTCCTCGACGAAGCCTATGTGTTTATCTAACCTAAGAGCTTTGTGGTTGTCGGACGCCACTAAACCCGTAAGCCGTTTCAATTTACACTGCCCGAACGCGTAGCTGTACGCGTGATCCAGCAGCTCTAAAAACAGTCTATTGGGTTTGCTGACCGCAATATGGCAAGTTGAGTTAGATTCATTGAAGTTATTAAACACA
>Ga0115571_1002963_pt1 | contig 10924 bp, 4 predicted proteins | sample COGITO_mtgs_1205_FD_87293 | JGI IMG/M metagenome (GOLD analysis project Ga0115571, IMG submission 87293) | Pelagic marine microbial communities from North Sea - COGITO_mtgs_120531 | ecosystem: Environmental > Aquatic > Marine > Epipelagic | place: Germany:Helgoland, sampling site Kabeltonne...
CGTCGCGCTCGAGCTCGCGCGGTTGGGTGCACTCGGCGCGCCGCCGCCGAGGGCATCATCGTCACACGACCGCATCGTCGTCGGAGATGACCGAGCGCGGAGACGACGGGACGATGAGCCCGTCGAGTCCCCGGCGCAAAGGACGGCGGCGGAGCTCTGCGACAACCCGTCCATCGCGCAGCGAACGCTTTCGGTTCCCTCCCAGCAAGAGATGCTGGACGCGGCGGGACGTCACGGCGCGGACGGGGACGGGGACGGGGGCGATCGGTGGGTGTACGCCGTGTGGGGCAAGGCGGACCGGACCAAAGTGCGCAGGCCCGACGCCGCGGATCATTACAATCGAATGCATCTCCGCGACGACGACTTCGACGAGGACGACGAGACGGAGTACGCGGTGGCGCCCGGTGACGCGGTGTGGTACGAGGTCAAGTGGCACGGCGTGGAGGCTGTGGACCCGGACGACCCGGTCGCAGGTTCGAACCCCACGCGGGACGATTACGAAGACGAGGAGGAGGCTGAGACGTGGAACGCATCCGCTTCATCCGCTTCGTCCAACGCGAATGCCCATACGGATGCGTCTTCGAACGCGGATGCGGCGTTTGTGTCCCTGGACGTGGAGTGCGACGACGGCACGCGCCTGTCGCACACCGACGCCGTCGATAACCACGGTTTGCTCGCCAACCCTCGGTCCGATTTAAGGGGCGCGATGCGAACGCGGGGCGAGAGCGGATGGTTACACCGGCGGGTGGCTTTTCCGAAGGAGATGTGGGGTAAGCGATTGAGCCGGTGGGCGGTGGGGTGCGAGTTGGGTACGCCGGGTCGTGTACGTGCGAGCGTGCGGAACGTGCGGGTGGTTGGGAAGGATGGGGTGGAGGTGTTCGCGGCGTTGGCTTCGCACGGTAGGCCGCGGGTCCTCTCGGACGACGAGGACGGAGATGCATGAGGGTGAGAGGATTATTTGATTCTGGCTAAATTAGAATTGCTAAATTGGGAGTGAGACTCCGACGCTAGTGTTGTCCTATGCGCCGCGGGGTGGCCGCCCCGCCGCCGCGTGTCTTCATCTTTGCTCCTCAGATGACCTCGTCCCCGTCGCCCCACAGGTACCCCTGGAGCAGTTTCACCAGCACGAAGAGCACGCCCGCACAGACGAATCCCACGACCACCCCCGTCGGCACCGGCTCCTGGAGCGTCTCCATGCGGCTCGTGCGCGTCCTCCATGCGCGCCGGTTAGGGACGTCATCGCCGGACGTGTTGAGCCCCTCGGTTTCGTCGTCCGTGTCGTCGCCGTCGGGACGCGCGTAGACGGCGGAGCGTCTCATGTCAACCGGCGAGGAGGCGCGCGTCGTCTCGACGAGTGATGGCTCGGAAGTTCGATTTGGCAACTCTGATAATTTCCCCTGATCAAAACGATACTAACTGTCAACACAAGTAAATAGCGGAATAGCGAAATAGCTAAATAGGATGCAATCCTGACAATTTGCTTGTGTTTATTCGTTAATCCAGTGCTCTCGTAAAAATCCTTCACCGCGTCAGGGTTTCACAAGATAAGGGTTGGCGGCACGTACGTGGCCGGAGGATTATCACTTTACCGTCTCCACACGAAACGCGCGCCGGCACACACACGCCAGCCGCCAGGAGCCGAACCGAGACCCGCGTTCGCCCTCACACCGACCGAGACCCGCCGGCGCACGCGCACGTCGCCCACGCACGCGCGTCCCGACCCGCACCACCGCACGCCACCAAGGCTTTCGTCGAATCTCTCGGAGAAAAAAGTTGAGTTGAAAAGGCACTCCCCACGATGTCGTGCTCCGTCGCCTCCGCTTCCGTGGCGCCCGTGATGGCCGCGCGCGCCGCCAGCGCCGCCGCCTCCACCCGCGCGACGATCATCGCCCGCGCCGCGAACCCCACCGCGAGCCGCGCCCACGCCCGCCTCTCCTCCCGCGCCGCGCATTCGCACGCCGGCCTCGCCCTCGCTGTGGCGGCCGGCCCGACGCACGCGCAGAGGATTTCCGTGCTCGTCGAGGCGCGCGGCCGCGGCCGACGCGGCGGCGGCGGCCGCCGCGGACGCGGTCGCCGCCCCTGGCGCCGCGACATGAATACCGGCCCGCGTCGCAACGAGGACATCGACCTCGCCGAGACGCGCGTCATGGACGAGGAGAAGGAGTTCATCGGCCTCATGAGCAGCGAAGAAGCCTTGGCGCTCGCGGAGGAAGCCGGACTGGACCTCGTGCTGGTCTCCCCGGACGCCAAACCGCCGGTGTGCCGCATCATGAACTACTCCAAGTTCAAGTACGAGAACGAGAAGAAGGCGAGGGAGACTCGCAAGAAGGCTGCGGCGTCGCGCGTGGAACTCAAAGAGCTCAAGATGCGCTACAACATCGACGTCCACGACTACGGAGTTCGGCTCAAAGCGGCTCAGAAGTTCTTGGGCCAGGGCGATCGCATCAAGGTCACGTGCCAGTTCCGCGGGCGCGAGAACGAGTTCCGCAATATCGGACAGGATATGTTCATGCGCTTCGTCGACGACGTCGGCGCCGACCTCGGCGCCATCGACGGGGCGCCGTCCATGGAAGGTAACCGCATGGTGATGCTCATGTCCCCGGTGAAGGAGAAGAAGGCCATCGCGCAGGACGGGCCGTCCAGGCGCAAGAAGCTCACCAGGAAGGAGAAGGAGGCCATGGCCGCCGAGGCTGCCGCCAACCCCAGCTCGGAGGATGACGACGACGAGGAGTACGACGACGAGGAGGGCAGCTGGGACGAGGACGACGAGGAGGGCTCCTGGGACGAAGACGACGAAGCCGACGAGGACGAGTCGGTCGAGGAGGAGGAGGAGGAGGTCATGGTGTTCTCCAAGAAGAATTGATCGTATCGAGTAGTCAAACGGCGGCGTGCGTGATGAGTAGTGCGGGGAGCGCGCGCGCGATTATTATTTTGCCAACGGGTTATGCTTTGCTTTGTAAGACGAATGACGAACGCGAAAGTCTGCAAGAAACTTTGATTCATTTTATATCTACACAAACGTGCGTCTGGGCCACCGGTTGCTCTCATCTCCCGTGGTCGCCGCCCGTCGCACGCGACGTGTCGTGTTCTTCACTGTCAGTTCTATCCTCGATCGCGCATGCGTCCCGTCCGTCGCCGACCCTTCGCCGCCCCGAGCCGGTTTTCCTTTCCCGCGTCGAGCCGCACCATTTCAATCCTCCCCCTCACACAATCGACGGTCTACGCCTTGAGCTTGGGCACCGCCGGCAGCACCGCCTCTGCGTGAACCTCCACCCGGAACCCCGCGTCTTTGAGCGTCGCCTGGTGCGTGATGCGCACGGGCCTCTGCTCCTCCTGCAGGCCCAGGGAATCGAAGTAACTGTTCCACGCGCGGTACATGTGATCCGCGGTGCGAATGTCGCTGAGGTACACGTTGACCCTGAGCAAGTGCTCGGGGTTGGTGCCAGCCTTGTTCAGCAGCACCGTCATGTGCTCCAACGCCTGCTTCGTCTGCGCCTCCACGAACTGGTTATCCGTGTTGAGCGCCACGATGCCGGTGAGCCAGACCATCCGGCCGAAGGTGACGATGGGCGAGTACCCGGGCTTGGCGCCGCGAACCTGCACCCGCTTAATCTCGGGGACGATCGTCGAGTCGTCCACGAAGGGCGGAGCCGCCAGGTTGGAGGCGGCGGACATCGCGTTCATCCTCGCGTTCAGCGCCCTGTTCTCCTCCTTCAGCACGGCGAGCTGCTCGTAGATGTTGCCGAGGACGTCGTCGCCCGTGTGATCGCCCAGCGACATGCCGGCGCCGGCGGAGATCAACCCGGTGGCGGGCGACGGCATCGTGGAGAGGCCGCCGAATCCCCCGTGCGGAACCATGGCGACAGCCGCGGCGGCGCGCGCCGCCGCGCCGTCCATCCCATCCACTCCACGAGGCTCGGGCTCCGCCGGCGCAGGCACCGCGCGAAGGCGGTGCGACTCCCACATGTGCTTGATGAGCGCGTCGCGGTTGGTGAAACGAGCCTGGCACGTGGAGCAGCTCTTGGCCTGCGGGCCGAGCTCGATGGGCTCCTCGTCGAAGCGCGGAACCTCGATGGACCGCGCGGAGGGCTTCCTGCCGCCGCTACCGGGCGCCCTGGCCGAGGTGGGCGTCTTGCCCTGCTTCACCGTCTTCGCCTCAGCCTTCCGAACGCTGCTGATGGCGTTAAACTCGTTCAAGAGCTCCTGGCCCCGCCGTCTCTCGTCCGCGTCGTCGCTCTTGACGTGGATCTTGTAGTGCGACGGCATGCCCTGCGGTCCCTTGAAAACCTTGTCGCAGACGGGGCACGCCTCGTGGTACTCCATCTTGGACCGCTTCGAGTCGCGCCCGCCGGTGGCATCCGCGACGGATCCCCGCTTGCGGTCCCCCGCCGCGCGCACCGCCTGCTTAAAGTTAGCCTCGCTGTCCCCGTCGCCGTCCTCGTCGTTGGCGCCGACGCCCGCGGCGAACCGGGCGACGCCGCCGGGGGTGGGACGCTTACCCGTCTGCTGCCCCTCGTCGTCGTCGGAGTCGTCGTCGCCGGAGGACACGGCGGTGGCGTCCTTGTCGCTGCGGCCCCGCGTGCCCCTGGAGCCAGTCGCCGCCATTCGCATCTCAAACACGGCGTCGTCCTCCTCCTCGGCGTCGATGTCGGAAGGACCGTCAGACTCCGTCTCAACCTCGCCGGCGGCGACGTCGACGGCGGAGGCGCGCGCGTGACGACCGCCGCGGCCGCCGCGGCCGCCCCTGCCCCTGCCGCGCCCGCGACCGGCGCCTCGCCCGCGACCTCGGCCGCGACCGCCGCCCCGCCCGCCGCGACCGCCGACGGCGGCGGGAGACTTGGCGAGCGCCTCATCCTCGATGACCCAGTTCGTAGCCTTTCCGTGCACCTTGGTGACGTGCTGCTTCAGACCGCGCTCGCCGTCCCGGGTCATGCCGCACTCGCCGCACTTGAACCCCCCGTTGTTGGCGAGGCGAACGTGCACGCCCGGGGTGTTGCTCCCGCCGCCGCCGCCGCCCGTCGTCGCCGCCGCCGCCGCAGCCTTCGCGGTCTTCTCGGTGGACGGCGGATCGTGCATCACAGCCTGGATGAGCGCCTCGACGTCCTCGCTCCTGCGGTGCGGGCGCTTGGACCTGCGAACGTCGTCGTCGTCGATCTCGCCGGGGGTTGACACGCGGCGCTTGGAGTTGGGCGTCGGGCCCTTGTCCCCTTTGTTCGCAGTCTCCGCATCCTCGGAGTCGTCGCCCTCGTGGCCGGTGGAGCTGTCCTTGTCCTCCTCGGGCGGGGGGGGTACCGGCTTCTTCTTGGCGGCGGGTTTGGGTTTGGCGCCACCTTCTTGAGCGCCACCCTTGTTGAGCGTGTCCGTCCTGACCATGAAGTAGAGCGGCGGGATCATCTCGGGTCTGAACGCCGCGGGCACCGCGCTGCAGGAGTGAATGTGCTTCTTCATCCCGTTGGGCTTGAACAAGTCCCCGCAGAAGCAGCACGCCCGCTTCTTAGCCTTGGCCTTGGGCATGAGCACGACGGTGTACCCGGGCAGGGGTTCGGTCACGACGGGAGCCGAAGGCGGTGACGGAGCCGGAGGCGGTGCCGGCGCCGGAGGCGGTGCCGGCGCCGAAGCATTCGCGGCGTCGGGCGCAGCCTCGGGCTCCGCCTCGGGCGCAGCCTCGGGCGCGACCTCGGACGCGGGGGGCGGCGTGGACGCGGGGGGCGGAGCCATGTCGGAGCCCTCGGGGGCGACTCGCGTCGCGAGGACGATCGCGGCGCCCCTTCCGCCCCTACCGCCGCGCCCGCGCCCGCGCCCGCGCCCGCGCCCGCGACCGCCGCCCCTGCCGCCGGCGACCACCGCCGGAGATGGCGCTCGGCCCTCCAACTCGTAGATGGAGCTCGCGAGCTTGCCCCACTCGGTGGGCTTCGCGGCGGGGGCGACGGCGGGGGCGGCGGGAGCCACGGGGGTGGGCGCCTTGGACCTCGCCTCCACCTCCTCGTTCGCGGGATCGGCGTTGAGAATCTGATCGAGGTCGTCGAGGTCGTCCTGGTGCTCGGACATGTAGTGGCCGCTCATGAGGTCCGCCCTGGCGAAGCCCTTGGCGCACGCCTCGCAGCCGGGGACCTTGCCCTTGTACTGCATGGTGGGCGCCGCCGGGGGTTTAGGGGGCGTCGCGGTCGTCGTCGTCGCGGCGACAATAGGTTTGTCGTCGGATCCAGAATCGCTCGATCCGCCTTCGTCGATTGTGAGTCCGACTTTGAGGGCGCCGTTGCCGTTGGCGACCGCGGCGCTCATGGCGTTCGGGACGTCGGGTTCGAGCTGCGGCGCGTGCGGGTCGAGCTGGGCGACGATCTGGTCGATCGAGTGCCTCGCGGGACGCAGCGGTGGTTCGACGGGATCCGGCGCGTGCTTCTCGCCGTCGGTGGGGTGCACAGCTGTGTTTTCGCCTCCGGGCCCGGGGAGTTGCTTGTCGGGGGAGGAGCCGCGTTCGGAGGACGGGTTCGTCGAGGACGGGGGCGTCGGGGTCTTTTCGTTCGCGTCGTCGTCTGAGTCGGAGTTCTCGATGTCCGTGGTGTCCTCAGCCCGCGCTGCGATCATACACCGGCGCGGATCTGCGGAGATCTGGGGCGACGATTGGGGGCAGCGGACGTCAGCACACGCGCGCACACAGGGAAAATGGGGACGTGAACCCTGATTGCCGCCGGGACGCGCGACGCGTCTGCGGGGCGCGGGGGAAAAGAAGCGCGGGTTCGACGCGCGGGTTCGCGCGAACGTGGACGCGGCGTGGGATTCGCCGGTCGCGATTCCCTCGCGACGGATCAGCGCTCCACCGCGAGCGCGCCAAAGACCACGGTGTTCGCGCGCGAAAGGGGCAAACGAGGAGCCGGCGTTCGAGGCGCAATTCTCGGCGGGGTGGCGCACCTGATCGGAGCCTTCGCGCTTGGTCCGGTACCTATCGAGTGACACTCGCTCGGATCTGCCTCGTTCCGTCGATGATAACGGAGAAACAGCCCACGAACGCGGGTGAAACGACGCGCGCGTCACTCAATGCGCGGCAGAACCCGCGCGCAGAACCCGAATCTTCGAGCGTGTGGAGCTTTTTCTCGAGTTGCACTGCCGACAACTCCAAAAAAATATCGATGCGTGACTGCCTGGCACTTGAAATTTTGTGGCCTCCGATGAGATTCGCGTTTGGCGAGTAAAAACTCTCGTTGGATCTCGGCCAATCAGCTGCTTTCATTTGCACCAAAAATGCACCGTCATCTGCCGCCTGCACGCTACTTCGCCCTTCCATCAGCCCCCGCGACAGAGGCTCGGACGCGACGAGGGTCACCAACGGTGATTTGCGCATCCAGCAACGGCTCGAGGCGCACCCGAGTCGACTATCCAACCGCGTATCCGCGTACGCGCAGTTCCCATCGGAGCACCCGTGGCGCTCGCGAGAGACACGACCGCGCCCGCTGGGTTAACCTTTATCGCCCGTGTCCCCGTCATCCTGGATAGCCAGCCGAGGTAACTCTCGTACACGGTCTGAACCATGAGGCGCGCGGCGAGCACGTCGATGCACAACCTGCAGGAGCTGGTGAACCCCGGCCCCGGGGGCACGATGCTGGACCGCATCGCCCAGCTCGAGGCTGAGGAGGCACAAGGCACGAGCGTCGACCAGTCCGAGCGCGTGGTCATCGTCTGCAATTCCCTCCCGCTGAAGATGAGGCACGACCCGGAGGGTAGCGAAGAGCGCGGGCACAGCTGGCACTTCGAGATGGACCCCGATTCCATCTACGCGCAGACATCCGTGGGCATAATGGAACGAACCTCCGCGGAAAAAGTCCTGTGGATCGGCGGCCTCGGATCCGAAGTGGAGCTCTTCGAACAAGACGCCGTCGCCGAGGACCTTCACAAAAACTTCTCGTGCGTCCCGGTCTTCCTCGGCGCCGAGCTCAAGGACAAGCACTACAAGGGCTTCTGCAAAGGCTTCCTCTGGCCCCTGATGCACTACATCCTGCCCATGTCCCCGCAGTCCGCGGGGCGGTACGACAAGGTCAACTGGCAAGGGTACCTCGCAGCGAACAAACGGTGAGTTTATTTTTATCTCCGTACGGGCAATTAGTATGACGTCATGTTTTGTGTACAGCTTCGCGGATAAGGTGGTTGAACACCTGTCACCGGACTACGACTTCGTGTGGGTCCACGACTACCACCTCATGCTCCTGCCCACGTTCCTTCGCAAGCGGTACAACACGGTTCGGTGCGGGTACTTTCTGCACTGCCCGTTCCCGTCGTCTGAGATTTTCAGGACGTTTCCGAACCGAGACTTGGTGCTAAGAGGGTTGCTAAACGCCGACGTCGTCGGTTTTCACACCTTTGACTACGCCAGGCACTTCCTGTCCTGCACTACTCGCCTGTTGGGTCTGAGCCACAAGACGGAACGAGGCGCGCTGGCCATCGACTACTACGGCAGGGCGGTGTCCGTCAAGATTTGCCCGACGGGCGTCGACGTGGCTAGGCTCCAGGAGGGTATCATGTGGCCGGATAGCGTGCAGCGGCGCCAGGCGTACCGGCGGCAGTTCGAGGGCCGTAAAGTGTTCCTCGGCGTCGACGACTTTGACGTGTTCAAGGGTATCGAGCTCAAGCTGCAGGCGTTCGAGCTGTTGCTGAGTCAGCACCCGGAGCTCGCGGAACGAGTGGTCATGGTGCAGGTGTGCAATCCCGCGCGGGGTGAGTCGCGCGAGCTTCAGGAGGTGCGTCAAGAAGTCTTCGACATCGTCGAGCGCCTCAACGCCACCTACGGCGCCGTCGACGGCCGCGATAAGAACAGCAACGGTGAGTCCGGCAAAGTCGTCGAGCTCATCGCGCGATCCACGTCGTTGGGCGAGAGGATCGCGCTGCTCTCCGTGGCTGACTGCGCCGTGGTCACCGCCACCCGCGACGGCATGAACCTCCTCCCTTACGAGTACATCACCTGCCGGCAAGGTCCCGTCAGTACCGAGTTTGGCACCACGGACGGGTACCCGCTGCCCCGGCAGTCCTCGCTGATCATGTCCGAGTTTGTCGGATGTTCCAGTTCGCTCTCCGGAGCTTTCCGGGTGAACCCCTGGAACACCGACGACGTCGCCGACGCCATGTACCGGGCGTACCAAATGTCCGGCAGCGACGCGGAGGCTCGTCACGAGCGACACTGGAAGTACATACACGAGCACACCGTCGGGTACTGGGCCGCGTCCAACATCAACGAGCTCAAGCGGCTCACGGATGGCAACGCGAACGCGCGGTGCTACGGGCTCGGGTTCGGTCTCAATTTCCGCGTCGTCACGATGGACCCGAACTTTCGAGGCATGGACTCCATCGCGTGCGCGTCGGACTACGGCAAGGCTAAGAAGCGCGTGCTGCTCATCGACTACGACGGTACCTTGGTGCAGGCTGCATCCTACGACGTCGCGCCCGACGCGGAGCTCTTGAAGAACCTCGCGGCGATGGCTGCTGACGTCCACAACGCGATGGTGTGCGTCGTGTCCGGTCGCGAGCGAAGGCAGCTCGACGAGTGGTTCAAAACCGTTCCCGGCATCGGCCTTCTCGCCGAGCACGGGTACTGGTATAAGCCCCCGGATTGGACCGGTGACGGGCCTCCGAAGGACTGGCAGGCGCTCGTGCCCATGGGCACCGAGGAGTTGATCAAGCGGTGGCGCGAAATCGTGGAGCCGATTTTGGATCAGTACCACGACGCCACGGACGGTTCGTTGATTCGCGACAAGGGCACGAGCATGATCTGGGACTACCGCGACGCGGACCCTGACTTTGGTTCTTGGCAGGCGAAGGAGCTCATGGATCACCTGGAATCCGTGCTCGTCAACGAGCAGGTGGACGTGTTCCCTGGATCTAACCACGTGGAGATCAAGGCTCAGGGCGTGTCCAAGGCGACTCCGGTTGAGATGTTTTTGGGCGCCAACTGGCAGTCGCACTTACGGCCGGAGCGCGAGGGCGCGACGGCCGGTAAGGTTGACTTCGTCATGGCCATCGGCGACGATCGTAGCGACGAGGAGATGTTCATGGCGGTCGATCAGCTGGTGACTAACCCGGAGGGCGCGGTGGTTCAGAAGATGTCGTGCCCGATGCCCGGGAAGGAGAAGACGAAGGGCCACGAGCACTTGAGCGTGTACTGCGTGACGGTCGGGCAGAAGCCGAGCAAGGCGGACTTTTACCTGGACGAGGCGGAGGATGTCGTGCAGCTGGTGAGGAACTTCACGGCGAGCGGGCAGTCCCAGTCGCCGTCCATGTAAGAGGCTAGCTAGCTACGAGGGGGGTGTGTTTGACCGAGATTGTTTCATTGTGACTTACTCAACAGTGCGAGATGTCTCATCTTCCGTTCTACCCTCACAGCCTCGCGCGCGCGCTTCCTCGCCCACCCGTCCTCTCCCCCACGACCCTATCGCACACCGCCTCCGCCAGCGCGTAGACGTCGACCCACGCGGAGTCCCACGCCGCCATCTTTCCCGCCCCCGCCTTGGTCCCGGCGGCGACGATCTTTGCCACCCGCCGGCACGACCCCGCCTCAGCCCGCGACCACCCACCGGGCGCCTTGCCCTTGTTCTTCACAAACTCGTTGAACGCATCCCGCGCGAGTTTCTGCGATAAGATCCTGCTGTCGCCCTCGGCGAACTTGCAGCACTGCAAAAAGTCGGTATTCTCGAAACCCGTGTTCCACATCAACGCGTAAGACCCGACTTCTTGCTTTAGCGCGTGGCACAACGCGATTGAAGTTTCGACCGCGCGGATCTTCGCCACGGCTATGGCGCGCGTGAGGGTATCGGGCGGGATCGTGCGGGCGACCAGGCACTCGCGCAGGTCCGCCTCGCACCCGCCCACGAACGCGTCCGCCGCGCCCAGCTTCTCATCCGCCGACGCGTAAAGCGCCGCGAGCTGTGAAGGTAAAAAACAC
>Ga0115571_1002974_pt1 | contig 10908 bp, 10 predicted proteins | sample COGITO_mtgs_1205_FD_87293 | JGI IMG/M metagenome (GOLD analysis project Ga0115571, IMG submission 87293) | Pelagic marine microbial communities from North Sea - COGITO_mtgs_120531 | ecosystem: Environmental > Aquatic > Marine > Epipelagic | place: Germany:Helgoland, sampling site Kabeltonne...
GAATACCATGTTCCAGGGCGCGGCATCGGCGAGTCCGAACTGAGTCGGACCGAAGACGAAGCCACTCGGACGGAGGAGTGATTGGTCGACCAGTCGCCGGGTTAGGGCATAATCGGGCCTGGTCCCGGCGCGCGTGTTGCCGGTGCTCGAAAAGAGCTCGTCGAACATGGTGTTCATCTGGTCGGTAGAGGGGAGCGCGAGATCGGAGGCTTTGTCAGCGGTCGACACGGCTCGCACAGTAGCGGGCGACTCGATACCGTCGAACTGTGATCACGGGAATCGACCACATCGTGCTGTGCGTTGGCGACGTTGAGCGTTCGGTCGAGTGGTATCGACACTACCTTGGGCTGGTCGCAGAGCGATTAGACGAGTGGCGGGCGGGTGAGGCGCCGTTTGTGTCGTTGCGTGTCGATGCCCACACGCTGATCGATCTGCTCGCCGACGAGCCGTCCGGTCGCAACGTTGACCATGTCGCGTTCGTGACCGATCGTGTGTCCTTCGATGCCTTTGTGAAGAAGCATCGTGTTGCGATCGAGATGGGTCCCGCCTCGCTGTTCGGCGCCCGGGGCCAGGGCGACGGTGTGTACGTGCGTGATCCAGATGGCCACCGTGTCGAGGTACGCACCTACTGAGTGGGCAGCACCCGTCGGTTCGGCCAGCATGTAGCGGGGCGGGTGTGCCATGTTGGCGGGATGAAGATGGATCGGGTCGTGGTCGTAGGGGCGTCGTTGGCGGGACTGCGAGCCGCAGAGACGCTGCGCAACGAGGGTTTCGGTGGTCAGGTGGTCGTCGTTGGTGCCGAGCAGCATCGCCCCTATGACCGCCCTCCCTTGTCGAAGAAGGTACTGGCCGGCGAGTGGGAGCCCGAACGGATCTACCTCCGCCAACCCGACTCCTTCGACGAACTTGACGTCGAATGGCGCCTCGGAGTTGCGGCGGCAGGCCTCGACCTTGATGGGGGCATCCTCCACCTCGCTGACGGCACTGACATTTTGTTCGACGGGTGCATCATCGCCACGGGGGCGGTGTGTCGTCAGCTAGCCGAGCAGAGTCGGCACGCTCATGTCCACGAGTTGCGCACACTCGATGATTCCATGCGACTGCGCGCCGAGTTATCGGGCGGCGACCACCACGCCGTCGTGATTGGAGCCGGGTTCATAGGGCTTGAAGTTGCTGCCACCGCCAAGCAACTTGGCAACCGGGTGACTGTTCTCGAGGGCGCGCCCGCACCGCTGATCCGTGGGCTGGGGCCCGAGATGGGTGCGGCGATCGGTGCTATGCACGCCGAGCGCGGCGTCGACATTCGCTGCGGTGTCCAGGTCGAGGGGCTTCACGAGGACGGAGTGCTTCTCGCCGGCGGCGAATTGATCGAGTCCGACCTCGTCGTGGTCGGCATCGGCGTGGTCCCGGCGACTGCGTGGCTCGACGACAGTGGCCTTGAAATTCGTGATGGGATCGTCTGCGATGCGACGCTGAATGCGCGCAGCATCGATGGTGGAGTCCGCCGCGGCGTTTATGCCGCCGGCGACGTATTGCGTTGGCCGAACCACTTGTTCGACGAGGAGATGCGAGTAGAGCACTGGACGAACGCCGCAGAGCAGGGTGCGGCAGCTGCGCGGAATCTGCTGGCGGTGAGCTGCGGCAACGAACCGGAGCCGTATGCGCCCGTTCCGTTCTTCTGGAGTGATCAGTTTGATATTCGGGTGCAGTTCCTTGGGTGCTCCTCGCCGGAAGACGACGTGCACGTTGCTGCCGGCTCGGTGGATGACGGCAAGTTTCTGGCGCTCTATCGCACAGGCGACAAGCTGCATGGGGCGCTCGGCGTCAACTCCCCGCGCTGGGTGATGAAGATGCGTGGCTCGCTCGCCGCAGGCGCGTCATGGGCTGATGCGATTGCCGTCGCCGAGAACTTCGAATAGCAGGCGCACAGGCCGGAGTCTGGGTAGCGGATGCGTGCCTGTGGTGCGCGTATTCCCGACTTCGGTGTGAATCTTGATGCAGTGCGACTCAGGTTTATTGCATCTAGCGTGTGGCTATGTCCGAACAAACTACTATCGATTCGCCGACCACTACCCGTCTTCCGCTCGCCCATCTTCCCGCTGTGGTCCTCCCCGGCGCCACGGTGACCCTGACTCTGGCTACCGACGAACTGCGCCTCGCAGTGGAGGCAGCCGTGGGCCAGGCCGATGGTCGGATTGCGCTGACTGGGGGCGACGAGTCGGATCTCGTCGTTGTCGCTCGGGTCCCAAATGTCGGCAACCTACCGACCGGTGAGTCGGCGGCCATTGTCCAGGTGGAACGTCGCGCCCGTGTTGCGTCGGTCGAGACTGCACCCGACGAGCTTGCCTTTGTCGTTGTCGAGCCGGTTATCGACGGTCTGGCGTCGCCACATGTTGAGGCTACGATTCGAGAGCTGCGAGCAACGCTAGAGCTGATCGCGGAGCTCCGTAAATCGCGTCGTCTCCCCGAACTGCTTCGCACGGTCGAGTCGCCTGGTCAACTCGCCGACTCGGTTGCCCTCTGGGCAGAGTTCAACGATGATGACCGACTCCGTGTCCTTCAGGCGGTCGACGTGTCGGACCGAGTCGATGCGATTCACTCGTGGGCACGCAGTCATCTCAATGAGTTGCAGGTCGCCGAGACAATTCGCAACGACGTGAGCGAAGGTATGGACAAGCAACAACGCGAGTTCGTCCTCCGGCAGCAGCTCAGCGCCATTCGCAAGGAACTCGGCGAGGGCAGCGACGACATCGTCGATGACTACCGAACGCGGCTTGATGAATTTGACGCTCCCGACGGCGTGAAGGCATTCGTCGGCAAGGAGCTCGACCGGTTGGAGCGGATGAGTGAGCAGTCACCTGAGCACGGTTGGATTCGGACTTGGCTCGATCGCATCTTCGAAATGCCGTGGGGTGAGCAGACCGCCGACACCCTCGACCTTGACGCTGCGCAGACGATTCTCGATGTTGATCATTACGGCCTCGACGACGTCAAGGAACGAATCGTTGAGTTCCTTGCTGCGCGTAAGTTGCGCCATGAACGGGGAATCGTCCGCGAGGAAGGAGCCCAGCGCGGCGAGGGCCACGTCCTCACCTTGGTGGGTCCGCCTGGGGTCGGCAAGACGTCGCTCGGTGAGTCGATCGCCCGTTCGATGGGTCGAAAGTTTGCGCGTGTCGCCCTCGGCGGCGTGCGCGACGAGGCCGAGATCCGCGGGCACCGTCGCACCTATGTCGGCTCGCAACCGGGCCGCATCGTAAAAGCCTTGCAGGAGGCAGGGACGATGAATCCGGTGATTCTGCTCGACGAGATCGACAAGTTGACGGTCGGTGGATGGTCGGGTGATCCGGCAGCAGCACTCCTTGAGGTGCTTGATCCTGCGCAGAATCACACCTTTCGTGACCACTACCTTGAGGTCGATCTGGACCTGTCCGAGGTGGTGTTCATCGCGACTGCCAACGTGGCAGACACCATCCCCGGGCCGCTGCTCGACCGGATGGATCTGGTCCGACTCGATGGGTACAGCGAAGCCGAGAAGGTGTTCATAGCGAACCGCTACTTGCTCCCCCGCCAGATCGAACGAGCTGGCCTGACCCCAGACGAGTTGACGATCGGCGATGATCTGATCGGGTCGATCATTCGCGGATGGACACGCGAGGCCGGTGTCAGGTCGCTCGAGCGCGAATTGGGCCGCCTGGTCCGCAAGGTGACCGCCAAGATCGCCACCGGCACCGAGACGCCGCTGACGATCGCGGACGATGAACTCACTTCCTGGCTCGGACGCGTCAAGGTCGACGACGAGATCCAGGGTCGAACACTGGTACCTGGCGTGGCGACGGGCCTCGCGGTGACCGGAGTGGGCGGCGATGTGCTCTTTGTCGAGACCACAGCTTTCCCGACCGGTCCCGATTCCGAACCGGGACTTACCCTCACCGGGCAGCTTGGTGACGTCATGAAGGAATCAGCGCAGATCGCCCTCAACTACATGCGCAGTCACGCAGAGAAACTCGGGCTGGACGACGCCGCACTCCGTCGTCGCTTTCACATTCACGTTCCGGCAGGTGCCGTGCCCAAGGACGGCCCGTCTGCGGGCATCACGATGACTACGGCTCTGGTTTCCTTACTCACCGGGAAGCCGGTCAAGCCGACCGTCGGCATGACCGGCGAGATCAACCTTCAGGGACAGGTGATGCCCATCGGTGGTGTCAAGCAGAAGGTGCTTGCAGCACATCGCCTGGGTCTAACCGAAGTAGTGCTGCCGAAGCGGAACGGTCCCGATCTGGAGGACGTCCCGGAGAACATCCGCCAACAGATGACGTTTTACCTGGCATCTACGTACGACGAGGTCATCGCCGTAGCCTTCTGACTGTGCTGATGACATCCATCCTGGATGAGAGTCATGCTGCATAGGCTTCCCTAATGGCCGGAACCGCAGCACATCTCTCGAACGTCTGGGCGACGGCAACCAATCTTGAGATCGAACGCGGGGTCGGTTGCCGGGTCATCGATGCAAACGGCCACGAGTACCTCGATTTCACTGCCGGGCTTGGAGCAGCTTCGACCGGCCACGCACACCCGAAGGTGACGGCGGCGATCGCGGAGCAGGCAGGCCGGATCATCCATTCGCAGATCAACGTCTACCGCCACGACAAACTCGAGCCGCTCGCCAACAAACTGGCCGAGATCACACCAGAGGGCATCGACACGTTCTACTTCGGCAGCACCAGTGATGAGATCGTTGAAGCATCGGTCAAGCTCGCGAAACATGCGACTGGGCGCCGCAACGTCATTGCCTTCGACGGTGCATTCCATGGTCGTACTCACTACGCCCTAGCGATGTCGAGTAGCCGTGCGATCGACCGGGCTGGCTACGGGCCGCTCCCCGGAAGTGTTTTCATTGCGCCGTTCCCCGATCCGCATTCCTCCGATCAGGAACGTGAGGTCAGTCGAGCGTTGCGTGGCCTCGACCGCGTGTTGTCGACGCAAGTGGCCAGCGAGCAGGTCGCGGCGTTCGTCATCGAGCCCGTGATCGGCGAACGTGGCTATATCCCGACACCTAAGGGATTCATGGAGGGGCTCGCACACCGTTGCGAAGAGCACGGGATTTTGCTCATTGCTGACGAGACACAGAGCGGCTTCGGGAGGACAGGCAAGATGTTCGCGATAGAGGCACTTGGGGTGCAGCCCGACATCATCTGCATGGCCAAGGGGATTTCCTCAGGGTTCCCGTTCGCGGCAATCGGTACGCGTCGCGCTCTCGACGAGCAGTGGGTGACTGGGAGCCACAGTGGCTCGTCGAATGGTAACCCGATCGCCTGTGCAGCAGCACTCGCCACAATCGAGGTCCTTCAGGAGCCCGGTTTCATCGACAATGTCAAGGAGCGAGGTGATCAGCTCATCGACGCGCTTCGCGAGATGCAGCAGCTCGACCAGGCCCTTCTGCATGTTCGCGGTCGTGGGTTGATGGTGGCGACTGAGTTCGATTCGCCTGAGCGTGCTCAAGCAGTCGTCGACCACTGCTTCCAAGAGCACAACGTGATTCTTATGATCGCCGGAACGTTCCGCCGCACGATCCGTTGGAGTCCGCCACTCATCGTCACCCAGGCGGAGGTTGACGAAGCTGTATCGGCATTCTCCTCCGCGATTCGGGCGACCGGCTGAGCCGGAACAACTACGTTCGATGCCTCGCCTTGACAACGTCCGCGTTGGAACGTGGCGCGGACTCCAAGCCCTCGTCGGCGAACTGGAGCGGAACATCGACGAAGAACTCCGTTCCGATTGGGACATTACGATCGGATGGTTCGATGTGCTGACGTCGCTCCAGCGTCTCGGAGGTCTTGCCCGTCCGCTCGACATAGCGGCCGACCTCCGCCTGCCCGCATCGAGCGTCAGTCGCCGGCTCGATCGGTTGGAGGAGGAGGGATGGATCGCCCGACACCGTCACATCGACCAGTCCGACAAACGTGCCGTCGATATCGAGCTCACCAAGTCGGGGCGACGGTTATGGCGGGAGATGAATGTCAGCTATCGACGGGCCGTTCAATCTCTGTTTGCGACACACCTTGACGACGACCACATCGACGATTTGAGTCGCATTCTTAATTTGTTGATGGCCGCTGGCAACGAGGTCGAGGAATTGTCGACCTGGCCCTGACCAGGGCCATCAATGTCGGCCGCAGGCGGTCGACTCAGTCGTACATCGCCTCGATCGCGTCGGCGTAGCGGGAGTTCACACCGCGTCGCTTTAGCTTGGACGTCGGAGTGAGCATCTCGGAGTCGGGGAGCCACTCCTCGCTGAAGAGTGTGAACCGCTTGATCTGCTCGACTCGCGCAAACTTCTCGTTCGCAAGGTCAACCCCCGCTTGTACGGCAGCGATCACGTCAGGGTCGGCGGCCAGCTCTGCAAGCGACATCTCGCTCTTTCCGTTTGTTTCGGCCCAGATGGGTGCGGCTTCCGGATCGAGCACGAGAATCGCAGATACGAACTTACGGTTGTCGCCGATTGCTGCGGCCTGGCCAATCAGCGGTATCGATTTCAGTTCCGCCTCCAGGTTGGCCGGGCTGATGTTCTTGCCGCCTGCCGTAATGATTAATTCTTTCTTCCGGTCGACGATTCTGAGGTAGCCCTCGTCATCTAACTCGCCGATGTCACCCGAGTGGAACCAACCGTCGATGATCGCCTCGGCAGTCTTGTCGGGCTGGTTGAGATATCCCTGGAACACGTTGCCGCCGCGGCACAGCACTTCGCCGTCCTCGGCGATTTTGATCTCGAGCCCGTGACATGCTCGACCGACCGCGCCGATCTTGTTGCGCTCCGGCGACCAGGACAACGGACCGGACGTCTCTGACAGCCCGTAGATCTCGGTGAGGTTGATCCCCACAGCGTGGAACCACTCGAGGATTTGGTTGGGAATCGGTGCTGCCCCGGTGACGCCAACGCGAAGCGCGTCGAGCCCGACGAGCGCCCGGACGTTTGCGAATGCTGCCTCGTCGAGAAACTTCAGCGTGCCTGCCTCCTCGTCTGTGAGATCGCGACCGAAGCTCGCTGTCTGGATTGCCGAGGCCGCCGCGACGCCGTCATCAAACTGGGCCTTGCGTACGGGGTCGGCGCTGAGCGCTGCACTCACGCCTCCGTAGATTTTCTCCCATACTCGTGGGACACCGAACAGAATTTCAGGATGGACTTCCTTGAGATACGCGGTCAACTCGGCCGGGTCGGGGCAGCAGTACACGTCGTAGCCGAGTCCCATGCTGGAGTAGTGGCTCATGTCACGTTCGGCGATGTGTGCCATCGGGAGGTATGACACGGTCCGCAGGCCGGTGAAGTCCGGAAAGGTCGAGGCCAGTGACCGCTTCAGCATCTCGATCGCATAGACGACGTTGTACTGCGAGATCATCACACCCTTCGGCGGACCGGTCGTGCCCGAGGTGTAGATCAGAGTCGCAAGGTCGTCGGGCTTGGTCGTAGCCGCAAGTACCGCAAGGTCGGCCTGCCCTGACATCAGCAGGTCGCTGGCCGGGAACACACCGTCGGGGAGCTCGCCGGCCGGTGGATGGACAACATAGATCTTTTTCAGTGCGGGGAGGTCGGCACGCACTTGCAACATTCCGTTCAGAAAGTGTTCGTTCTCGAGCACGGCGATCTCTGCTTCGGCGTGTGAGGCGAGATACTGGATCTCCTCGGGCGACGAGGAGTTGTAGATGCTGACGGGCGTGGCTCGGAGGAACTGCGCAGCCGCATCGAACCAGTGGAAGTCAGGGACGTTGCGGAGCATGAGAAGCATGCGGTCGCCGGTGCCGAGGCCGGCGGCCGACAATCCGGATGCGGCCTGCGCCACCTTCGTCGCGTAGTCGTCGAACGTGTAGTCAGTCCACCCGCCGCCCTCGTTCATCGCGTGCAACGCTGGTCCCGACCCGTGGCGCGCGACGAGGTCAACGAACAGTTGGGGGACGGTTGTGCCGCTCACTGCGGCGTCGATGTCGGAGATGGATGCGAGGTCGGTTAGCCCAGTCATCTCCGCATTATTTCATGTTGATGGGGTCTGCCGCTCGCTGGCAGGTTCTAACCAGTAGCACCATTGTTTTAGGCAGCGCCGCTACTTCGGTTAAGACTCTGGCCAACGAGGCGGCATAGGGTCCCGCCTTAGGCTGAAGCAGGAAGACGTGGGGACAGGACCCACGTTGCGCGATGCCATCGTCGTCGACTGCTGATGGTCGATACGGATTTCCATTCGGTCCGTCGGTAAGCGCCTGGTATTCCGAACGCGGAGGGCTCGTTTCACGGGTTGAGTCGACGGAGATGATTGCGGATCGCTGGGACATCCCCTGTGAGGAAATGGACGCATGCGGGTCACGCAGCCAGCAGCGAATGATTGCTGCCATCCGCGAGGGTCGCCTCGACGGTGAACTCATTGCGGTACCAGGCGGTGATGGTGCGGCGATCACAGTCGACGGGGGGTACGAGCGACGTCGATGGACGACTGAGCGCACCTGGCTTCCGCATTTTGGTCAGTCGACGGTCGAGTGACGGCTGGCAACGCGTCGCAGATCACCGATGGTGCTGCGCCGGTTTTGATCATGCTGGCTGAGCGTGCTCGTGAACTTGGTGTTTCAGCGGGCGCACGGCTCGTCGACTTCGTGGTATGCGGCGATGGTCCACAGCTGATGCTCACTGCGAACATTCCAGCTACGCGTCGAGTGCTCGAACGCTCAGGTCTCCGGCTCGTCGACATACACCGCTTCAAGCTCAGTGCCAAGGTCTTCCTCGATCTTCGACCGAGTCAATGCGAACGGCGGAGCGATCGCACCCGGACATCCGCTTATAGCGTTGGACACGCGGCTCGCCGGGACGCCCGTCAGGGAGCTTGAACTTATTGACGGTCAGCATGGACTGCAGGTGATGTGTGAGGGCGGAGGATGGTCAACGCACTCGTGATTGAGCGACTGTGAGCTCCTCTGGTCTGCCGGCTCCCGGCCAAGATCGGAGCAACCTGAGTGCTGCCGCCCGGCGAGTTGGCGGAGGCCGGCGGCGGCGGGCCGAACTGCCGTCGGTAGCGTAGGCCATGTGCCGGCTGCGTCAACGATCATCTGGGTTGCCTTTGGGGTCTTCTTCGGATGGATCCTGTGGAAAGGTGGGATCGGCATGCTGCGCAGCTTCACTCGCCTACCTCCTGAGCCGCTGCCGACCGGTGAGCTACGCAGGGTGAAGCGGGCTTATCGCTGCGACGTGTGCGGTGTGGAGCTCAAGATGACGATGGCCCCTGACGAGGACCCACCACCACCGAAGCATTGCCTTGAGGACATGGTCGAAGTCGCTCCACTCTACGACTAAGTTGTCCCCAGGGTGTGAACAACTTCGGGGACCCATAACGTCAATGGAATTTGCCGCAATGGCGGTTTGAGTGAAATGGGGTGAGCGCCGAGCCGACCATTCGGTTGGCTATTCCCACTTGGTGGCAAACCAGAGGCCACCGAGGATGCACGCGAGTCCTACACCGGTGAACCACCGTGAGGCGTCGCCGACGAGATAGCCGGCCATGATGACCAGACCCCCGATGATCAACAGCATGACCATGATCACTGGAATCATGTTCGGTGGGATCAGGCGACGCCGTTGAGCCTTCGGCGTGTAGCGCGATGATGCCGCGACCGTGTGGCGCGATGCGGTCGCGCCATGATCGTCGTGGTCGCCCGCCGAACTCGCCTTGCGGTCACCAGGCTGGGTTCCTTTGGGTGTGACTCGACCGCCGCCGGTTTTTCGCTTCGGAGGTGCCATTGCCTCGAGAGCATAGGCGATTTGTTGACCGGTCTGCGCCGGGAGGGCCGTCGGCCGAGAAACAGGCTGGGTAGCGGGGCCCGGATCCGGCAGACTACGACGATGCGTGTGCTCGTCATCGACAGCTATGACAGCTTCGTCTACAACCTCGTTCAGTATCTCGGTGAGCTCGGAGCCGACCCGCTCGTGGTTCGCAACGATGAGGTGACCGTTGCCGAGGCGGTGGCGATTGCACCCGACGGTGTGTTGCTGTCGCCGGGTCCCGGACGACCCGAGTCAAGCGGGATCATCTGCGGGGTGATTAGCGCGTTTGTCGAAAAATCGACACCTGTGCTGGGCGTCTGCCTTGGGCACCAGGCCATTGGGCACGTCTACGGTGCCGAGGTGGTGGGGGCGCCGCAACTTATGCACGGAAAGACATCGGCGATTGAGCATGAGAACGTTGGCGTGTTCTCTGGGTTGCCGTCGCCGCTGGCGGCCACGCGATATCACTCGCTTACCCTTGCGCCCGACTCGATCCCGGACCTACTCGAGGTGACCGCCCGCAGTGCCGACGGCGTTGTGATGGGGGTGCGCCACCGCACCAATGATGTCGAAGGGGTCCAGTTCCACCCTGAGAGCATTCTCACCGCATCGGGCCATGACTTGCTGCGGAATTGGTTGCGTCGGCTCGGCTGATCGGTCGTAGCTGAGTCGCGTTGCGCAGCGTGCGCTGGCGAGGCCAACGTAAGTCTTAACGAGAGCTGATCAGGTCACCGCCGTGGATCACGGTGGAGCAACCGGCGTCGTCGTGGTGGTAGTGGTGGTTGCTTCAGTGGTTGTGGTTGCTTCCGTCGTTGCGGGTGAAGAGGTCGTGGGCGCGATCGATGTAGGCGGTGGTGTGGGCGGGCTGGTACTCGGTGGGATAGTGGGCGGTGGCAGTGTGGTCACCGGGATCGTGGACCGCCCAACCGTGATCGTGACGGTGGATCCGCGTTCGAGGCGAGTTGCTGCCTTCGGGTCCTGTGCGGTGACGACGCCGTCGTTGGCGCTGCCAGGTGGGACCTCCTGGAACAACGTTTCGACGACGAATCCGTCGGCCCGAAGGCGGTTGGCTGCCTCGCCCTGTGTCAGGCCTTCGACGACGGGAACTGCGA
>Ga0115571_1002988_pt1 | contig 10885 bp, 4 predicted proteins | sample COGITO_mtgs_1205_FD_87293 | JGI IMG/M metagenome (GOLD analysis project Ga0115571, IMG submission 87293) | Pelagic marine microbial communities from North Sea - COGITO_mtgs_120531 | ecosystem: Environmental > Aquatic > Marine > Epipelagic | place: Germany:Helgoland, sampling site Kabeltonne...
CATCCACCCCCCGCGCCTCCACCACCCCCATGTGGAACCAATCCGTTCTGCATTCAACGGCGACAACGGTTGCTGGCGGAGGACGTCGAACTCTATGGGGAATTCATACGCACGCCTATGGCGCTCCGCAGCGGCGTGCCTGCGTTTGACCCGTCTGAAACACCACTGGAAATGCACTTGGAAGGCTACAACGCCCTGGTGGATCGCATCGGAAACTCGTCGATGACCACTTGGGCGGCGTGCACACAGGGACTTGCCTTCTCGCCGCTCCCGTGCAGGACCGGTGCCGTTGAGCGGCGGTGCCACGATGGTCTGCGAGCCTGCGGAAGCGTACAGGAAAATACGCACGAGCCATTCATGGAATTGGATTTCCACCTTTTTGATCCGCCGAACGATGGGAACAGCTATCTTTTTGCCCTTCATTTTAGGCTGCCAGTCCATTCGGAATACGGGCCATTGTTCTTCCATTCTCTTACAGGAGACGTTGTGGAGAACAGAGGCTGGAGGGTGGAGGTTTTCGACAAGTACCACGAACTACTGACGGTGCAGCCGCTCGCTTGGGACGCCGGATCGAACGTAGTCGAGCACACTGAAGGGTTGCGTGACGTGACACACCACATGTTGCCCCCAACAGCTTCCGACGCCGACTACAAGGAACTAAGTCGCGCGAGGTTCATCCGGATCACCCTGGTTGGTAACTTCCGGCAGATCTGGATCGATCGGGTCGACATTTTCTTTCGTCACATCATTGCCGATGGCCCACTGCCGCCACCGCCTCCGTCGCCTGTTCCCGTTCCCCTCTCGCCTCCGGCCCCGCCGGATCCACCGTTCCCACCGCCGCTTGACTCCTGCACCATCTTCCCTAACAAGGCGTACCGGGAATCGCAGGCCACGTTGCTTTGGGAAGTCGGGTGTGGGTTCACGAGGGACGAATGCTGTGGCCACGCGAGAGCACAGTCCGCTTCCGGACAAAACGTAAACGGGTTTTTGCTGTCCGCAGCTGGATGCTGCGACATGCTGTCCATTTTGACCCTGGCTGCGCCTACCGAGGACTACCAATTCGGTGCGAGTTGCACGGGAGTACTTTGAAACGGGTACCGGGTCCGGTTGTGTGTTGTGTGTTGTTGTTTCGAAACAAAATCTAATAATCTTCTCCCTCCGAGTCACACACGCCTAGAATGTCATGTTTTAAGATCAGATCTTTCCATCTCCGGACAGTCTCCTCTCGTTCTTTACGCAGGGCGTACGTGAGCGTCTGCTGAACGCTCTCTTTTACATGAGGTTTAGATGCACGGTGTTCGAGGTCCAGCGCACGTTCCGCACGCGCCGCCTTTGCAGCCTTCTTCTCGGCCTTTCGTTCTCGCCTTGTGCCGTCGATGTCCATGCTAGTCGTGTCTTCCGTGGGCGTCGTCGGGGAGGTGGAGGACGACAGTGGGATCCGTACCAACCCCAGGATTTTTCTAACCTCCAGCCTGGATTCCTAGACCGCCAACACTGATCGTAGGGTGGTCGGTGAGCCGGGCTAGGTTTGCCAAAAACTCGGTAACATGGGGAGACATCTGGGCGTGCGCCGAATGGGCGATGCTGTAAGCGTCGGCGCTCATGGCCGCTGTGTTGTTTAGTACAGAGTTTACATTGTTGAGCAAGGAAATGGCAGTGTCCCTGATTCCAACAGAGTTGTCGACTGCATTGATCGTTCGAGTGACTTGCATGTAGCTCAACCCCACGAAGACCATCAAGACCACCACGGCAATCGTCGAAGTGAGAAAACAAAGGACAGTGGATGCCCTTTGCGCACGAAGCATGAGCTGACCTTCCTTTGTGCCGTCGTCGTCAAGCAGCGCCGCCTTCTCCTCGTCCGATGCGGCGGCGATCGGGAATGGGAGTTGGGAGAATAGCCGCCTTTGTGTGTTGGCTCCGAACCGATCGCTGGCATTGTAGTCTATTGTCACGACCGGCATCGCCCTCCCACCCTCGCTTTAGAAGTTTGAACCCTGAGCTATTTGGGCCTCATCCCGGGACAATGCGATGTACATACCGTTGACAATCCGGGGACATACCTATACATGTGCATACCCGATAGACATTGTCATGTGGTTGTCAGGTAGTCATACCACTTTGGAACCACTTCCGGAGGGTCGACCCCCCCCCCTTGCATATACATGCCGTAACATGGATATGCATTTGGAATAATCTGGACAAATCTCGACAATGTATATGCATAAAGTTACGGCATGCACATGCAAGGGGGGGGGGCCGACCCTCCGGAAGTGGTTCCAAAGTGGTATGACTACCTGACAACCACATGACAATGTCTATCGGGTATGCACATGTATGGGTCCGGAACATGTGCACGACAGAAAAATCCCAGTGTCAGTCCCGCTTCCGTTTCCCAGCAACTTCTTTTTGAACTTGTTCGACCGCCTCGCGCAAAACACATTTTCCTTTCTCTAACGCCGCCACTGCGTCGGCGTCGCCCGCCAGCAAGGCCGTCGCAGTAGGGCACTTTCCGGCGTCCCAAACCGGGTTGTTCTCGTCGAGTTCAAACGGGACCGCAATCCGGTCAGTACTCCCGTGAACGGAAAACTCGCTTTTCAAAAGATGTCCGTCGCGAGAAGCGCCGACATCCAACACTGGCCAGACGATCGAAAACAAGATCAGTTTGAGTCGACTTGAGAAGAATCTGGACGTCGACACCCGCTTTGTGATCGCTGCCAGGCACGCTTCACCGTCTGCCGCATCTATGGCGACGCGGCGCGTCGATGCCGCGAGATCAATGTCGAATTGCGTTCTCAACAAAGACGTGTCGAAGAGAATGTCGAGAAACTTGTTTCGGTCCCGCTGCAGTTGCAAGAGTCCGACCCCTCCCGCGTCGCGCCGCTTCAGGAGCTGGTGGTGCGCGACGTCGATTGCCACATTGGTCTCCTTGCCAAACGAAGGGTCGGTCGCGATGACGTCAAACAAAAGTCGCGGATCGTACTTGAAGACGGGGGCCGTGACGCGAGCGATGATTGATGACCGTGCTTCCCCGGAGAGGTCAAAGGCGCGTCTGTCCAAAACCGAAATGTGGAGGCCGCGCCGGCCCGAGTAGCTATACAAAAAGTGTTTGAAGCCAAAGAGTTCGCGCAAGGCAGCTCTGAGAATGTTGGCCGAAAGCAGCAGGGTCTTAATCGCGGCATCGCACGCGGGCAAATCGTCCTTGGACACTTGACCAAAGACCGACTTGTCTTGAAGGTCGAGATCCAAAACCAACTCCCTGCCCACCGACACACAGCCACTCGTCACAGACTTCACTAGGTGGCAGTCCTTTGAGTAGACACTGCCGACATGGATCTCGAGTAACGCGTGCTTCTTCAACTCCTTCTTCAAGTCCTCGGCGGACCCTACAGAAATATGGCGCTTGAAATAGTCGCCTCCGTCCCGGCGGAGACCCTTCAGGGCAATTTCTCGTTTGCGCAGGTCCGGCGCATGCAGGCACCACAATGAAACGAGTTCACCCACAGGGAACATGTCATTCCAGTACGTTTTCGTTTGCATCTCTGTCCGCGGCCGGGGAACCGTGTGGGTACGGTTTGGATATGCTTTCCGTTTGGACTCAGTAGGTGTAACGGTGCCTTCCAAACAATGTCTTTTGACATTGTCCGGAACGAGATCGCGGCAACCCCTGCACAACATCAACTGCCGGATGTCCCCGAGCTGCTGTCGTGTCGAGGGAGGCTCACGTTTCCAAACGGCGACCCTCTACACGCTCTCCGTGACGCGGTTCTCGCATGGTCAACCAACCAGCAAGACGAGACGCTGAAGAACGGTGTTCTTAATGCGTTGCACCTCGGAGCGTTTGGAGGGCGCTTTTTGTCGCTGGTGAGAGCCTTGGTGAATAGGTTCGATGTCGAGATGTCAACGCCCGTAGTTGGCGATTCAAAGACGCAGAAGAACACTCGAGAAAAGCACAAGAAGACAATGGAGGTCGTTCGTGAGCTAGTTGAAGACAACGGAAACGGGTGGGTTGACAAGTTCATTTTGTTCTTGACGGCACACCCGGCAGTGGCTTCCAACGCATTCCTTAAGAAGCGCGTCGTTGTAGTTGCCGCTGATGCCGTCCCCATGGATGCTGATCAAAAGAAAGCAGCACGCGAAGCCGATGAAAACAGAGAGCTGCAGGTCATCTACAAACGGGCTTCGAAGCATCTTCAGGACATGCTCAATAACGTGCCAGACGTAACGTTCGACGACGCCGACATCTTCACAGTTGTGTCTCTTGCAAACTACATGGGTTTGACCAGGGATGGGTATTCCATTTCTCAGTTCCTCGCCAAGTCCGTTCGGTTAGACGGCGCGGGCCTGTCTGGACTTCACCGTGCCAAGTACTTTGACAATTCCGACCGTCCGTTTGTAGACACCGACGACGAACCAGTTTACGACGGTATTGGGCGACTCACGTCCACTTTAAAGTTCAAGGGTGGATTCATGCCGATGGCCATCAACATGAAGCCACAATTCTCTGTCAAGTCCGACTCCGGTGTCAAGTCCAACAGGTCTAACGACGAAAAGGCTGTGATTCACTTTGTAAGAGGGCCGGAAGTTGGCGACCGAAACGAGAAAATGGCAGAGGGGTGGATGGGTCTTGTAGTCGACGCAGTGGGTCAACTTGAGTTGCTTGTGCCTACACACACCAAAGGTAACATCATGACAACGAATGACTTTACAATGCGTAGCGCCGTTCATGAAATTCAGGGAGTGGAAGAAGGCAGGATTGTGCACCTGAGGTTCGACAAGAGTGTGACGGAGGGAAGTGGCGGCTTCGACAACTTTTTTCCTGACGTCGTGCTGACGGTGGGGAAGAAGCAAAAACACTACGATACGAACAAGAGGAAGGTGGCGTCGCAAGGGGTGGGAGGAGATGGAACAGACGGAACAGACAAAGAAGACAGCAATGGCAATGGAGATTCGCAAGGGGTGAGCGGCGGGGGAGCAGAGGATACATACGACGACGACGATATGGGTCTCGGCGACCTTCGACCCGTCGTCGACGATAGACAAAATTTGTCCATACTCGGAAAGCGACCCGCCGAGGGTCCTCCTCCTACGGGAGTGACGCCGTGGTGGCAAACATTCGGCATGAGGATGCCCGCGACCGACACGACGACTCCCCGAGACGTGGACGTCAATGACGACGACCCTTACGAGGCTGAACGCCCTAACCAGGGGGAACAGCCTGACAAGTTGTTGAGGATGCTCTACGGAAAGGCCGAAGCTAGTGCAACTCTTCCCAGAAGCGAGTTTCCGAGATGTCTTCAGCAGGTTCAGTTTGTGATTGATTCAAACGAGTACGCAAGCAGGGAAGCTGTGGTTCTTTTTGAGGTCACCGACTTCAAAGGCAAACAGGTTTTTAAGCCGACAGAAGACGAAATGGCGGCTGGTGGTCTTCCCCATTGGTGGTTGCACAGAACCGGTGACGACGCCGCCAACCCTCCGAGCGTCAACGCGGACGACTACATGGCAGAAACGACTCAAACCCGCCGATACGTGGAGTGGGACCCCGTTGCATCCCGTAATACGAGCGCCACGACCTCCTCCGTCATCAATCCGTCCTATGCCGTTTACGCGACCATGTTCGATGGCAATCTTGTGGAACATACACATGAATTGATGAAGGCCAGGTTGACACAGCTTCATCAATCGAACCCTCTGTTTTTGCACTTTGGAGATCTCAAGGAAAAAACATCAGGCAAACTGAAGCAGTTTGCTTTGCCGTTTGGATGGGAGATAGACGGTTACGGAGACGACAACGACGACAAGTACCGCGAAGAGTACTACATTGTCCCCTCTTTCCGGCGCAGGGTTCAGCCAGACGCCCGAGACGAACTTGTGGCATTTGTGGATGCCGAACATCGTCGCTGGAGGGATGCGAAAAGTATGTGCGATCTGTTTCTCCACATGACAAGCGGCGAAGCCTTTCCCCCCGTGTCGTCTGATCTCTCGGAGTTTAAGGATCGGGTTGGTACCTTTGTGACGCGACTGAGGAGCGCACTCAACTTCCCCCGTTTCAAGTTTTCCTCAAGCTACGCGTGGTTGCTGTGGAAGGCTATGGAAAAAAACATTGCCATACTCCCGACAGACATTACAGACAGCAAAAGACCACAGCTTCGATCTGAAATCGTCGCGGCGGCGATTATGAAGGAGATCACAGTGGCTACACGGTTTGTTCGTCGACTTCGAGTTGCGTCCAAAGGTGCTCAGGACGTGATCGAAATCTTCAATTTTTTGTATGGATCTGCTTCGAACAGTGGAATGACCGATGTCGAAAAGGACGGAGTCTTCACCACCCTTCTTGAAAAGGAAGAAGATCGTAGCTTCTTGAAGGATCTTGTGAGTGGCGCGTTGATTGACAAGCATGTGGCATGGTTGGAGCTTGACCAGCAGCAAAGTGGTTGGTGTAGCAGTCTTACGCGTGGGCTACTGCAGCAACTCAAGCCCGAGAATGTAACGGGAGACAGACTCACCAAGGCCCATACTGCCATTTCACAAATTGTCAACGGGCGCCGTGAACGACTGACCATCAAACAGATCGAGGACGTGTTCAATGACTACATTGGCGCTTACGTCGCAAAACACTTTGTGAGCACAAAGAAGTCGTTCCCACACTTCAACGAAGTGGTTTCGTCTTTCGAGATACCAATGCTGTTGTCACTGTTGCAAAAGAAGTCTACGGGCATAGTCGCCTCGTCAGTACCTGTCGGTGGAGGAAGCGGCGGCAGCGGTGCAAGCGGCGGTGGCGGTGGTGGCGGCGGTGGAGGCAGTGGCGGCAGTGGCGGAGGTGGCGGAGGTGGTGGCGGCCCGTCGCAACCTCTACCTTCACCCCCTGGCGTTGTGTTGCCTTTGCACGAGATTGGAGAATTCCCAGTGTGGGTAACGGAAGACTACAACAGTATCGCAGGTCAATCGTTCACACAGGACATGGTCGGGTTGGCATACGCACTATTCGGCGAAATCGTTCCGTACACCAAAACCCTTACCGTTAGTGGTGTCAATATCGGAGGAAACACGGATATGTCGAAGGTGTACGTTCTCATTTCGTTCTGGTTGGAAAAAATCAGTGCAAAGAACCAGGTTTCCGCACTGAGCGTAAATGGCCCACTAAATCCGACAGACACCAGGCCAGAGAAGAGATCCAAGGAAGCCAAACCCCCTGGCGACAAAGATGGTGTCCAGCAAACGGCGAGTGGTACAACTAAATACATCTCTTTCCTTAAAAGCATTGCAAGCACCCTCCTGTACCCGTTTTGGGGAGAAACACTGCTGCTACCGAATGGCAACTACGGGGGGTCTAGCCGGAGCACAAAATACGTGTTAAAAATCGCGACGAAACCACCAACGCTGGTCGAGTTAACGATTCAGAAGTTTCGAGACCTCCTCCGAGCAGCAAAGCCAAAAATGAGTTTTGAGACAATTCGTTACCCTCGCTTCTGGAACGACGTCGGGATCGAAGCACTCAACAATGAGATGAAGAACTCGCAAATGCTCGTAAAAAGCGGGGTCAACAAAAACCAACCCAAAGGCCTGTCTGAAAGTCGACAAAAACAACGTGATGACATGGTTGCTGCTGAGGGGTTCTTAATCTCGGACGACTTTACGAGCAAAGTGTTTGGCGTTGAGATCCCCTTGGTGGCGGCGGCGGCGGCGTCGTCGTCGTCGGATTCACCACCACCACCGACACCAGCGCCGGCGCCAGCATCAGACCCGGGTCCGTTGCGGATCATCGTCGTCGAAACAATCAACGACGTCATAGCAACGCACAACGCCATCTACCAACTGTCTGCAGAATTTGCCTATTCCAAAGACGAAGGTATCTCCGATGTCGCCGACCGCGACGAAGCTCGAGAGGCCCTTCAAACGCACCGCAAGCGCGTTAGGCGCGATTGTTTCATGACAAGCAAAGTGGTCAACAACGGCGTCATGAACTTCGATTGGATGCACGCCGAGCTCTCGAAGCTGCGCATGACTCTGGACATTGACTTTGAACGCCCGTTCTTTACGCACCACGTCTATGCGTTTGTGGACGAGTCAAAGAACAACACGTTCTTCTTAGGTGCTATTGTTCCAGAAACTGGAACGGTGGACAGTACCAACGGTCTGAACGGTCTCTTGAAGTTCTCACGACACGTTGCAAATGATAGTGACCCAAGGAAGTTTGCGGCTGTCAAGTCCATTTCCAACGAGCCTGGCTCGACACTTTTAATACCTTCAGGGCGCACGTCTGGTTTTCTGACGTGGTCGGAGCGTCTCTTCGTTGCCGGTGGGAGCCTCACCCGCGAAGAACTGGACTCAATCAGTCGGGCATTTCCGTGGTCGAATTCCGGTGGCGGCGCCCAGGGCGGTGCGATGGTGGATGACTACGCTCGTCTAAACGTCCGAATGAGCGACGCAACGCGACGTTGGTTTGACAAGATGTCAGAGGTGGGAACAGAGATGGCGGCGGAAGATGTGCACGCAAGAGAAACTCACAACTCAAACACAGGAAGCGACGTGTTCGCACTGATGGCACTAAAGAGGAGCCAGACTGTCCGCCGCAGCGACGCGCCCGCCGGTATTACTGCGAGACGACTAATCGCGGGACTTGGCGTCCAGCCGAGCGAATTGCAAAGTCTAGGAGTCTCCTTTGGCAACAAGACAATGCGGAATGGAAGCATGGACTTGACAAGATTTGTCAACCTAAAGAGTTCCGGACAAGAGTTTCCCCCATACACGTTTGACGACTTGATCCTCCACATCCAATGCCTGTCGACTCGGACAACCGCAATCCTGTACCGCTTTGGGAAACCGGACGAGACGTACAATAGATACGATGCGCGGATTGCGTCCATCGTCAACACACTACGAGAGTGCGTCGACAAGCTTGCTAATCAAATCGATGAAATACATCTGACACGACAGCTTGTTGCTCTCTCATCGCCTCTCTGGAGGATTAGGGTCAAGACATGGATTGGTACGACAGGCGGTGCCGCCGCCGCTGCTGCAGCAGCAGCACAACAGCCAGCCGCTGCAGATGCTGGAGATGCTGGATCCGCCCCAGCAGCAGCAGACGACGGTATACCACTCCCACTACCGCTCCCGCTCCCACTCCCGCTCCCGCTCCCGTCCCCGCTTCTTCAGCAACAAATTGCGGCTGGTAGGACCGAGGCGGTGGGAAGCCGTGGTATGCGGAGTGCCTGGCAAACGAGAGAGCTTTTAAACGACGCGCCTGGACAGGGCCTCAGCCAAATCTTGCGTCACGTAGGAGACCAATCACGCGCCATACTTGAAAAAATGGGAAAGATTGCGGAAGAACTCTTAGAGCAACGCAGACAGGTTCGTAGAGTGCTCAACGAAGCCCTTTTCGTCCAAGAGTGCGCCAAAAAGCTCTACGAAAAAGCAGGCTCCAACAAAGGACAAAAGGGCGACTGGAAAACACCGGGTTTCTCGAACTTTACCATCCGGGAATTTGAGGACTCATCGACAAAGCGTGGTGCGATCTCAATGGATTACACTCCACAGTCTCTGGACAAGAGCCTCGTCTTTGCCGCCCAAAGGCCGCACACCGTTGTCGACACGAGAGAAACGATGGAAAACCTAATCAACAGGGGACATCTCTCACCGGATGGGCAAGTATTTCCTTTAGATCTAGTTCGCAGCGCTCAATGGTTCAGATTGGGAAGTGCTAAGCACATTCAGAACTACGACCATGGAAGTCTCAAACACTGGGCGTCGTTCCTCAAAGACGTGTTCGAGGAACACAGAGACAGTGGGTCAAGCGACCCGTTCGATGGCGCCAAGAGCTTCTTTGCTTGGATCGACACCAATGGATCAAAAATTCTTGCGAGCCCGCGAACCTCTCCAAGGTTCAACGCGACATGGACGACTCACGCACTAATGAGACTTCCAACCGCCGCAGAGCTGCGTCAGACGATTCTCGCGAGCTACGACCCTACGACGGGAGCTCATTACGACGACGTCTTCGATGCAATCGAGAAGGACGTATACGTCCCCAAAGACAAAAAGGCGTTCATGGAGCTCTTTGGAGAATTTGATAGAAATAGGGAGTTTGTTCCGAATCCGTCTCAACTGCCACTACCAGGCGGCATGAAAGAGTTCTCCTTCAAAGGAATCGACGCCAACGGCTACGAACCAGCACTACACAAGGAGTATCTCGATTGTGCCGACAAGATTGTTGATCATCGGTTTCTTAGAGACGTTCCTGAAGCACACGGTATCGAGTTCTATACCTCGACGTTCGATTCCGACGGTCGGAAGATTGTTGGACCTGTAAGCAATCACGAGATGAATAGGGTGGCTGCGGAAGCTTTCAACGTCAACAAGTTATTCGTCTCGGTACTAGACGACATGTTTGCGGCAGCGGATCCCAACTTTGACGAAAGGTTGAACAGCATCGACGACGCGTTGAAAGATGTCGATCACGTGGATTCGTATCGCGCGCTTATGGGCCGTGCTTTGGAGCGGGCCGCGCGCAAGCGTTGAAAATATTTGGGCACGTGTGTGTGTACAGTATGGCTGGGTGGAAATCCGCAGTAAAAATTGACATGTGTATGACAAGTAGTCGTCGGTCTGGCTGGCTGTCATGCACACGTCCCGGACACATACATGTGCATACTTGATAGACATTGTCGTGTGGTTGTCATGTGGTCATACCACCCCCGTCCCACTTCCGGAGGGTCGACCCCCCCCCCTTGCATGTGCATGCCGAAACTCTATGGATATGCGTTGTCGAGATTTGTCCAGATTATTCCAAATGTCTATCAATGTTACGGCATGTATATGCAAGGGGGGGGGGTCGACCCTCCGGAAGTGGGACGGGGGTGGTATGACCACATGACAACCACACGACAAA
>Ga0115571_1002993_pt1 | contig 10879 bp, 9 predicted proteins | sample COGITO_mtgs_1205_FD_87293 | JGI IMG/M metagenome (GOLD analysis project Ga0115571, IMG submission 87293) | Pelagic marine microbial communities from North Sea - COGITO_mtgs_120531 | ecosystem: Environmental > Aquatic > Marine > Epipelagic | place: Germany:Helgoland, sampling site Kabeltonne...
AAGCAGCTCCGCGATGCAAGCCGTTCAGAAACTCTGAAAAGTCGGCGCGGGTCGCATAAAGCCCCGAAGGTGGTTGCCCTTCTAGGTCTCACTCAGAAGGTCGACCTGTTTGATTTTATCAAGGATTTCTTGAATGCAGCGGAAGTTGCGGACTGCGGAACTATATTGACCGCGCTGACGGCGAGTTCGGCATGCCCTGTTACATTTCAGGTAAATAATGGGCAGAGATTGAGCCTCATCATTATACCACCAGATGTGCCACTTGCTGCACTTGAGATAATCAAGGTAGCAGATCTGCTTCTTCTGGTTGTACCCGTATCGGGTCGTGAAGAAACTCAGCTATCCGAAATTGTTGAGCTGTCAGCGTCAGCCTGCCGGAACGCATGCATGTCGCACATAGACATTCAGTCGGCGCCTACTCTTTCCGAGACAATTCCTATCCTACAGGCGCAAGGGCTGCCGCCAATCATCTGTGCGCTGCGTGGACTTGACGCGTTGCCGATCAAATTTAAAACAAACGCTCGGAAGCTGAGTAGGGACTTGGTCCAAAATATATTCAGGATACCTCCTGATAACTTGAAGCTCTATCCTGCTGACTTCAAGAACGAACTTTGTGAAATCTTCCGTCAGGTTTGTGAGCATCGTGGATCCCAGCTGCAGTGGCGTTCGGCACGTGCATATGTCTTAACCGAACGTTTTACAATTGTCCGTGAATCGGCTCCGTCTACCTTGAATCCCATGCGGGATGGTCATACAGTGATGGTTCACATTGAAGGGTTCGTGCGGGGCTCAAAATTATCTGCCAACCAACTCGTTCACCTCCCAGGCATAGGAGATTTCCCTATCGTCCAGATAATGAGTATTGCTGTTCCAAACAATAGTCAATGTCGTGGAGGTGACAAACAAAATACAGATGCGAGTGATGATGATTATTTCAGGGATGCATTCGTTTATGCGCCTGACCAAAATCATCAGGAGATTGCACTGCGCGAGAATGTACCCGACCCTCACTCAAACGAGCAGACCTGGCCAACTGACGAAGATATAGCATCGTCTAGCCAACAGGGGATTAATGACTCATGTGTTGAACGGGAAATCAGTTCGTACAACAAGGACAATCGCTTCCCCCAGCACCACTCAGGAGTATCCTTAAACAGATGTAAGACGCACCAAGAAGATTGCATGGTCGATGACAAGGCCCATGGCGAAATTCTGAGCTACGAGCTACAGAGTTATCTCTGTGAACGCGAAGTTGGAGGAGTTGTTAAACCAGATAGGGCTGATATAGAATGCACATCAACTCTAGACTCTGCATCTGGCGAGAACGGTGATGTCCAGCGCAAACCAGCCTACAATATTTCTTACCACACACCTGTAGAGGATGAACTTCAATTTCCAGATGAGATTGAGACACCACTCAACACCCCAGCCCGTAAGCGTTTCGCGCGATATCGTGGTTTGAAGTCGTTTCGATCATCTCGATGGGATCCTAAAGAGCAACTTCCGGCGGAGTACTCACGCCTGTTTGGCTTTGGTAATTTCCGTCGTGCCACTCGCAAGGCGATGACATGTGACAAGAACTCCATTGGAGCGGGCGTTGGAGATTTTGTAAGGGTCATTGTGAAAGGTATACCACGCATGGCCGCTATGGCTTTGTTCACTGGGAAGAATTTCGACCGAAAGGTTGCAGCACAGTATGAATCACATTTACCGGGAGGGTATATAGGGAGTGGAGGGGTCGGTCCAATCTGGAATGGTTGGTGTGGTGGCTCTGGTCCAGTCATCTTAAGTTCTCTCTTGCAACATGAGAGCAAGCTTACCGTCATGCACTACAGTATCGTGAAATCACCTTCATATGACCTGCCTCTACGCAGTAAAACCCCTCTTTGGTTTCATATTGGTTTTCGACGCGAACGCGCCTCTCCAATCTTTTCGACAGATGGGCTGGGGGACAAGCACAAGTTTGAGCGTTTTTTGCTCCCAGGTCAACGGACCATTGCAACTGTGTATGGACCCGTAACCTATCCACCAGCGCCAGTTCTTGGGCTCAAGGAAGAAATCTCTGCTACTGGTGCAATCGCACGTCTGGTATTCTCTGGCGGAGTGCATAAATCAGACACAAACCGGATCATTCTTAAGCGGGTTATTCTAACTGGGGTGCCGTTCAAGACACACAAGTCTAAAGCCGTTGTCCGGCACATGTTTTTCAATCCCGACGATGTTCGGTGGTTTCAACCGTTAGAGCTATGGACAAAGCATGGTTTAAGGGGCAAAATCAAAGAAGCTGTTGGCATGCATGGGCACATGAAGTGCGTTTTTAATGGAGTGATTCAGCAGAGGGACACTGTGTGTGTAACCTTGTATAAAAGGGTCTACCCGAAGTTCCTGGTAGAATGATGTTGCAGAACCCTAGCTAAATGGTCGAGATAATTCTCACGTCAGGGAACCCGATGTTTTTTAATATCTTGTTTGTTGCCCACGTCTTGCATAGTTTGAAAATGAACTTCTTCATTGATGCTGTCTTGAGTTGCGTGTGACTCTCAGTCATCATCCTTAAACTCGCGACGATCCAGGTAGCGAGACGGGCGAAGATCAGTTATTTCTTCTTCGCTCATTTGCTCCCCTGTGGCTTTCAGTGTAGCCCGATTCAGTTCGCGAATCTCTTCAAGACGCTCTTTGTCGCGCTCTTCCTGTTTGTTGTGCATAAAATAAGTGTGAGTAAGTGTGCAACAGAACAGAGGGACCGGTGGCAGGCGCAAATTCCGGGCACGGGAAGGCGCTAGTATCGTGACAGTCTAGTTTACAGTTACTGGGCCAATTACTCACCTGCATTACGAAAAATATTGGGACCCCAAGGCCAGCACCAACACCGAGCACAGCTGCGACAATGGTCGTGATCGTCTCTGAGTCGAGATCAAAAGCTACCTGGGCGAGCTCGATGCCCTGTCGTCAAGAAAAGTCATTATCACGCGAAAACCCGTGGCGATTTTTCAAGTCTGGATGACAAGAAACGCATGATCTCAGCGCATCTCCGCGCGCACCGACGAAAGGCTCTTGGAACTGCGTTGTGAGCAGAGCGAAACGGAGTTTTGTTTTCGGCAGAACGCGAGGGAAGTCGCGTTTGGTTCACTGCTGCGCAGTCGGTACCCATGCCTAGAGGTACCGAATGACGCCTTTCTACAATGCTGCGAGTTATGGACAATGCGACTGACTGACATGTTTGTTTATCACACAACGATGAATTTTGGATAGGTCTCTGAACGTTGTCGCAGTGCGTTGGTCAGCGTATGAAGTAAGGCCGTTCCCACCACCGATAAAACCCTTGCTTCAAGTTTCGTCGAGATACCTTCATTCGTTCATATATTATATGACAACGGATAGTAGCTATTATTAGTCTCGTACTTTCCCAAGTGTTTTCAAGTATTTCATAGCACTACAATAATAACATTAAATGCACTATGATATTATATATGATATTATATCATAATAATATATAATAATATATTTATGAATATAAATATGTACCTTCGAAACCAAACTTACGTGATAACATTACGTAGATAATACAGTTTTATTATTTGACTTATTAAAATATTTATTATTTGACTTAAGATCTTAAGATTATATTAATAATATTTAATATTTAATAATATTATGCGCGCGACGTCGAAGTTTCAACTCGAGCCGATCTTAAACTCGCGAAACGTCCATCAGAGACCGAGCGCGCGCAGCGGACAGTCGGCGGCGACGATGTCGCGGTTACGCCGCGAGGAGGTCGCCGCGGCATTACGCGACGTGCCCTCCACGATGGTGCCACGGTCTATTCGTTCCATACATTGTCAGCATTTTTCGTTCCAATCCAAGAGTACCTTTTTTTCACATACTCGATCCAAGTAGGTTCACGAGTGAGGTTCTTCCGGATATATAGCTAGATAGCCTTTATACATTTAAATTTAATGGTTTAGTTTACGTTAAGATTGTAATTATTAAGCATACTACAATTAACCATCCCTCTCAAGCTATGCCGACCCACATGGAGCGAACTCCGTCCCTCGTTCGATCCTGTAGAATTATTCTTATTATTATTAGATCTTAAGATCTTAATGTCTTTATCATTATTACAAAAGAACTTTATTTACTGAAATACCTCGAAGGTAATAACACTTAAGAATAGTACGAGTAACACGTACTGGAATAGTTGTGGTAGTTCCAGGCTCCGTTTAACCCACAGCACCTTGCAAAAAGCTGTCAAGAACTCCGTTAGAACGCGGCGAAAATCGAAAACATCGACCCAACCCAACACAGGAACCAGAAAGTCAAAAAATAGTGTTGATCCACAGCGAAATGGAAGTCCCTACCGTAATTGGCCTCGGACTCGGCTTCGACGGCACGTCAAACTGGATAAATAAGCATCTAGTTGACAGATACCTGTTCGGGTTGGACGAATTCAGGCCTGAAGCTTACAGTATCGGGCGCAAATTTATTGTGATGTGGACATTCCTTACCATCTTCACGCTCCTCCTTTACTTCTCTCTATGTCCGCTCGTCTACTATCTCTTGTACACGAGGCGCAAACCGGATGGGAAAAATTTCGCCGCTTGGGACCAGAAAGAAGGACAAGATCAAGTTGTGAATGAAATTAAGCTCAGCATATTTTCGATTATCGTGATGGCAGGCATGACGGCACCTTTCGAGCTCCTTGTTGAGGCCGGTTTGACCAAGATTTATTGGGTGAGATGGAAATCCACCTCAAACACTGCCCCCAAACTCAAGTTTCCCCTTTTGATGTGATTGTCTCTCGTACCTTGAACACCTCCCTCTGTGCCATCCAGGATCTACCAACCACGACATCAGGCTGGTTTTATTTGACAGTTGGTTCCCCGCTAATGTTTCTGCTCTTCTCGGACACCTGTGTCTACTGGATTCATCGGGCTCTGCACCATCGTTTACTGTACGCGCCGCTTCACAAACTGCATCATAAATACAAGGAAACAACTCCTTTTTCTTCTTATGCTTTTCATCCTCTGGATGGTTGGCTACAAGGCTGCCCATATCACATCTTCGTTTTCATTTTTCCGATGCACCATATGAGCTACTTTTTTGCGCTTGCTATCGTGGGACTCTGGACAATTAACATCCACGATCGAACTACTCTCAGGATCCCATTCATTAACGGTGCTGCACATCATACCATCCATCACACCGGTTTCACTTACAACTATGGGCAGTATTTTGTGTTTTGGGATGTATTTGGGGGTTCTTACAAAGATCCTTTCAAGTGCGCGCCTTACAGTCAGGATCCCCGTGCCAGAAGGAAGGAGTTCGGAGAGATGAAGAGATGTTGATGATCACAGATATGGTTGTGAGAACTGCTGCGTTCAGTGGCCGAGATACTGGGCGTTGTTTCTTAGAAAATCTTCTTAATTACGTCATGTTCTTGAACATCAATGTATCGTGCACAGGGATACGTTCTTGTTACTTGTACAAAAATATGTTAGCTAAACCTCCGTGCCCAACACTTGAGCGGAGTTAATCATCTCCTGACAAAAATGATCTCACAGTGGTTACTCGTTTTGTTCGGCTGAAGCAAAGCGAAACTTGCTCAATCTCCTGTGCTGTTGCACTGCCCCGAAATCCGAGTACAGGCAGACAAGCGCGAGACAAACCTACTATGTCTTGTACACCAACAGAGAAGCTAATTTAAAGATACTTTTCGATCGTGCCAGTCAGAGTTGATTTCGGGACAGCACCAATGACGGTATCAAGCTTCTGTCCTCCCTTGAAGATCATCACAGTAGGAATAGAGCGAATGCCGTATTCAGTGGCGACGCTCGGGCTTTCATCTGTGTTCAGCTTCACCTGGTTTTTGAAGGGTTATGAGGTCAGCATGGAACGCTTGGATCTCCTTGTGCGAACACTTTCAATTTGTGAAGCAGGCGAGAAAACACCAAAGGACCCGTCAACAGGAAACCTCATTAGCAAAAAAATGTGAAGCGCGTCAAACATCTCGATGACCTCGAATGATCAAGGAATATGCACGACCTCAAGCAATTAGCAGCAAAGATCGACGGTACGAAACAGGCTAAAAAACTTACTGCCTTCAGCTTGCCCGAATATTCTTCAGCTAGCTGGTCGATGAGTGGTGCAATCATGCGGCAGGGCCCACACCAGGGCGCCCAGAAGTCTACAAGAACTGGAATATCACTCTTCAGTACCTCTGCCTCAAATGTCGCGTCAGTCACCACAGTTGCAGCACCTAGGTATCAATAAGGGTTCGAAGAGAAGGTTAGCTGTGGAAAGCCGGGTTGCGTTTGCTCTGTTCGGAATCCTTCGCGGATGCTTACGTGGACCAGGCAGGCACCCGGGAAACCTGAACGAAACGCCAACGCCGGTCCATAATACACGGAAATACAAATAATTACTGTGCGTACGCACCATTGCCATTAGTAACCTCCGCCCTCGTCAGGATACAACGCTCAGCACGGCGGCGGGGGATAGCTGCACTGAAGTGACGAGTTCGGGAATTGCGTACAGAAACCTTTGAACTCAGCCTTGGGGTCACAGTCGTGGAAGCGACAGTTGTCATATTTGTTACGGTAGGGGTGCGTGCACAACGATGATAAGAGATGTGATGGATTAGCTCGCGCCGGAAGGTCTATTGAGGACGCGCACAGTACGTTTCCCGGACCGAGTTAGTTTGCGCGACGTTTATAGCAGGCTTGAAGGCACCTTTTCTTCTTTGGATGTGATTTTGTCCCACCAATGAATCCGATCCGTGAGCAAATTTCTTTTGATCCCGAGGCCACAGACAGTAACGTTACGATACGGGCGGGGATATTTTAATTTATTTCACGCGAGCCAAAACTGTATTAATCATTTATAAAAAAAAACGATATTTACTACCTCAAAAAAGCAAGCTCCGTATGGGCAATTAGTATGTCATGGGCAATTAGTATGACATGTTACCTTAATGAGTTAATAGAGCGGCTATGTAATAAATCAATAGAGCGGCTAGCTAGGAGGTACAAAAAAATCGCGCCTGGGTGAGAAGTTCGCTTTGAAATCACGATATTTGATAGGAAGACGCAGCGACCCAAAAAGAATTAAATCGCGCTTAGTCCGTGGTAGGTGCCTCCGATCCCTTGTGATTGTGAGAAATGATAATTGGGTTGCGGGAGGCTAGTTTGGGACGAGTCGAGACGGGCTCGAGTATTTAATTCAAGTAAGAGCGTTCAACGTTTCGCCCTGCCACTAGGTACGCTAGCTCTGCGTTAATCATATCAAGCCGCGCGCCGTGGGCGTCGCGGCGAAGGAGCATCCGTATCGTCCGGTTCGGGCGTCTCGCGGCTTCGAGTTCTCCTCGCAGAGGGCGGCTCACATCAAAAAAAAATTATAGATTTGTAGATATGACACCCGTGTGAATTGATTCGCAAAAAAATATTTCTCATGCCGAAATTGTGAGCGAAGCCACAGGCACTCCCTTGTCTACAACACTAAAATCTCAATTTGAAAAGTGCCAAAATCCCAACGGGTATCGGGTTTTTTTTTGCTGCGCTCTCGAGCTTCTCAGAACTTTTGGCAGCCGAATTGTTCTCGGCAACCCCGAAGGAACGTTCAAAACTCCAAGAAAGAACGTTCAAAACTCCAAGAAAGAACGTTCAAAACTTCCCCCGTCCCCGAAACCGGCGCTTGTGCGCTATGAGCGGAGCATGAGTAAATCGTGTAAAGGGATGCTCGAAGAGTTTCTTAAGTGTGTCGAAAAATCGGACTGTGTGCACGGGCACTCGCTTAACAGCTGCTTGAAGAGCAGTATTTTGTTTCCGCAAGTTTGTGCGACGGCTAGAGACGTGTATGTTTCCTGCAAGCGAGGCCAGTTCGACATGCGGAGTCGGCTCCGGGGAAACAAGGGCTACTGAAACACCCGATGCACAATGGCACGATGTTATTTGTGCGCGATTCTCAGGCTGAAACATTTAACTCGTTTTCGTTTTTCCGTGGATGTCCCACCCCTTTCGTCCCGAGTGCAGCATTCTACGAGAGCCGCTTAGTCCGCGTCTGCCGTGGCCACATCACTCACTCAACGTCTTCACAACATATGTACGAGGTATGTGTGGGCAACTCGGTGAAATTCTGAAACACGCATAAACCGTGAATGGGCACTTAACTTACTTATCTTGACGCGAGGAAGCCAGGGGTTTATAGGGCGCGTCTGTACGATCCGTTGCACGCTCGGTTTGCAGTCTTATGATAACCACATATAACCACCCTGCCGACCGAAAGTCAACAATACATGTGCAATTAGTTTGAGAAAACGACCAGGAAGTCATTTTTTGACATGGGGTCACTCCATATTTACAATCAGAAACAATTTGTACGATACGGTACCGCTGATAGATTCACCAAAACCCTACATCTAATCAGTTGTTTCCCTTTTGTAGAGTGTATTGAAATACATTATACAAATCCACTGGAAACAATTTCAGGTTCTTTCAAAGCGAGTATTAATCCATTTGACTTGACTGGCCCGATGATACGGAAACAGGCCTAATGATACGGGTCGACGGGTGGAACCCAAACAGTAAAAATTCTGCTTTGCCTAGCTAGTGGGATGGGATAATTCATATGGATGGGATAACCTTTATTGTTAATTACATACACCAATTGCTAAGTGTTATTCTGAATATGTACATACATTATTGTTTACATTCAGGTAAAATAATAATTCTACAGGATCGAACGAGGACGGTGGTTCGCTCCATGTGGGTCGGCATAGCCTCAGAGGGATAGATGGTTAATTGTAGTATGCGTTGAACTAATTACACTCGTAACGTAAACTAAACCATCAAATTGAATCAATCACGTACAGAAGAGACTATTATCCGGAAGAACTTTAATCGTGTTGTTTATAAAGGTACTCTTGGATTCGGTGATAGTGGGAAGCTAAACCATGATTTACGAGCTAAAAGAAATTTAGAACTCTTGGACTGGGTGAATGTATGAAGGGCTTAACCAAGATTTTCGAATTAAAAAAATAAAATGTCAACAATGTATGGAACGAATAGACCGTGATGTTTAATAAACGATACCAGGTGAGTGTGACATTTTTTACCTTCATTATTTATATTCGTAAAAGGTTTCGTAACATTATTTAAGAAAGCACTTCGTATTTGACTCAAAAGCTGTATCATTGCCAAACAGCGCATATTATTCGAAAGATATATTCATTTAACCCATACATGCATACATTCGTTCCATTATAATGAATTCATTTTTGAATTCGTTAAATCAAGATTGTCGGTTAAGCGCTAGAATAGTTGAAGACCAACGATGCTTTTTTCTCATTTCCAGTCGAGTCTGTCACCTCGCCTTACGCGTATTCCAAGTCTCGTGATAATGAACAACCATCATCGCCGGCTAAGCCGACAATATTGGTAACGGACCCTCCAAATCACGTCGCATCTTGCTCATGTAAAAAGCGCTCCTGTCAGCGCGAGGCACGCTTCAGGATATGTATTGGAAGAATTAACTCCAGGATGACTCGTCCCGCCCGGTGCCAAAAAAAAAAAGAATGGTATCATACCTTCGAGGTAAATTAATATTAATTCGTCAGCGCGATGCCGACGAAAATTTAATACTTGAGCTTATAATAAAAATACTGTCTCAGTCAACTGTGTTCATTTGCAGAGCCGCCAAGCGCCTGATTTTCTGCCGACGAACCATCCCTGGAGACACACTCTTGCGCAATCCTTCGTTTGCAAGTGCGTTCATGTCCTCTTCACTTAGTTGCGGTGTTAGGCCAACATCTGTGGATGCACCGCTAATTTCGACTGACATTTTCTGCATCTTCACACGCATACTGCCAAAAAGGATGATAAGTTGTGCGAGATCTTTGTCGCTACGTCCAGCGCCCTTGACGATCCGGTTTCTACGAGACTGTGCTGTTGCCCCGGCTACGAGAATATCAGGGAATCGGCGCTCCTTAGAGGTCATTGAAAATATGAGAGACTTAGCCACTTTCAAAGACTTTTCTGCCTCTTGCATTTCGCGTTCGCTCATGCTACTCATTCCAGGCAAAAGCTTCATCAGACCATCCATGCCACCCATCTGCCCCATCATTTCCATTTGCTTGATAAAGTCGTTGAAATCAAAAGTTGCACTCATGATTTTATCACGTATCTGCTCTGCCTCTTCATCCTTCACAGCCTGCTGCGCCCTCTCAACAAGAGTTACAACATCACCCATGCCAAGAATCCTGCTGGTCATTCGCTCAGGATAGAATGCTTCAAGGGCTTCCAACTTTTCACCTACACCTATAAATTTAATGGGTCTACCGCTCACTTCCCTCACAGACAGGGCTGCACCCCCACGGGTGTCACCATCCATTTTGGTGAGCACAGCACCCGTAATACCAACAGCCTCATCAAAAGCAGCTGTCAAAGCCGCTGCTTCTTGACCAGTCATCGCATCAACGACTAAAAGTGTCTCGTCGGCTGCTGTTGCAATCTTGGTGGCCTGTAACTCTTCCATCAGTTGCCCATCGATCTGAAGACGGCCTGCGGTATCGACGATGACGACATCAACTCCCTTTTCTCTTGCCTTCTCGAGGCCAATTCGTGCAACCTCCGGTGGATCTACATGAACACCCATATCAAACACAGGGGTCCCAATTTGTTCACCAAGTCTTTTTAGTTGATCAATCGCGGCTGGACGATACACATCTGTGGCAACTAGCAAAGAATCTTTACCTTGTTCTTTTAGGTAAAGAGCGAGCTTTCCACACGCAGTTGTCTTACCGACGCCTTGAAGGCCTGCCATAAGAATTACGGTTGGACCCTCAGAGGGGTCTTTGAGCGCAAGCCTTTCCCCCCCGAATCCCCCC
>Ga0115571_1002994_pt1 | contig 10878 bp, 8 predicted proteins | sample COGITO_mtgs_1205_FD_87293 | JGI IMG/M metagenome (GOLD analysis project Ga0115571, IMG submission 87293) | Pelagic marine microbial communities from North Sea - COGITO_mtgs_120531 | ecosystem: Environmental > Aquatic > Marine > Epipelagic | place: Germany:Helgoland, sampling site Kabeltonne...
AAATAGAATTGCCACCATAAATAACATAGTTTTTTTCATTTTGAATTAGATTATGATTGATACTAATGTACGAAAATAAAATATCAATTGTTAATTGAAAGTTATCTTTAGGTCGAAAGACAGTCTAATATCCTTTTTTAGGGTCGACCGTATGCACTAAATTATTCTCGTGCTTAACCGCAAAAGCGTTATTGAGAATTTGTGCTACCCCCGCTTCAGGATTGGTAATACTGGCAATATGTGGGGTCGTTTGAACTTTAGGATGTGTCCAAAAAGGATGTTCTTTCGGCAAAGGTTCACTTTCAAAAACATCGAGAAAAGCTCCTGACAAAACATTGTGCTCGAGTGCTTCCAAAATATCTTTTTCTACTTGTACTGCCCCTCTTGCAACATTGATTAAATAAGTAGGTTGAGTCAATTGATCAAAGAGCGGTTTTGACAATAAGCCTCGGGTCTGGGGAGTAGAAGGAACTGTGCAGACCAACACATTGCATTGGGCAAGAAAGTTAGCTAACTCGCCTTCGGAAAAAGTGGAGATCCCATCGATTTGCTTTGGTGAAGGACTATAACCGATTACCTCAAACCCCAATTGATGCAATTTGATTGCCGCATCTGTCCCTAAGGTCCCTAAACCTAAAATCCCTATCCTGATATTTTCTTCTGATATACCGTCGTGATCCCATATTTTATTCTTTCGATCCTTTAAAAACTTATCCCATTTGCGCTGGAAATACAATACCGCAAAAAGAATATAGTTGCTCATAGAGAAAGAAAGTAATGGGTCTACAATACGACAGATAGGCACGTCTGGAAGCAGGTCTTGATCTTTCATTAAATGATCGACTCCTGCCCCAAGCGAATAATATAACTTTATGTTTTTAAAAGGGGCTAGACTTCCTTTAGGATTCTTCCATAATAAAAGGATATCAACCGTTGCTGGGTCAGTGACCTCTGGGCCAACTTCAAGTAGAATCCCTGGTGCTTCTTTTTGAAAAGCTGCGGTCCATTTAATTACCTCTGCTTCTGGTGCAATAATCACCCATCTTAAGGAAGAGATGTCTTGTTGCATAGACTATTACTATTGCATTAAAGTTTTTTCCATAAAGGCGGCAGAAAAAGGCATAGACAACGCTCTAGCGGCAGGGTTTCCACCAATATTTACACCACGCTCAACACAAAATAAAAAGCCTAGTTTTTGCATCAACGGACTATCCATGGGGAGCTTTAAATAATTCATTAAAATGTCTCCCTTTGCGGTTAAATCAAAAAGGCAATCTTTAAAGCTATACGCTTTTTCATTCCGCACCACTGGTGCTTCACTATCAAAGCCGTGATGTGCCTCTGGATAAATGCTAATATCAATATTTGCTTTTCCCGCTAAAGTATTGACAAGATCTTTACATGGACTTGCTGGGGTCCAATTATCTGCTTCCCCAATTAAAATATGAATCGGCGCTTGCGAAAAATCAAGGTTCTCGGGATTGATAAAACAAGGAGGATAAAAGGCCAAATGAGATGCAAAAGCATATTCTGTAGTAATTGCGTTTTTAATGGGTAACCAGGCTGAAAAAAGGGCGACTCCCCCGCCTAAACTCCAGCCTGTGATGGAAACTTTTTCAGAATCAATATTAGGATGCTGGGCTAGTTTTTCGAGCGCACGATAGGCGTCTAAAATAATCCCTGCAATGGTAACTTGATCTTGTGAACCCACTGTTGAAGTAATTCCTCGACTCTTAAAACTATTGAGTTCAAAAGTGGCAAAACCCTTTTCTTGATACATTTTCATATAATCTTTATGGTGCTGGCGCCAACCTAAACTTCCCGCCACCCCAATAATTAAAGGATACTTTTTTTGTGGATTGAGACTGTCAACAGGAAGGGTCAATTGCCCATAAACCGATTGTGTTTCTAATTCGTCTAGATGCACAATTACATCGCTTAGCGAAAAAGGATTGGCGCTTTCAAAACGAATTTCTTCTTGTTGAAATTGTGCTAAAAGTGAAAAGGATAGCAAGAGGGTTAAAAGAGATAATAGTGTTTTCAAAATAATTAAATTTAGTTGGTACATGCCCCTTGTGAAAACTGGACGACGCCCCAGCTTTCTGCAATACAGGCATTTGAATAGGTGATATTATTACAGCCACACACAGGCTCGTATAGCTCGATACAGACTTGTGTTGGATCTTGAGAAGAATTAGCGTGACAGTCTTCTTCTGCTTTTGGACAACCATAAAGCAACAATAGAAAAAAAAGATAAAGGTGTTTTTTAAACATATGACCGATCTTTTATAAATGTAAAGAAAAAATGCCGTTGCAGTCAACTTTTTAGCTACTGGGATAGAAGCGGTTAAGGAATATACTACAAGATCATTTATGGTACAAACGAAATTAACCTTGTTATCTCTATGTTGTAAATAATGACGCTGTAAAAATTGCTATAAATACTGCGTCAATTAAAGAAGAAATAGTAGCGGCTTTATAGCACCGGTAGAAGACACTTATGGAAATCCTTATAAATTATACACCCCTCTAAGGGTAATAAAGCGCGGTTGAATAAAGGTTTGGGCGTTAAATACCGATAAGTTATTTGCGCTATTACGCACTTGTGCGTCGATATTTAAAATATTAGAAGCTTTTAATTCAAACTCCCATTTGGCATCTTTATCCTTGCGGTAAGAAAGCCCCGCATCCCAGTTTTGAAAAGATTGTACTTGGGTCCCTAGATCTTGACGGGTATAGCTATAATTTGAGACTAGGGTGACTTTTTCCCAGATATAAGCGTCAAATTCGATCGAGGGAGATTGCACGATAAATTTAGTCGAACGACTCCCTTGATCATTGTTGATCACACTATAACGATAACGTAAACTCACATTAGGTGCAACCTTAAAGTTAGTGCGAATTCCCGGAGTCAAGGTTTGTGTAAAGCCTTCGTTTAAGGAAGGTGTTCCTTGTATAAACTGATTGATTTTACTGTAATTAAAAGAGGCGTTTAAACTGGCGCGAATCTTTCCAAAAGTGCGCTGTATGCGCCCAAAGGCATTTAAGTTTTCGTCGGCAAAATTAGAGTTAAAAAACGTACTGGTTCTAATAATACTCTCAAAATTGGTTAACCCTCTTATTTGATCGATATTACTGGTATAGGCCACTCGTGCAAAAACATTGGTGTAATTAAACAAGTTAAAACTACTGTACAACAAACTAATGTTATGGGATAAAGCATTTTGTAAATCTGGTTCCCCGTATTGTATGCTGTTATAATTGTTCAAGACTAGACCTTGTGCAAGACGGGTCACATCTGTAAACTGGTTTTGCATGCGGTAATTCAAGGTAAGAGATTCTCCTTTTTTGATTTGAATACGAGTTTCAAAATCGGGGAGAAAACGAATAAAATGGTCTTCGACCAAAGTGTTGTTCTGCCTATTTTTGTTCCCATAAGCATGGATTGAGAAGCCTGGAGTAAAGGTAAACTTCCCCGTTCTAAAGCGAAGATGTGCCCCCAGATAAAGATCGCTAAAATTGTATGCTACATCATTTGACGCTAATCCATTGTTAAAACTTGGTGTCAATTGCCTTGTTCCTCCATCACTTAAAAACTGAAAAATAGTGGAATCAAAATTTTGATGAGATAATATTGTCCCAAGAGTAAGATTAAGGTTACTCTTTGGTGAGATAATATGGTAGTAATCGAGCTTCGCATCTAATTGATTGGAATAAATCTTTCGGTTTTGTCCTAAATCATAAGCGTTCAAGCTCGTATCAAGACCCAAGGCATTTGCAGTAGTATCAAAGGCATCATTCCCGTTTGGGTCATTCACTAGAGTAGCATTATAGAAGGGATCTTCGTTTTTAAGCAAATGCTGCGCTTCAAAAGCAAAGATATTATCCTCATCAAGGGTAAAGTAATAGTTTAAGTTTTGATTAATTGAAAAAGGAGTGACTTCTTCTAGCTGTGCCGTTCTTCCTATCACCGAAGACAAGACATTTTGTTGTTGACTGTCATTTGATGCCCTTACAAGAATATCATAATCTAATTGATTGTTAAAATTGGGTTTATAAGAAGCGCTTAATTTTAATAAAGCTTGATTAGAGCGTTCCTCGCTAGTTTCTTCGGTGGCTTCATCTGGGATTTGTAAACGAGAATCTGTGTATTGAATAAAGCTATTTTCTTTGGCATCTATGATGCTATAATTAAAGATAAGAAAACCTGTAAGGTCTAATTTCTCATTTGGAGAATAGCTAAAGTTTGCTGTGGCTAACTTATTTTCTATTCGCTGAGCATTGCTTTGATTGGTCAAAAAGTTGAGACTGTTATCGCCTAAATTAATGCTGGTTCCGCTTTGTCTACTTGGAGACCTAAAGCCCCCTCCAAAACCGCGAATATCTCGCCTTGATAAGGCCACCTCGCCAATGTTGTTTATGTCCCCAATAAAGTTGATACTGTATTTCGGACTGTAATAAAAAAGTTTGGGTTGAACTAGGTACAATTCTTCTGAGGGGGAATCTCCTGCCCCAGTAGTCACATTCCCAAACCAAAAACTTTCTTTCCCTTTTTTGAGTTTAATGTTGATGGCTACATTGTCTTGATTGTTTCCTACTCCGCGTAGTTGGCCTACTTCCCCATAGTTTTTAAGGACTTGAATTTTATCTACTGTACTCGAAGGGATGTTTTTTGTCGCTATTTTAGTGTCACCATCGAAAAAATCTTTTCCGTTGACCATTAATTTATTGACCACTTTTCCTTCTACTTCAATCTGACCAGTATCATTAATTTCTACCCCGGGAAGTTTATCGATTATGTCTTCAAGTTTTCTTTCTGAACCATTTTTAAAAGAATCTGCATCATAAATTAGGGTGTCCCCTCGAATCAAGACAGGCATTTTAACCACCACCTCATCTAAGACAATATCTGCACGCAGTTCATAGTCTCGACTCAAGTCGCTTTGCGCTGTATTGAGACTGTCATTTATGGTTTGTAAGCCCAGCGCACTCACTTGGATTTTATAGGCTGTATTGGTTTTCAGTTTTAAAGAAAATGCTCCTTTTTCATCTGTTAAAGCATAAGCGTCTAAAGCGTTCGATGCTTTATTGATGGCGACTAGACTAGCTGCTTCTAGGGGTTTCGCTAAACTATCCTGAACGATTCCAGAAAATTTGATTTGTTGCGCTTGTGCAAAAAAAGCTAACGCAATAAAAAGGAAGAAAAGGCGTGTTTTCATACAGTTAGATTAGCTGTTCTAGTGTGATGATTATCCTCTTCTTCTTCTGCCGCGGTTATTGCGCATTTCCATCATTTTACCTACTATGGTGGCACGATAATCTTCCTTATTGATGACTTTCCCTTTATCTGGTGCAACGATTTCTTTGCGCTCTTTAGGATTCATCACAATTTCTGAACACAGTATGGTAGTATCTCCTGCGCTTACCTCTAAAATCAAACCCGGGAGACCCCAGAATTCTGCTGGGCCGTGTTTTACGGGAATCTGTAAGGTATACCAAGCTTCAATTGAGGTGAGCTTTATTTCTTCTTCTGCAGTTGAAGAAGCATTGCTACTTCTTAAATCACTCCAGTTAAAATTGTACCAAGATAATTCTGTCGAGGGTAACACCGCCGTTGCCTTAAAACAGGTATAAGCACCTATTTGTTTAGCCTCTGTCCCCATTTTCCATTCAATGGCTTGCAATTCATCTTTGACTAAAAAACGCTTCCCATAGAACTCTTGGGCTTGAACTAATTGGTTTTCAGTAAGATTTTTATACTGCTTGCCGCGGGCAAAATTGCTCCCCCAAGAGTCTGTCGCGCCAGAGATAGCGTCTACTTTTTCCTCTTCGATAAATAAAGATGATGTTGTATCAAAACTCAATACATAAGTCTTTTCTAGCCTGTTTTTTAATCGCGCTTTCATTTGCTTTTTCTGAGCTTCACTCATACGAGCTCCCCAGCTTCCAAAATCTATTGTAGACTTTGAAAAATAAAATGCTTTCCCTTGAAAGTCTTGCTGCGCTGTGTCAGCATTAGACAATAATAAAGGAAGACTTAATAACAGTAGTAATCGAGAAAATTTTGACATCATAACATTGCTTGTTTAACAAATATAGTGTTTTATTAAACATTATGTTTTGTAGTTAACCTTGAATGTAAATGACTTTTCTAATGTTTGACCTCTAATTGATAAAAACGCACTTTAAAAAATGATCCTTTGTCCCTTGATTGAAAATAGTTCCCCGCTTTAAAATAATTTTCAGAGATCCCTCAGCGTTCCATATGAATCCCTTTATAGACCTTGTATTCGGTTCCGTTTAAGATAATCACCATTTCCCCTTTGGATACTTTTACTTCTAGGGTAAAGATGATAAAATCGACCTTTTGCTCAAAATTAAATCCAGGGTCATTATCCCATGCGTCTTCATGGAGTAATTTTTCATTTGTAGCGTTTTTGATTGTTTTTGCGAAATTTTCTTCCCCAGATTATTGCTTTGCGCAATCAAATTGAAAGAAATCGAAAAGGCTAAAAGAAAATAAATAGGAGATTTAAGCTTGTACATAGATTGGGATTATCCTTACAAACATGTCTTATTGTGAGTGGAATATCAAATCGGCCTCCTTTTATCACAAAAAGGGATGCTCTCGTAGCATTTAAAATGAGTGTGATTTATAGTATCTTGTTAAAGAAAATAATCAAAAAGTTTCGCTTATGATCCCTTCCTTCTTGTATCGTTCATCTTTCTGTTTACTGACATTCAGTAGTTTACTTTGTTTTAGTCAAGCAAAATTTGACATGGAAGACATTTTCTCGCTGCAATATGCTAATGAGATTCAACTGTCTCCAGAAGGAAAAAAAATCGTTTATCAAAAAATGGGCTTTGATATTATGGAAGATCGAAGTGTAGGCTCCCTCTGGATCATGAATGCAGATGGCAGTAACGATCAAAAACTCACTACCCGAGATCAAAATGAATCTAGTCCCAGATGGTCGCCAAAAGGGGATCAGATCGCCTTTGTCAGTGCAGGAAAAAATGGGGTCGAAATATACCTCTACTGGGTCAACAGCGGCAACTTTGCTCGCATCACACAATTGCCAAAGTCTCCTTCTTCTTTAACCTGGTCTCCCGATGGAAAACAATTGGCCTTTAGCATGTTTGTCCCTTCGCCTCCCCCGGTTATTGCAAAAATCCCACAAGCGCCCAAAGGCGCCAAATGGGCTAAAAAACCTCGCATTACAGATCGTCTCAAGCACGAAGCAGATGGTCGCGGCTACCTCGACCCTGGCTTTAATCACCTGTTTGTAATGCCAGCTAATGGAGGAGCAGTACGCCAAGTCACTTCGGGAGATTTTCACCACCGAGGAAAAATAAGCTGGTCAAAAGACAACCGCAGTTTGTACTTTTCTGCCAATCGAAATGCTAACTGGGAATACGACTTTAGAAACAGTGAAATCTACCGTGTTTCCATCGACAACGGAACTATTCAAGCCCTTACCGATCGAGAGGGTCCAGATCGTTCCCCTAGCCTTTCGCCTGACGGAAAAACCCTGGCCTATATAGGCTTTGACGATAAAAAAGAAGCCTATCAAAATACCCTCTTGTATTTAATGAATACAGATGGAACAAATAAACGTGTGCTAAGTTCAAGCCTCGATGCAAGTGTTTCCAACATTCAATGGGATCACAATGGAAAACAACTTTACTTTAGCTATGATGAGCATGGGAATGGAAAAATTGGTCGGATCGATCTGCAAGGAAAGCTTACTAAAATAGCCGATAATCGCGGAGGGACTACCCTAGGTAGACCCTATGGAAGCGGGAGCTATAGTCTTTCTAAAAACGGAAGGGTTGCCTATAATTTTTCACGACCCAGTCATCCATCAGACATCGCCATTCTAGATAGCAATGGGAAAAACTGGAAACGTTTAACCCAATTAAATCAAGCCCTCTTTACACACAAAAAACCTGGTAATGTAGAAGAGATTTGGTACAACTCTAGTGTTGATGGGAGAAAAATTCAAGGCTGGATTGTTTACCCACCACAATATGATCCCAACAAAAAATATCCCTTTATGGTAGAAAATCACGGAGGGCCTATATTAAATTATGGCGATCGTTTCTCGATTGAGATGCAATTGTATGCCTCTGCTGGCTATATTGTTTTTTACCCTAACCCTAGAGGAAGCACTAGCTATGGAGAAGAATTTGCCAACCTTTTGCTCAACAATTATCCCGGAGAAGATTACAACGATGTAATGGATGGGGTAGATGCTTGTATCGCAAAAGGCATTGCCCACGAAGATCAATTATATGTCACCGGTGGAAGCGCAGGTGGAATCATGTCGGCATGGATGATCGGAAAAAACAAGCGCTTTGAAGCCGCTGTGGTCGTTAAACCAGTGATGAACTGGATCTCAAAACTCTTAGTAGCAGATAATTATTATGGCTATGCCAATACTCGTTACCCTGGTCAAGTCTGGGAAAACCCCATGAATTACTGGAAGTTTTCGCCCATCTCTCTTGTAGGAGAGGTAGAAACACCGACCCTAGTTATGGTAGGAATGAACGACTTGCGCACCCCGCCCAGTGAAGCAAAACAATTGTACCACGCATTAAAATTGCGTAAAATCCCCACCGCTTTAGTTGAAATTCCTGAGGCGAGTCACGGGATTGCTAGACGCCCCAGTAACTTAATGACTAAGGTTGCCCACACCATCGCGTGGTTTGAAAAACACAAATGATCCCTTTTAATTAGATGAAAATTCAATACTATAAAATCCTGCTTAAAAAACGTTTCCCGCTTAAAATCAGTAGGGGGGTTAAAGGGAATTCTTACAATGTTTTTATCTCGGTTGAAAAAGATGGAATCACAGGCTGGGGAGAAGCCGCTCCAGGCAAAAACGAAAATGCAGATAGCCCAGAAAGGGTAATTGAAGCGCTTCAACGACTTGTCGCTAGCGGCATAGAAGACTTGAGCATTTATGCCATTGAACAACGGGCCAGGGCCCTTAAGATACCTCCCTGTGCTTATGCTGGTTTGGATATCGCATTATGGGACTGGACTGCAAAAAAAGCACAACTACCGCTTTATCAGCTTTTGGGTTTTCCAAAACCCTCCCAACCTACATCAGTTACTATAGGGATTAATCCGCCAGAAGTGGTCAAAGAACGGGTCCCCTTACTACTCGACGGAACAACAGTCCAATCCCTAAAAATTAAATTAGGTGCACCAGAGGGGATCGAGGCAGATAAAGCCATGTTTGAGCAAGTGGTTAAAAGCTGTGCCAACTTTAACATAAAAGTGAGGGTGGATGCTAATGGTGGATGGGACTTGCCTACGGCCATACACATGAGTCAGTGGCTCGCAGATAGAGGCGTTAGCTATATCGAACAACCCTTAAAAGAAGGCAATGAAGCAGAACTCCCCGATTTGTATAAAGCATCGGTATTACCGATCTATGTAGATGAATCTTGTCGCTTTGCCGAAAATATTCCGGACTGGGCGCATGCCGTTCATGGGGTGAATTTTAAATTAATGAAGTGCGGCGGAATCACCGAAGGACTAAGAATTATTGCAACTGCAAAAGCCTTTGGGTTAAAAACCATGGTGGGATGTATGAGTGAATCTTCTATCTCCATCGCAGCTGCTGCTGCCCTTTCGGGTGTTTTAGACCATGTCGATCTCGACTCCCATTACAATCTGGCACCAGACCCTGCAGAAGGTGCCCCTTTAATCAATGGAATTACTCTCCCGACAGACAATATAGGACACGGGGCGAGCCTAAAAAAAGAAACAAATGTTACTGCCATCTGATAAAATCGCCCTCTTTATGGAAGGGCACCTACAAAGCGATTATGGAAAAATGGGCTTTGGCGTTTTACGCTATGCGAAAAACGAAATTGTTGCCGTTGTCGACACCTATTTCGCTGGGCAAAACTTAGAAGAAATAACTGGGATTCCCCGTCAGGCGCCAATTGTAGCGCAAATTGAAGAAAGTCGCCGCTTAGGAGCGAATGTTTTGGTCTTAGGGATTTCCCCTTCGGGCGGAAGAATCCCACAAGACTGGTTGCTGCTAATCGAAGCTGCCGTTCAAGCAGGCATGTCTATCGTCAACGGGCTGCATGACTTACTCAATGAAAGATTTCAGGGATTATGCCAAGGGAAAAACCAATGGATTTGGGATGTGCGTGTCCCCCAATCAACTCCTCCCATCGCCACGGCTAAAGCCGCTTCTTTGCCCAGCAAACGCATCCTTTTTATCGGGACAGATATGGCTGCAGGTAAGATGACCGCTGCCCTAGAATTACATGAATGGGCACAAAAAGAGAAGATTAATGCTGGTTTTGTGGCCACTGGCCAAATTGGGATTACCCTCACCGGTAGTGGCATCCCGCTAGATGCCTATAAGGTCGATTTAGCCTGTGGAGCGGTTGAGCAAGCCGTTTTAACTCAAACCGAAAAAGAATGGATCTTGATCGAGGGACAAGGCTCCCTTTTACATCCAGGTAGTACCGCCACTTTACCCTTGATACGCGGGAGTTGCCCCACTCACTTGATCTTGTGCCACAGGGCAGAAAAGACCCATTTGAAATTCCCAGAAAACATTAAAATTCCTCCCTTAAAAGACTTTATTGCGCTAAATGAAGCCTTGGTGAATGTTTGTGGTACCTATCCACATGCAAAGGTGGTGGGCATAGCATTAAACACCGCTGCCCTTAGTGAAGTCGAAGCTCTTGAAATGATAAAAAAAATTGAAGCTGAAACGGCTTGTTCCACAACAGACGTTATTCGCTTTGGTTGTGAGAAATTAGGTCGTGCTATCCAAACAATAACCCCTTGATGAAACACATTTTTTTCAATCGTATTGTTAAGTTAATATTTTACTTCAATTT
>Ga0115571_1002998_pt1 | contig 10871 bp, 7 predicted proteins | sample COGITO_mtgs_1205_FD_87293 | JGI IMG/M metagenome (GOLD analysis project Ga0115571, IMG submission 87293) | Pelagic marine microbial communities from North Sea - COGITO_mtgs_120531 | ecosystem: Environmental > Aquatic > Marine > Epipelagic | place: Germany:Helgoland, sampling site Kabeltonne...
GTACACGTCCAGTACACAAAAGAGGGGTTTGGTGTACTAGTTGTGTACCGGTGCACACTCTGAACCAGAAGTTGTCCCGATTTGGGTCGGTAGAATTTAATCAGTTAATTACAGTTGAGCGTTCCTAATCGGGACAACTTTTGGTTCGGCGTGTGCACCGGTACACGCCTAGTACACGAAAGGGTGGTTTGGTGTACTGGACGTGTACTGGATGAGGCGTGTACCGGCAGTGTACGTGTCCCGGAAACTTCCTGGAAGCGTACACCAAAAGCCGGTACACGTCCAGTACACGAAAGGGCAGTTTGGTGTACTAGCTGTGTACCGGTGCACACTCTGAACCAGAAGTTGTCCCGATTTGGGTCGGTAGAATTTAATCAGTTAATTGCATTTCACCGGCTGTCGCGACATGGCGAGTCCTGCGGCCAAAGCACGCGTTTCCGTCGCGACGCGCGCTCTCTTGGCACGTGGCTCCGTCTTCTCGTCTTCCAGCATGTCTCGCATGTCCCGCCTCTGGCGGTACTTGAACAGGTCCTCGCTCTTCTTCGGGTGATTGAGAAGTGCCGTGAGTTCCTCAAGCTTGGCTTCAATCGGTCCACCTGGAACCACGTGTTGCGACGCTGCCAGCTTTTGCAGCACGGTTTGGTACCCTTCCAACCGCTCCATGCGCGCGACACGCATCATGTCCGTTTCTCCGACGATCAACGTCTCTTTGACAAGAACTTCGATTGCGGCCCCCAAGTCGTGCAGGAGGGCACCCATCATCTCCATGTTCGGGTTGCGCTCCGCCGTCGCAGCGGCCATGCGAAAGTCGGGCTCGTTCTCAAGTTCTTCGATGTCCATCTTCCAATCGGTTAGGCTGTTGACCCGTTTAAACATTTCAAACCACTCTTTTTGGTGACGCATCAGGAAGCTTAGGACTTTTCCATTGCTCTGTACGATTTTGAGCAAAAACTCTCTCGTTTTCGGAATGGTCTCGGGAATGTCCACTATGTTGTGTTCGCTCGCTTTCACCGCCGCGACCCAAAACTCCTGGTCGGTGTAAAGTTCACTGAGGTACTCTGCGATTTGTGGATTCAGCTCAAGCAGCTCTAGGACAAATTGTCGGTCGCGCTTGGCACTTTCGGGCAGAGCCTTAAACATTGTAAAATACCCCTTGACGGCAAGACGCATGTAGTCGCGGTTTTCCTTCAAATCTTCTGGTAGATAGTCAAAGACGAAGGCTCCGCCCCTTCCAGAGAACGCAAGGCGTATAATATTGTCGTCGCGCTTCAGCTCTCCGGATACGTATTCGTACCCCTCTGCAAAACCAGCCAATGCCGTCTTGACGATTTCTCTGTCGTTCCTGAACAGTGGCGACAGTTCTCCCAAAAGAGTTCCATCACCAGCGATGGCGATCATTGCAAGCGCCCTGTCCTTGCGAAACTCTCTGGAAGCCAACATGAAGTACTTTGGATTTTCGCGCACCCTGTCCACAACCCACTCATAGTCGTTGCTCCACCGCGGGTCGTCTATCGCGTAGGGTTCCATGTACTCGTCTTCGTCTCCAAAGTACCACGCGGGGTCTGTAAGAGACGGCTCGTCGCTGTACACCACTCCGGTGCTTACGACCGGACTCGACCGCATCCCGACAGCAAGCACGGCGTGCAGCCGGTTCGAGAGCGGTGGCACGCTTCTGGCATCCGTGACGGCGCGCACGACCGCGCTCGTGGGGCGAATAGACATTCCTGTTCTTTGTACATTTAACGACTCTGAAATATGAGTTATTCGGTGTTGTGTAAAAACGAGAACGAGATTTAAAATGTGTGGGACGTATGTACGGCGCATCGCGCCATCCCAAACCCGGCATCCAATGCGCGCGCTTCCGTCGCGACGCGAGCCCGCTTGGCACCCGGCTTCGTCTCTTCCAGCATGTCACCAAGATCTCGTTTCATGCGGTACTTGAACAGGGCCTCGCTCTTCGTCGGGCTGTTGAGAAGCATTGTGAGCTCTTGGATCTTGGTGTCCATCGGTCCACCTGGTGCGACTGGAACCTTGGCCAGCTTTTCGAGTACATCTTGGTACCCTTCCAACCGATCCATGCGAGCGGTGCGCATCGTGTCGGTTTCTCTGACAATCAATTTTTCCTCGACGAGAGGTTTGATTGCGGCCTCAAGGTCGTGAAGAATAGCACCCATCATCTTCATGTTCGGATTGCGCTTCGCCGTCGCGGCGGCCATGCGAAATTCGGGCTTGTTCTTGAGTTTCGCGACATCTATATATTCAAAAAAATTAAGCTCGTTCCATGATTTGTAAACTTCAAACGCGCCACCATTCAATTTCAAACTTTCGAGCAACACAAACTCCGGTCGTCGAATGCCTGATGGAATCGCTTCGATGTTGTCGGGAAACAGAGAAAGTGCAAAGATCCAAACATTCTCGTCTGGTATCAGATAGAATTCGGGCGCCAGTAGGCTCGGAAACTCCGGACTGGCTTTTATGACATCGATGAGAAACTGTGGGTCTTGTTGCTTTTCCGTTGGGAGGAATGTAAAGGTCTCCGGACTGGCATCGATGACATCAATGAGAAACTGTGGGTCTTGTCGTGTTTCCGTTGGGAAGAGTCTAAAGTTGGCTGGAAACTCTGTGGCGCCAAGAATCATGTACTCTCGCTTTAGCTTGAGGTCGTCAGGAAGATTCACGTACACATCGTCGCCCACCTCGGCCTCCTCAAACGCAAAGCGTATGATCTCGTCGTCTCGCTTCAGCCCGTCGCCCACAAATCGGTATGCACCTCCTATCATAGTTCCTTGGTTTAACAATGCAAACTTAACAAGTTCCCTGTCATTTCGGAACGCGGGCGAGAGGTCCTCCAACAGACTGGCATGTGTCTTCAAAGCAAAGACTGCAAGCTCCCTGGATTTGCGAAACTCTCTGGACGCCAGAAGGAAGAAGTCACGATTCAACTTTATTTGGTCTTTGACCCATTCCATGTCACTCCCCCACCTTGGGTCGTCACGTTCAGGCACTGCGTTCCATTCTCCTTCTAGAAAAAACAGTTCATCGAACTCTTCTTGCTCCAGGTCCGGCGGCTCGTCGCTGTACACCACGCCGGTGCTCACGGCCGGACTCGACCGCATCCCGACCGCAAGCACGGCGTGCAGCCGGTTCGAGAGCGGCACCAAGGCGCTTCCATCCGTGACGGCGCGCACGACCGCGCTCGTGGGACGAGTCGACATGGTTTGTGCTCAACACATTTAACGACTCTGAAACGTGAGTTATTCGGTATTGTTTAAAAACTATCCCAGAAGCTGACCCAGAAGCTGATGCAGCGGTTGCAGAGGCGGCCTCAGAGTTAGCTGCTTCAAGACTTCCGAGAGTGGACACAGGAGCAAGGGCCGGCGCGCGAGCAGGGCCGCCTTCTATTCCGGCGGCGCGAACATTTAGTCGGTGGACTTGTACGACACAAGAAACGTTCGTTACTAACACGCGCGTACGCACACACACACACACCCCTCAGAAAACATGAAAGTCCGTTTCCCACCAACACCACCCCCTCCCCAAACCCCGACCACCACAACCACCATCTCATTCGAATAGAGAAAGGAAGTCATGTCTACCTCGCCCGCCTCTGGAAAACACGCGGGCCGGTCTCGCCGGCACCTCCTCCTCCCGCACGACCACCACCACCGCCTCCGGACGGGTGGGTGGGCGAAGGCGGGGTCGACGTGCTGCTGTTGTTGCTCGCCGCCGCAGCGGCGGAAGTGGCCGCCGGAGCGGGTGCAGAGCTCGTCAAGTCCCCGAACATGGAAGAAAAGACGCTGTCTACGATGCCCCCGGACGCGGTGGGCTTTGGCGCCGCCGCGCGCGTCGGTCGTGCGGCAGTGGCTGCAGTGGTTGCGGCGGCGGCGGGTGTCGATGTCGGAACGAGCGGCCTCGACGACGCCGACGCGGCCGCCGCGGGAGCCGCGGGAGTCTTGGACGACGGTCTGGCAGTTGCCGGCACCGCCGCAGTGGACGCGGCACGCGCGGCGATCGTCGAGTCCACAATGGATGACGGCGCAGTCGGAGCAGAAGGACGGGAAGAAGGCGCAGGAGCAACAGTTCGCGCCGCCGGAATAGAAGGCGCCCCTGCTCGCGCGCCGGCCCTTGCTCCTGTGTCCACTCTCGGAAGTATTGAAGCAGCTAACTCTGCGGCCGCCTCTGCAACCGCTGCATCAGCTGCTGGGTCTGCTCCTGGACCGCCAACTGTGGCCTGGTAATCATCTGCCGCAGTCTGCATAGCAGCCGCTGCAACCCGATAGTCATCTACAGCGCCTTGGCTTGCCCCAAAGGGATCCAATTTTTCGTCTTCAAAGACTTGTTTCACCGCGGCTAGGGCCACTTTGGCTGCGTCGAAGTCGTTCTTGGCTTGTTGTTGTTGAGCGGGCGTGAACTGCGGAGGTGCCAACGGTGGTATCGCAGCGATAACTGCGGTCGCATCTACAACCGCCTGATCAGCCAGTGGATCTGCTGTTGCACCGCCAACTGCGAGCTGATATGCATCTGCCTTTGCCTTCATTTCATTCGCAGCAGCCACGTAGGCTGGCCTTGCGGCGGCGCTGATGGGGGGTCCGTCGTACGCAGCTTTTGCCGCGGTCAAGGCCATTTTGGCTGCGTCGAAGTCGTTCTTGGCTTGTTGTTGAGCGGGAGTGAGCGGTGGAGGTGGCCCGCCACCGGCCTTGTTGTAATAATGGGGAACCTCGTGCAACTCCATCTTTGCCAGCGTGTGCGTCCGCTGAAGCCCCAAGTACGTTCGTTCGTAGGACGTCTTGGATCGCATACCAATGTCCTGGAAGCGTGCAGTCCTTGCAGTGTCCATGTCGTCCTTCATGTCCTCAACAAACGACATGCTACCGCCGTTGTCGATGTCGTACTTCCTCGGTATCCACTTGACGCCGACGTTGACCGTCATGCGGTAGGTAGTGGACACCGGACCACCCGGGAACGGACCCGCGCGGTCCGAACTCGCGTCAGTGATCGTCCCGACGAGCCACGCACCGACACAGTTCTCAACGTCCTCGTCACGAAACGCATCGAATTCACTCGTCCCGATCTTTCCGTCCTTGTAGACAACTCCAGCGATGTCGCCCCCCGTAGCCCGCTTCGAGGAGTGGTGACCGGGAACGACCTTGGAGCCATCGTCGCGCTGCTTGTTGTGCAGGTACGTCTGGAAGGCGCGAGACGTGCAGGGCATGTATTGGAAAAAGTAAAAATCCGCTGATTCGGCCAGGGTCAAAGCCGTTCCGTCCTCCTTTTTGAGGTCCATTGAAGCGATGACTGCATTCTCCTTGGCCTGCTTGTTTACAGCGTTGACGCCGCCAATGTAAGCGGCGCGAGGCTCCACAACGTCCCTGTACAAATTGTACTGCCGGAGCGCAATGTACGCTCTGTCGAGCACCTTGGCCTTGCGATCAAACATTTGCGTGGGGTATTTTGTGAACGAGTTGGTGAACGCCGCCACAAAGTCAACACCACTTCCCTTGTCGCTCCCTCCCATGCCCGAGATGGCAGCCCTGCTCCCGCTCAAGTAACTGTGCCATGTGTCTCCGGAGCGCTCCAGCCCAAGCCGTCCGGCACCCTGATACGCAAGCGTATCAAAGCCACGCGGGTAGAGCTCTGTCGGAGAATGACTTTCGTAGCTGAGGTAGCCGTTGTTGGTCTTGCATGGGCCACGTATTCCAACATTAAAAACCGCGCCGTCGCGCTCTCCCCCCGTGAAGCTGAAGGGTTCCTCGTTTGAGATGATGACACCATCGAGTACGAATTCACGAAGCACGGAAAGCTCTTTGAGATCGAGCTGGAGACTAGGGTCAGTGCGCTTCAAGAGGTTCACACCCTCGGTCCAAGGACGACGCTTGTCCAATGTCCCGACGAGCAGCCTGTTCAGCCCATCGACTCCGATGGGATCGCACATCATCCCCATCACATCTTGCCCGTTGCCGAATCTGTACTTGGACTGCATAGGTCCGCTGCCAATGTAGCCGGCGGGCGTCTTCTTCAAAAACAGAACATCACCGGGAGAGAGACGGCCCTTCGTTTGATCGATGACCGTGAGCGCAGTGACGCGGGCGTAAGGGATGGTTGTATTCGTTCCTCTGTCCTGGCGATTGCCGTGATCGAGTTTGGGCGCCTTGATCGCAGTGTTCGGGGGCGACATCGGGGCGCCACGTCCGACCGTCTGCTCTTGTCCGACCGCGGTGGGGTTGGAGAGGGGGCGTTTGACACCGGCGTGTGGTTCTTGCCCGCCACCAACGGCGGCCAGGAGAGTCGACATTTCTCTAGCAACCCACCCCCTTGTTCAATTCGTTTGGGTCATCAAATGGTTATCCAAACGTGTTTCATAGCGCTGAGGACCGCAGTTCATGGCTGTGTGTTGCCAAGACTGTGTCTAACTTGTAAACAGCACTTGGTACACTTGTTGCAAAAACAATGTTTTCTACCGCTGCGAAACCTCGGGGTCGGACCCAACTCCTCCGGTTGATCCGAAACCCCCCGACCCGCGCTCTGTCGGCGCCACCGCCTCCACGCTCCCTTGGGCCAATTTAAACGTAGCCGTGATCACGGGAAGAATGAGCAGTTGCGCAATCCGATCGCCACGCGAACCTATAAAAACATCGTTGGAGTTGTTCTTGAGCAAAACTTTAATCGGTCCGCGATAGTCACTGTCCACAACGCCATCGTGACAATCGATGTATTTCGTGGCAAGCCCCGAGCGACCTTTAATCTGCCCGTAGCTTCCCTTTGGGATGACGAGCTTCAAACCTGTACTAACAAGCAGTCGACGCCCTGGCTCGACGACGAAGTCAACAGCCGCGGCCAAATCTACGCCTGCCGATCCGACTGTGGATCGCACTGGAACAGATGATCCTTCGGCCACTTCCACGAGAACGACATCATCCCTATCGTCTTCAGGACTATGTTCCATACCTGCGACGACGCTATAAGAAGCTCGATCGATTCAGTAGGGTGGTAATATAGCGACGATGACGACCGACTTTGCACAAAAAATCAAATCACAGTCATTTGAGTTGCACAATGCGATCGAAAATGTTTTAACAACCGCCGCCGCCTCGGAAGACGACGACAACTTTGTGGTCTCTGGAGAAGAACTGAGACTTTGGAAGAAGCGGGCAAAAAGCATCAACGTTGCACTGACCCGGTTAGTGCGAAGTGTGCACGACACTAAGGTGAGACACATGACAGAAATGAACGTTCTTCGAGAGGGGGTTCGCTTGGACATCATTGACAGGGAGGCGAGCTACTCCCAAACTCTTGCGGTGCTTCGTGATTCCGAGTGTGACACGCAGCTGGGCGTGGAACGTGCCCTGAGGGCGGTTTCCAAGCAATCGGGGTTGCTCGCCGCAGTGGCAGAGAAGGAGGAAGTGGTTTCGTTCAAAAACATCAAGATCTGTGGAGCTGGCGAGGAACTCAGGGAGGGTGAACTGCTCCTGGTGGCCGACCAAAGCATACAAGTCTCGAATCGCACTTCTCGCATTCCAGAACAGCTACCTGAACCAGAGGCCGATCCGGCGGCCCCGGCCGCGCCCGTTCCTCGTGCTGCCGCGCCCATCGAGGAGGAGCAGGAGCCTGGTCCGTCAGCATTGCCCCCGTTGCAACCACAGCCCACGGCCGCAAAACACGCGGCTGTGCAGCGCAGGGGAGATTCGTCGGAGGATGACGACGATTGAAGACACCCCGAGGACAAACCACGGACAATCCACGGACAACCCTATACATGTGTATACCCTGATAGACATTGTCAGGTGGTTGTCATGTGGTCGTACCTCTCCCGTCCCACATTTGGTGCTCGCTTTCCAATGCACCACTTTTCGTCAATTCACACCCTGTCGGTTATATACTAGATTAATTAACTTTTCGGCCCGAAAATACTTAGTAACTCACAAGGTGTGAATTGACGAAAAGTGGTGCATTGGAAAGCGAGCGCCAAATTTGGGACGGTGGAGGTACGACCACATGACAACCACCTGACAATGTCTATCAGGGTATACACATGCACGGGTCTGTCCACGGGTTGTCCGTGAGTTGTCGAGTCGAACCCTTCCCCCTCCTCGAGTGGCCACCACCCTGGTGTTTTTAGGTGTCAAGCATGCGTCCCGGTGTCGTCCCTAAGTCGCCATAGAAATCGTCAACATCACCAGCTTCCCAATATCTTTTCCGTCGACGTCCTCAAGCAACCCCTGCACATCCTGAACCTCAACCGCCGCCGCACTCCACGACGAAGATGAACAAACCGACTCGACGTGATCACAGAGCACACCGATTGCCGCCTCGTTGTCGATGAGTGCCGCAAACGGTACGATGTAATCCAACGTCGTTTGGCCGTCGTTCGACCTGTGCAGCCGCGTATGCATCTCGTTCAGCCGTTTCAGGTTGGCCGCGTAGCTCGCCGAACGCGTCGCGTTCAGTCGCTCGGGGCCCTTGCGAACCGGCAAAGTATTTCTGAGCACTTCAGTTGACGCTTCCGATAACAGGTCCGCCTCCGCCGCCGTCGCCGTCCAGAGCGGGGCAATCCCAAAGTCTCCCATCGAAAGCTCCTTGGGGGTCGCACCCGCCGACGTCGGATCGGAGGCACTCGTGAACACAAAATGAGATGCGCAAAAGTTGCGCTCCCTTGCCTGTTCCCCGGTGAAGAGCGCTGTCTTTCGTGGTGGCAACAGGAATTCTACAAGCGAGTTGTAGAATTGGTGTTCGTCGCCGTCGCTCACGTGGAGGGAGCTAACTTTACGAGCTACCGTAGGGCCCACCTTCTCGGCGAGCTCACGGTCGGATGCGGCCATGCGTTTGTCTTTCCATCGTTTCTCAAGGTTGGGCTCGTGGAGAATGGACGGGGCTACAGGGGATGTGCCTTCCATGGACAACGTCGTGAATGTTGTTGCGTGGCCGGCCACGCCCTCGGGTGTGCCAAACAGGTCTCGCTCTCCCAAGTCCGGCATGCGCTCGAGAATGTCATCCGGATACAACGACGCCACCCACGTCGCTTTGACTCCGTCTATGGCCGCCATGTGATCCTGGATGTCGTCGTCGGGGACGGTGATCGCTCTAGAATGCAGCGCTGTCGCCGTGAGTCCCGTGAGCATCATCGCCCGCGGGACAGCAAGCGCGATCGCGTGCCCCGCCAACGACTGTGCATTCGTATCCGCCGCGTCGGCGTGCCCGGCGTTGGCCGCGAGCACGCAAACTCCGATCACGTGATGAGCCAATGCGTTAGCAATAGCCGCAGTGACGGGGAATTGCTTTGAAAGGGACGCGTCCCCGGCGATCAGCTCGGCCCTGTATAGGGCTGAACACCCCCCGGCCGCGCTTCCATCACAGTCATCGGCGGTCGTAATCGACCGAGGCGCCTCTGCCTTCCAACTCTCGGCGTGAACACTTTGAAGTCCGGTCGGCATGAGCTGGCTAATTCCATCGACGCGATACGGGGTGATCGCGGCGGCGATGAAGCTCATTGTTGTACATGCCATATCGGCGAACTTTGTGCTCGCCGCGACGCTTATTCCCGCGCCACAAGCGGTCATGAACTCCCCAAACGCTTCCGAATCTCCCAGAAGCACGTTGCGCAGCGTCGCGGTAGCCAACGATTCGAAGGCCACGTCGGTGAGCGGCGGGGGCCGATCGACGACATTACACGAGATGTCATATCCAGAGGCACCTATGCCGACAGGCACTCGCATCACCGACTTACTAAGCTCTGGAACGGGGCTGAAGCGGATGACGGAACGCCGTTTCACCCCCGTAAGGTACTTTGCCTCGACCAGCTTCAATGCCTCTTCGGAGCGTGTATCTCTCTCTGCATCGTTCTTAAAGGTTGCACTAGAGAATGGCTTGCCGGTCTCTGTGTCGATGATCTCGGCGCCCGAAATATTCAGAACGGCTGAATAGGCCAACCACGATGCATATTGGGTCGGCATAGCAGACGTGCAAGCGTCTTCTTGGTCTTCGAAAATGTCTTTGAGCAGGGATGAACCCTGGCCGGCGAGAACATCAACGACAGAGCCATCGACTGCGATCCCCTTACGACTCGCAGTTGCGTTTAATCGAACCCTGTCGTTGATGCTAATGGTTTTTACACGCCGACCATTCTTCCGTGTCTTGAAGACTTTGAAATCGTTCTCACTCAGAGGGATTTCAAACGTCGTGGCCTTTGTCGTGACGAGCGCACTGTGAGCGTGTTGGCTACCCGTTACGTGGAAATCGGTCAACGACCTGATCTCTGCCGAACCGAGAGATGACGATTTTTTGTTACTTAAGAAGGATCCGTCGATGTCTTCCTCCACCCGTGTAGCTCTGAATCGGATTGCAGCCATCTCGTTCTCTTGCACTTCTTCCGTTGTACTCGCGAGCATATCCAATTGCTTACCGCACGGTCTCCCGGTCTCGGAAAGAACCCTGGACGATGATGTATGAGAACGACTATTGTGATTCAGACGACGATGTTACCCCTGCCCAAGTCAAGGCGATGAGGGAAAAGCGTTTCGAACGAGAACGGAAGGAGAGGGAGGCGAGGGAGCTGTTGCCTAAGCCTCCCCCACCACCGCCGCCGCCGCCGAACAAGTACTTGTGGTTGAGCGGGATCTGCAAGGAGTTTGCGCAAGACGGATTCAAGGACGAACCGTTCGTTAACAAGAACAGGAACGGCTTCACGGTGCAGTTCAGACCTAATCCCAACAGGCAGTTTCCGACATTGGAGCAGGCGATTGCGCATCGCGATTTGAAGGCCAAGGAGTCTGGCAAGGAGGAAGACGTTGACAGATTGCGCATCACTGTCAACCGTCTGCGGAAGGGCAAGAGAAGCGAACGCGAGCGGTTGGCGTCGGCGATTGCGTTCATCAAGA
>Ga0115571_1002999_pt1 | contig 10870 bp, 13 predicted proteins | sample COGITO_mtgs_1205_FD_87293 | JGI IMG/M metagenome (GOLD analysis project Ga0115571, IMG submission 87293) | Pelagic marine microbial communities from North Sea - COGITO_mtgs_120531 | ecosystem: Environmental > Aquatic > Marine > Epipelagic | place: Germany:Helgoland, sampling site Kabeltonne...
AGCCTATACAGCCGTTGATATTGCCGAGAGTGAATCCAAAACCTCCCATTTACTTAACGTTAAAGCCGTTGCATTACTTACTGAGTTTTCCAAAAAATTTGATTTTAAACTCATCCATTTTTCTACCGACTATGTTTTTGATGGCACAGCCAATAGTCCCTACAGCGAGGAGCATTCACTTCATCCCCTAGGGGTTTATGGCAAGACCAAAGCGGAAGGAGAAACAGTTATGCAAACTGCCCAAATTGATGGGTGGATCATTCGTACCTCATGGTTGTTCAGCCCCTATGGTAAAAATTTTGTCAAAACCATATTTTCTCTATTCAAACACAAAGAAGAAATTGATGTAGTGAACGATCAAACGGGGAGCCCTACCTATGGCATAGACTTGGCCGAAGCAACGTTGACAGCACTGGATCAAAATCCCAAATTTGACGGTATCCAAGTCTATCATTTCACCAATAGTGGACAGACCACTTGGTATGGTTTTGCCAATGAGATAAAGAAGTTGATCCGCACTTCTTGTAAAGTCAATCCCATTGCTACTGATGCATGTCCCAGCAAAGCTAAAAGACCAAAATATTCTGTCTTAAACTGTGAGAAAATAAAAAAGGAATTTAACTTGGACCCCCAACCCTGGGAAAAAGCACTGGAAGACTGTTTGAAAAAAGTCAGATGAACAAAAAGTCAATTTTAATTACTGGTGGTGCTGGATTTATCGGATCACATTTGGTCCGCTTGATGGTCAAAAGATATCCTAATACCCAATTCGTCAATTTGGATGCGCTAACCTATGCGGGAGATACAGCAAAACTTCAAGACATCGCCTCACTTTCCAATTATCATTTCGTTCACGGAGACATTACCGACACTGCTTTGGTCAAAAATCTATTTGCTGAATACGAGTTTGAGGGCGTTATTCATCTTGCGGCAGAGTCTCATGTCGATCAATCCATTAAGCAACCGCTAAACTTTGCGCAAACCAATGTTATGGGGACCCTGACCCTATTGGAATCTGCACGCAGGGCTTGGGAGGGGAATTACCAAAACAAACTGTTTTATCACATCTCTACAGATGAGGTCTATGGAAGTTTGGGTGATGAAGGAAAATTTACGGAAACCACTTCCTATGATCCTAGGTCTCCTTACTCTGCCTCAAAGGCCGCTTCAGACCATTTTGTAAGGGCTTATTTCCACACCTACGGCCTGCCAGTGGTATTGTCCAATTGTTCTAATAACTATGGCCCCGACCAATATCCCGAAAAACTCATACCGTTGTTCATACATAATATTGTTCAGGAAAAACCACTTCCTGTTTATGGTGATGGACAAAATGTAAGAGATTGGCTTTTTGTTGAAGACCATGCAGAAGCCATTGATTTGATTTTCCAAAAAGGAAAATGGGGAGCCACCTACAACATAGGTGGTGAAAACGAGATCAAAAATCTAGACATTGTTTATCAACTCATTGCCATTGCCGACCGCTATTTGGGTAGGGCAGAAGGGTATTCCCAAAAACTGATACAATATGTTACCGATCGGCTGGGACACGATTACCGCTATGCCATCGATGCCTCAAAAATCAAAAATGAGCTAGGTTGGGAACCCAAAACTTCCTTTGAAGCAGGAATAGATCAAACCGTCTATTGGTATTTGAATCAATTCAATGCCCTACCTTAAGTAGTTGATTAAGCTCTATTTGATCCCCTATAATTGTGTTTTTCAAACTTGTTTTTGAAGCCAAAATAACTATCTTTGCAATCCAAAATTATAAACTATGTATGCAATTGTAGAGATAGCAGGGCAGCAATTTAAAGTTGCGAAAGACCAAAAGCTTTTCGTACATCGTTTGCAAGACAAAGAAGGAAGCAAGGTTTCCTTTGATAAAGTCTATTTGCTTGACGATGGAAAAAAAGTGACTGTTGGCGCCCCGGCTATAAGCGGCGCAGCGGTAGAAGCTAAAGTCGTGGGTCACCTCAAAGGGGACAAAGTCATCGTTTTTAAGAAAAAACGACGTAAAGGCTACCGTGTCAAAAATGGACATCGTCAGGCTTTGACCGAATTGACGGTCGAAAAAATTATAGCTTCAGGTGCCAAGCCTGCTGCTGCAAAACCCAAAGCTGAAAAAGCTGCTGCTCCAGCCAAAAAAGCCTCCGCCAAAACTGCGGAAAAGCCTAAAGTCGAAAAAGCCACACCAGCAAAGAAAGCTCCAGCAAAAGCCGCTGCAGTCGATTACACTAAAATGACGGTAGCAGAATTAAAAGCCGCTGCCAAAGGAAAAGGAATTGCCGGTTATACTAGCTTGAAAAAAGCAGAACTAATCGCTGCTTTAAGTAAATAAAGATCACCATAAAACAACAATAAAATGGCACACAAAAAAGGAGTAGGTAGCTCCAAAAACGGAAGAGAATCAGAATCGAAACGCTTGGGCGTTAAGATTTTTGGAGGCCAAGCCGCCAGAGCGGGGAACATTATTCTTCGTCAACGCGGAACAGCTCACAACCCCGGAGAAAATGTTTATCTTGGTAAAGACCACACCCTCCACGCCAAAGTAGACGGCCTAGTGAAGTTTACCAAAAAGAGAGACAACAAATCTTATGTATCTATCGAGCCTTTTCAGGCATAGATCAAAGTAGAAATATAAAAAAACCCGCCAATTGGCGGGTTTTTTGTTGGTTTACATCCAGATTAATACCGATAGTATTCGGGTTTAAAGGGCCCTTTAGTCGTCACTCCAATGTATTCCGCTTGATCTTCTGAAAGATCGTCTAGCTCAACACCAAGATGATCCAAATGCAAGGCTGCCACTTTTTCATCCAAGTGTTTGGGGAGCATATACACTTTGTTTTCGTAATTGTCCGAATGATTCCACAATTCGATTTGTGCCAAAGTTTGATTGGTAAAAGAATTACTCATCACGAAACTAGGGTGACCCGTAGCACAACCCAAGTTGACCAGTCGGCCTTCTGCCAAAACGATTAACTCTTTTCCTTCTTCAAGGGTATACATATCTACCTGTGGCTTAATCTCTACTTTGGTATGACCATAACTGCCGTTCAACCAAGCCATATCAATTTCATTGTCAAAATGACCAATATTACAAACTATAGCTTTGTCTTTTAAGGCCAAAAAATATTCCTTTCTCAAAATGTCCTTATTACCCGTAGCGGTAATTACGATATCGGCGTTCCCAATGACATTGGATAATTTTTTTACCTCATAACCGTCCATGGCAGCTTGCAAGGCACAAATAGGATCGATTTCAGTTACCGTAACAATGGCTCCAGCACCTTTAAAAGAAGCAGCGGTACCCTTTCCTACGTCACCATATCCAGCGACGACTACGCGTTTTCCAGCCAGCATTACATCGGTTGCTCGACGGATGGCATCCACAGCACTCTCCTTGCAACCGTATTTATTATCAAATTTAGATTTGGTTACAGAATCGTTTACGTTAATGGCAGGTAGTGGAAGTGATCCGTTTTTCATTCGCTCATATAAACGGTGAACACCCGTAGTGGTTTCTTCCGACAACCCCTTGATTTCTTTTACCAACTCGGGATGGTGATCCAAAACCAAATTGGTCAAGTCACCACCATCGTCCAAAATCATGTTCAGGGGTTCGCGTTCTTCCCCAAAAAATAGGGTTTGTTCAATACACCAATCGAATTCTTCTTCATTCATTCCTTTCCAAGCATAAACTGGAATCCCAGCAGCGGCAATAGCAGCGGCAGCATGATCTTGTGTAGAAAAAATATTACAGGAACTCCAAGTCACTTCGGCACCCAAAGCCGTTAAAGTTTCAATCAATACGGCTGTTTGGATGGTCATGTGAAGACATCCTGCAATCCGTGCACCTTTCAACGGTTGACTTTCACCATACTCTTTCCTCAATGCCATCAAACCAGGCATTTCTGCTTCGGCCAAGTGAATTTCTCTCCTACCAAACTCGGCCAAGGACATGTCCTTAACCTTATAAGGCAGATAGGTTGAGGCTATTTTTGTTCCCATAATTGTATCTTTATTATCAATTTTCAGCAAAAATACGTACTTTAATTACAATATCAAATGCCGTTACACCAAAGGATCAATATTGACGACAAAACCGAATTTTTGATTTGGCATATTGAAGAACCTTTGGAGGAACTTCAAAAAAATATAAAACTGACAGTAGCAGATGAATTGAAGCTCCATAAAAGGAAAAGCCTAGCCCATCAAAAGGGATTTTTGGCTTCCAGAAAACTCCTCTTGGAGGCAGGGATTTCCCCAGCAGGATTGCGTCACGACCTCAATGGGGTACCAGAATTAGAATCGGGGCAGCAACTTTCTATTTCTCATACCAAAACAGTGGCAGGGATTGCTTTGGGCGCCCAACCCTTGGGAATTGACTTCGAAGTCTATCGACCCAAGATTGAGCGGATAGCCCCCCGTTTTTTGCATGCCAACGAGAGCTTTGCCCTCGAAGACACTGGAACAATTGAAAAACTTACCTTGATTTGGACGGCAAAAGAAGCCTTGTACAAAGCCCTCAAACAAAAAGGCATCATTTTTTCTCAACAACTGTCTGTGACTCCTTTTAATTGGGGTGATCAGCGAGGCAGTGCAAAAGTTTTTATTTCCGACAATACCCTAGAATTTTCCCTTAATTTTATCATTCAAAAAGACTACTGTGGTACTCTGGCCACTCAAAAGAATAATATAAAATTATGAATATTTCTGTAGAATTGACATTACTCCCGTTGCACGACAATTTTGAAACTCCCATCAAAAATTTCATCAAAAAATTAAGAACCTTGGGTTTTAAGGTCATAGAGAATCCCATGAGTACTCAAATCTATGGGGAGTATGATGCGCTGATGTCTTCACTTCAAGAAGCCATAAAGGAGCCTTTTGAAAAGGAGCCCTCTGTCGTTTTAAACATGAAAATCATCAAAGGAGACCGCAGCAAATATGTCCCCAGTTTTTGATTTTTTATTCCAGCAATACAGTGGTTATGCTACCCTAGACATTGTCCTTGAAATTATTGGTGTATTCTTTGGACTCATCAGCGTTTGGTATGCCAAAAAAAACAATATTTGGGTCTATCCCACTGGTATGATTTCCACAGCCATCTTTGTGTATTTATTACTCAAATGGGCTTTGCTGGGAGACATGATCATCAACGCCTATTTTTTTATTATGAGTGCCTATGGATGGTATTTTTGGTCAAAAAAGGAATATGAAATTATTGTCCACCCCGTTACGGTTACTGGACCAAAAGAATACAAAAGGGCAATTGGACTTTTTGTAGCGAGTTTGCTATTTATCTTTTGGGTCTATCAAGTTTTTGACAAATGGAAAGATTGGACGGCCTATGTCGACTCCTTTACCACGGCTATCTTTTTTGTGGGGATGTGGTTGATGGCCCGCCGAAAAATAGAGCATTGGATTTTTTGGATTGTGGGCGACATTATATCCATACCCCTCTATTTCTATAAGGGACTTACCCTGACCAGTTTTCAATATATTATCTTTACCCTTATTGCCATTTATGGATACCGTTCATGGAAAAAGATCTTAGACAAGTCCCCTCCCATATCCTTAGGGTAGTCCTTTATGGCCCCGAATCTACTGGGAAAACTACTTTGGCTTATGCCTTAGCAAAACACTATAATACCGAATGTGTTGAGGAATTTGCAAGAGAATACCTCCAAAAAAAATGGGAAGAGCAACAAGCGGTTTGCACTTTAGAAGATTTACCCCTTATTGTTGAAGGACAACTCGAATCAGAAAACCAAAAGCTGGCTAAAGCCCGTCGGGTTTTGTTTTGTGATACCAATGTGATGGTCACCAAGGTATGGTCTGAGACCCATTTTAATGGCTATTGTGATCCAGATATTTTGCAGTATTCCAAAAAATTCAGCTATGACCTATACTTGTTGACAGGAATTGATGTTCCTTGGAAAAAAGACGATTTAAGGGACCGACCCAATGACCGTCAATTGATGTTTGATCACTTCAAAAAGACATTGGATCAGCACAAAAAAAAATACCGCATATTGGAAGGAGATCATAAGACACGATTAAAAAAAGCGATAGAGGTAATAGACGGTTTTCTAAAAATAGTTTAATACTGTTTTTAAATGATGATTCTGTAGCCTATCTTTGCACCACATCTCGAAGGGGTGCCTGCCCAGTGCAGGCTGAGATCATACCCATTGAACCTGGGCGGGTAATGCTGCCAAGGGATTTTTAATTAATATTTAATACTGAGAATAATCACCCCTTTTATTCGAATAAAACCATTCGGATGAAAAAGATTTATTTGGGATTTTTAGCGATAATCCTTTTTACACCATCGCTTGCACAAACCACGGTCGTTCAAGACAGTATTCCAGAAATTCAATTAGAAGAAGTCAAACTTGCAGGCTTACGTGTGAACGAAGACCAGCCTTTTTCTTTTTCTAATGTATACAAAGAAGAACTCGCCTCCAGAAATTTGGGTCAAGACCTGCCCATTATGCTCAGTTATCTCCCTGGGGTTGTTACCACCAGTGATGCTGGTGCTGGAATCGGTTATACCGGAATCAGGGTTCGGGGTAGTGATGCCACTCGGGTCAACGTGACCATCAACGGTATTCCCTTCAACGATTCCGAAAGTCAGGGTGTCTATTGGGTCAATATGCCCGATTTTACCTCCTCAGTTTCCTCCTTGCAGATGCAAAGAGGAGTTGGGACTTCCACCAATGGCTCTGGGGCTTTTGGTGCGAGTATCAATCTACTTACCGATGAGGTGTCCCAAAATGCCTTTGCAGAAATTGCCAATACTGTCGGCAGTTTTAATTCTTTAAAACACACTTTAAAATTTTCTACTGGATTACTCAATAATCATTTTGAGATCTCAGGGAGATTGTCCAAGATCACCTCTGATGGCTATGTGGAGCGAGCTTCTTCAGATTTAAAATCCTACTACCTGCAAGCCGCTTTTCAAGATGAAAATACTTTGATCAAAGCCATTATTTTTGGAGGACATGAGATCACTTACCAATCGTGGTTTGGTTTGGATCAGACTACCCTAGACTCCAATCGGCGTTACAACCCTGCCGGAGAAATATACGATGATAGTGGAAATTTAGAGGGCCACTACGACAATCAAGTAGACAATTACAGGCAAGATCATTATCAACTTCATTGGAATCAAAAAATAGACGCCTATACCAATTTTTCGTTAGGAGTCAATTATACCCATGGACGGGGGTACTATGAGGAATACAAAGACCTTTGGTTTGAACAAAACATCAATTTTTCCTCCGAAAATAACTTCAGTTATCTCGGACTCCAACCCCTAAGCATAGGGGGAGTCATTGTCGATACCGCAGAAAATATTGTCAGAAAATGGTTGGACAACGATTACTATGTAGCCACACTATCACTCAACAGACAAAAAGGCAATACCGAATGGAACATTGGCGCACTCTACAGCAGCTATGTGGGGGATCATTATGGAGAATTGATTTTCGCTGATTATGCTTCGGGTGTTCAGCCTCGGCATCGTTTTTATGAAAATCAGGGAAATAAAAAAGAGGGCAATCTATTTGCCAAAGTCAACCATCGGTTAAACAACCGTATTTCGGGTTACCTCGATCTACAATACCGAAACGTCGACTATACTGCCAAAGGAAACCTTAAAGGTCCCGAATCCATCAACATAGAGGAGATTTTTCGTTTTTTTAATCCTAAAGCGGGAGTAGTATATACCCACGATCCCAAAAATAAATTTTATCTTTCTTTTGCTAGAGCCCACAGAGAACCCAGTCGTGCGGACTTTGAAAATGGGAACCCCAAACCCGAAGAACTCAACGATTTTGAGTTAGGATGGCGTTACAATACCCCAAAAACCAATTTTTTTGTTAATCTCTATTTGATGGACTACACCAATCAGCTTACCCTCACAGGTGCGCTCGACGATGTGGGAACACCCATCAGGGAAAATGTAGGGAAAAGCAGTCGAATGGGAATAGAATTAGAGGCTACGTTTGCATTCGGTAATCGTTGGAGTTGGCAACCCAATGTCACCTTTAGTCGAAATCGAAATCATGACTTTTATTTTCAACGCGATGGGGTCTTAACATCTTTGGGAGACACCAACCTTTCCTATTCTCCAGCGGTAGTTGCAGGTAATATCATAAATTTTATGCCCTCTCCAAAGTGGAAAATTGCCTTATTCACCAAATACGTAAGCGAGCAATATATGGGAAATATAGACTCAGAGCAATCCAAGCTTGATTCCTACACAGTATCCGACCTGAATGTCAACTACCAGATTATTCCCAAAGGCCTCTTTAAAGAAATCAATATTTCATTATTGTTGAACAACATATTGGCAACAAAATATGTTTCCAATGGTTACTGGTATTCCTTCGATGATGACTACTCAGTCCCAGGTGAGGTAACAACCATTGAGGGTGCTGGATATTATCCTCAAGCTCAATTCAACTTTTTGACAGGAGTTACCTTTAAGTTTTAAAAGCGGTAGGCCAAAGTAAAACGAAGAACTGCTTTACCCAATGAGGTGAAATCGGGGGTGTTTATGAATTGATTGAGTAGAAAAACCAATCGTAATTTTCGATTGAACTCCACTCCCACTTGTAGTCCATAGCCGTAACTATTGGATTCCAATTCATTGTTAAAAAAGAGATTTAAATCAGCTGCTCCTATGTTACTGAACATGAAATTTGGATAAGCCCAAAAATCAATCCTTTGGTTTTCGGGGGCATCCTCAAAAAGTAAGCGTTGATACACCCCGCCGAACATGCCATATCCACTTAAAAACCTGCTCTCAAATCCTCTTAGCGGTGTTCCCTCAATCCATTTGAGACCCATTCGTGTGCTGAGGCTTAAGCTGCTTTTTTCTTTTTTTTTGAGAGAAAGAGAAGCGTATAAACTTCCATTGACTGTTCCTCCCATCGGATTGAGTAAAGGAGAAAGATTGTTTTTTTTATCGTCTTGGTTGCCCCTAAAAATACTTGTTGTTCCTACGACCGAAAGGCCACCTACAAAACTACCTGAAGTACTGTACTTTAAATTTAAAGCCTCTGTACTGATGTCTATATGTCCCAAAGTATTGATACCCCCCATAAATTGCTTAAAAAGACTTATCCTAAAAAGACTCTCTTTTCTTAAGGGAGAACCGTAATCTAACTCTAGCAATTGGCCACTGAGGGAGGTAGAAATCAAAAAAATGATAAGGTAGAAAAATCTTCTCATGCTTCCAGAATTTAGTTAGAAATGAAAAGCGTATTCCCTGAACGCCTCACAGTGTAAAAAATCATTGGAAAAATACTTTCACAGTTTACCTTAGTATTGTTGTCATCAACAATTTCAGAAATAATTCCGCCTTCTGTTACTGTGAATTCTGGGCTTCTACCTCCACACCCAATTAGTTGGCCTGTAGCTAAACTGTACTGGAATCCTTCACAAGAACATTCGGCTAGCACACCAGTAATTGAAAGCTTCGAGCAGTTTTTAAGGGAATGGTTGGGACAGCTGGCTTCCCAAGCCAGAAAATCATTTCCGTTTAGGTTAAAAACCAAAAGTCCATTGATCCCTCCTTGGCGAATACTTACCCCTCCTCCAGCATATCTTAAATCATCATAAGCTGGTAAATTGAGATTCAGATCAATATTAAAACTTACTGATGAAAAGTAAGGATTCCGATCAATTTTATTTTTGCCACAACCGCTGAGAAGCAGAAGCACCAGTAGCATGAATTTAAAACAGAAAACTTTACCAAAAAAACTCAATTCCTTATCTTTGATATTAGTCGGACTACAAATGAATCCATTTGCTGATATAAATTAACAAAAAAGTGAGTAAAGTATCTTATTATACCGAAGAAGGTTTGAAAAAGCTAAGAGAGGAACTTAATCATCTTAAAGATGTTGAGCGTCCCAAAGCTTCCCAAGCCATCGCAGAGGCTCGAGACAAAGGTGACCTCAGTGAGAATGCGGAGTATGATGCTGCTAAGGAAGCGCAGGGCTTGTTGGAATTACAAATTTCAAAAATGGAGGCTACCCTTTCCAATGCAAGACTCATTGACGAGTCTCAGTTGGATACCTCCAAGGTTTTGGTTCATTCAATTGTCGAAGTAAAAAACAAAACCAATGGAGCCTTGATGAAGTACAAGCTGGTCGCTCAAAGCGAAGCCGATCTTAAAACGGGTAAAATTTCAGTCGATTCTCCCATCGGTAAAGGTCTATTGGGAAAAAAACAAGGAGAAACCGCCCAGATTGCAGTGCCCAACGGCACCATTACATTGGAAATCGTTTCCATTAGTCGCAATTAAAGATGAGTAGTATTTTTTCAAAAATCATTGCGGGGAAAATTCCTTCCTACAAAATTTATGAAGATGATAAACACTATGCCTTTTTAGACATCAACCCCAATGCTGTTGGACATACCTTATGTGTCCCCAAAAAAGAGGTGGATAAAATTTTTGACCTTTCAGAGAGAGACTACAATGATTTGATGGAATTTTCAAGGAAAGTCGCATTGGCTATCAAAAAATCCATTCCTTGCAAAAGAGTAGGGATGAGTGTTATCGGTCTGGAAGTGCCCCATGCCCATGTACATTTAATTCCCCTCCAATCTATGGAAGAAGCTACTTTCCAAAAAAAGATAAAACTGACGCCAGAGAACTTTCAAGCTACGGCCATAAAAATTCAGAACAGTCTTTAACCCTTTTTCTTTAAAACGATTTCAAAAGTCGTCCCCTTTCCTAGTTCAGAAGATTTAACCCCTATTTTGCCCTTGTGATAGTCTGTAATGATTCTTTTGGCCAAAGACAGACCCAAGCCCCATCCGCGCTTTTTAGAAGTAAATCCAGGACTAA
>Ga0115571_1003007_pt1 | contig 10863 bp, 8 predicted proteins | sample COGITO_mtgs_1205_FD_87293 | JGI IMG/M metagenome (GOLD analysis project Ga0115571, IMG submission 87293) | Pelagic marine microbial communities from North Sea - COGITO_mtgs_120531 | ecosystem: Environmental > Aquatic > Marine > Epipelagic | place: Germany:Helgoland, sampling site Kabeltonne...
AATTGTTCTGTTGAAGATTTATTTAGACTACCTTGATATCAAGGGTATGATCTTTCGTACTGCAAGCTTTTCGCATAATCAGTGGCCACAGAATAAAAATAATAGATAGGAACTCAATCTAGCCTAAGTGCAGAGCACAACCACAGGCTGAAGGGCTGTTGATTGAAAATAACTGAGGCGGCCTCTTTTCAAGAGGCCGCCCCAGTACCTACTTTAACAAGCGACCAGTCGCACCGCCCAGGGCCATGATGCTTTTAGTTCGGCATAGGTGGGAAAACCATAAGCCGCTGCAGCACCGGCTGGGTTAGCTGCGTAATGAGCTTTAATTGCGCAGGTCAGCGCATGAAATGCTATCGTACCAAGAATTAACAACAGTGCCGCGGCACCTAAAACTAGCAGTGCGGCAGCGCCGGGGGCCAGTGCCGCCAGAAATATAATAGCGGCGGCTATAGCAATCTCCACACCTATAATAAGCACGGAATAAATTTTCGCCGTTGATTTAGCAAGTTCAGTACTACCCTCTTCGTTTAACATCCGGTTTCTCCTTAACAAATAAATGGAGGCCATAGAGGCCCGTTTCCCTAAGGTATTGACTACATGTAACCATTGACAACAAATCGAGTAATAGTCGACGGATTACCTTTTCAGATAAAAGACTATTGGATTAAACTTAGACTAAAAATGGCAGGGGTTCAAAATTGCTCGTTAAAATCCAAGGCGAAAAGCCTGGAGATAAATCAGTTGCTGCGCAGGGAGCGAAGGCCCTCTTGCAGTTGCTGGAGATGCTCCTGGAGCTGAGGCCCTTTCTTCTGGGCTACGCCAATTGCCAGCACATCAATAACCGCCAGGTGGACAATTCTTGATGATAGGGGGGTGTAGATCTGTATATCCTCTTTGGCGTCTATCTCAATAGCGATACTGGCATTACGCGCAATGGGCGAACCGCTCGGCGCCAGTGCAATCACTATAGCGCCGGCTTTTTTAACCAGTTCCATAGAATCTAATAATGCCTGGGTACGCCCCGACTGAGATATGGCTACCACCACATCACCAGGATGCAGCGAGGTCGCCGACATATTCTGCAAATGTGGGTCAGAGTAGGCAGCCGAGGTAATTTGCAGGCGAAAAAACTTATGCTGAGCATCAAAAGCAACAGCAGCAGATGCACCAAAGCCATAAAACTCTACCCGCTGGGCAGCACAGATTGCCGCAACAGCTGCATCCAGCCGCTCAATAACTAGGCTTTCACGAACCTTCAATAAGGTATCAACAGTGGAGTCAAATACCTTGTGGGTGTACTCGCGGGTGGAGTCCGTGTCAGTGACTGCTATCTGCCCATAGCTTGGGCTAGAGGCCAGCTGTTGTGCTAGTGCCAGTTTAAAATCCTGAAAGCCACGACAGCCCACTGCTCGACAAAAGCGCACCACTGTGGGCTCGCTTACCCCAGCCTCCTGGGCTAGATCAACAATGCGCATCCGAATCACCTGCAGCGGATTCCTGAGTACAAAGTCGGCCACCTTGCGCTCAGACTTGCGCAGCTCCGGGAGAGTGTCGCTGATAGTTTGAGTGAGTTCTGCGGGTTTCATAGAATATCCAAAATCATTTCTGTAAAAAATTTACAAGAAAACCCTAAAGATTGCCAGTTTTGTAGTAAAAAAAGTGCGTTTGAACCCATATACCCTCTATTGCCCTCGATTATCCACGCTTACGAGTAATAAAAAGCGGAAAAGAAATAGTTGTGGTCAGGTATTTTTGATCCCTAAGTTGCTAGAATGCAGCCCTATGGACGTTACCCCAATACTCAATAAATTAAATTCTGCCCAAGAAGAAGCAGTAACCAGCGATAAGAAACATCTGCTGGTGCTGGCGGGAGCTGGCAGCGGTAAAACCCGCGTGCTAGTGCATCGTATCGCCTGGAAAATTCAGGTTGATGGGGTCTCGCCCTACAGCATATTGGCAGTTACATTTACCAATAAAGCCTCAAGAGAAATGCGAGAGCGTATTGACCAGCTATTGGGTATGTCACTGCGGGGTATGTGGGTAGGCACCTTCCATGGTTTGGCGCACCGTTTGTTAAAGGCCCACTGGCGCGATGTGAATTTGCCAGAGAATTTTCAAATTCTTGATTCTGATGATCAGTTGCGACTGGTTAAGCGCGTGATGCGCGCCATGGATCTGGATGAGCAGCGCTGGCCCCCCAAGCAGGCGCAGTGGTGGATCAATGGTCAGAAAGACGAGGGTCTTCGCGCGGCCCATCTTCAGGAGGGAGGCGACCCCTATTTGGCGACCATGCTGCGTATTTATCGCGAGTATGAAGCCACCTGCGAGCGCTTGGGGGTGATAGATTTTGCCGAACTATTGTTGCGCGCGCTGGAGCTCTGGAAACACAACCCCGAAGTACTGGACCATTATCAGCAGCGTTTCCAACAGATTCTGGTCGATGAATTTCAGGACACCAACGCAGTGCAATATGCCTGGTTGCGCATACTGGCGGGCAAGACCAGTGCGGTAACCGCGGTTGGCGATGACGACCAGTCAATCTATGGCTGGCGCGGCGCTAAAGTCGAAAATATTCTCAGCTATGAACGTGATTTTGCTGATACCCACACTGTGAAATTAGAACAAAATTATCGCTCTACCTCCAATATTCTCAATGCGGCCAATGCGGTTATATCCAAGAATGCCGGGCGGTTGGGTAAGAGCCTGTGGACAGATGCTGGCGAGGGTGAAGCTATTGCGCTGTACGCTGCGTTTAACGAACATGACGAAGCTCGCTACATTGCAGACCGACTGCAGACCTGGGTTAATGAAGGTCATCGACGGGAAGATTCCGCAATTCTCTATAGGTCCAATGCCCAGTCTCGGGTACTGGAAGCGGCGCTCTTACAGGCTGAGATACCCTATCGTATCTATGGTGGCCAGCGCTTCTATGAACGCCTGGAAATCAAAAATTCCCTCTCCTATCTGCGCATGATGCTTAACTGCCACGACGATGTCGCCTTTGAGAGAATTGTCAATGTACCTCCCAGAGGCATTGGTGATCGCACCCTAGAATTAATTCGTGAACTCTCCCGAGAGCAGAACAGTTCTCTATGGACCGCGGCCTCGACTATTGTGGCGGAAAAAAGACTGGCCGCCAGAGCTACCAATGCAGTGGCAGTATTTATCGAACTGATCAATGAGATGAGCGGGCAGCTGGACGAGCTACCACTATTTGAGCAGGCTGAGAGCGCTATTCAGCAGAGCGGGTTAGTTGAAATGCACAAGCGCGAAAAAGGTGAGCGGGGTCAGGCTCGAGTAGAAAACCTCGAGGAACTGGTTAATGCCTGCCGCAATTTTGAGGCCGAGGATAACGACCTGCCGGTACTGCCGCAGTTTCTTGATCAGGTCGCCTTGGATGCCGGTGACCGCCAGGCCGATGAAGATCAGGATGCAGTTCAGCTAATGACATTGCACAGCGCCAAAGGTTTGGAATTTCCGTTAGTGTTTCTAGCGGGTATGGAAGAAAATTTGTTCCCCCATAAAATGTCATTAGATGAGCCTGGCCGTTTAGAAGAAGAGCGTCGTCTCGCCTATGTAGGTATTACCAGAGCAATGGAAAAACTCTATCTTACTTTTGCAGAGAGTCGCTCTATCTACGGCAATGAAACCTTTAATTCTGTCTCGCGTTTTGTGCGGGATATTCCAAGCGATGTGATTGAAGAAGTTCGCCTGCAAAATAATATTGCCCGGCCCACCAGTTATGCTGCAGGGGCTATTCAGAGCGACCAGGGCCAGGCCACGGGTTTTAGTCTGGGTCAGCAAATTATGCACAATGTTTATGGCGAGGGCGTTATTTTAAATTTTGAGGGCAATGGCCCCCGAGCTAGAGTTCATGTCAGTTTTGAAGAAGTGGGTACCAAAATATTAATCTTGGCGTCGGCAAACTTGGCTGCCATATAAAAATAAAAAGTTGTTTATAGCAAGGTGAAAAAATGCGTATTGGATTTATTGCGTTACTGTCTCTACTGTTAATAGGTTGCGGTCAACAGGCCTCAGATAGCAGCCAGAGTGCTGCTGAAAAGCAGCAGACATTCGAGTGGAAACTGGTCACTACCTGGCCAAAAAATTATCCTGGCCTGGGCACAGCACCAGAAAATTTTGCTCGCCGTGTTGAGGCTATGAGCGCTGGCCGACTCAGTATAAAAGTATTTGGTGCAGGGCAGCTTGTCCCAGCATTTGAAGTCTTTGACGCTGTGAGTCAGGGCACCGCAGAAATGGGCCATGGCGCGGCCTATTACTGGACAGGTAAAGCCAAGGCGACCGGATTTTTTACCTCTGTGCCTTTTGGCTTAAATGCCCAGGAGATGAATGGCTGGTTGCACTATGGCGGCGGTCTGGAACTCTGGCGCGAGCTCTACGAGCCCTTTAATTTGGTGCCCTTTGCGGGCGGCAGTACAGGCGTGCAAATGGCCGGGTGGTTTAACCGCGAAATTAATTCCATGCAAGATATCAAAGGGTTAAAAATGCGCATCCCAGGACTGGGCGGTGATGTAATCACCCGCGCCGGTGGGGTGTCTGTCACCATGCCGGGGGGTGAGCTTTATACCTCTATGCAGACAGGTGTGATTGATGCCACTGAATGGGTTGGGCCCTACAATGATCTGGCTTTTGGTTTCCATCAGGTAGCTAAATACTATTACTATCCAGGCTGGCACGAGCCGGGCCCAATTTTAGAATTGATTGTCAATAAACAGGCACTGGCCTCGCTGCCTGCAGATTTGCAGGCCATTGTTGAAAGTGCTGCGCGAGCCGTTAATCAGGATATGCTCGATGAATATACCGCGCGCAATAACACCGCATTGGTAGAACTGGTCGAGACCCATGGAGTGGACGTCAGAAAGTTACCTGATGATGTTATCGCAGAATTGCGCAGACTGTCTGCCGAGGTGCTGGAGGAATTAGCGGAGGAAGATGAGCTGTCTCGACGTATTGCCGAATCTGTTAAGGCATTCCAGAAGCAGGCCACTGCCTACCATGGTATTTCCGAAGAGGCTTATTACCAAGCGCGAAAACAATAATATTGCGGATTAAAACAAAGGTAAAAACATGGACACAGCGGCATCAGAAAAAATAATTATTGGCAGTGAGGAATGGTGCGCCCTACCTCAGTTAGGTATTCCTGCGATTAAAATGCGGGTAGATTCGGGAGCCAAAACCTCCGTAGTTCACGCCTTTAATATTCATGCGTTTAAGCGCGGCACTGCGGCCTGGGTCTCCTTTGATGTGCATCCTCTGCAAAATAATCGCAAAGTTTCTCTGCGCTGTGAAGCGCCTGTGGTTGACCGGCGTATGGTTAAAAATACCAGCGGTGCCAGCGAGAAACGCTATGTGATTAAAGTGCCCATGCGCCTGGGTGACCAGGTATGGGATATTGAACTCACCTTAAGTAATCGCGACAGCATGGGTTATCGCATGCTTCTTGGCCGTGAGGCAATGACCGGTCGCATACTGGTAGATCCAGCGGCCAGTATGAACCTGGGTCGAATCTCTGACCTGGAATTGCGCGATATGTATGGCATTACCACCAGTGCCAATAACGGATTAAAAATAGCAGTATTGGCCAGCAACCCAGACCTCTATAGCAATCAGCGCATTATGGAGGCCGGCGAAGAGCGCGGCCACGAAATGGTGTTCTACAATATCAAAGACTGTTATATGAAGCTCGATGATGAGATGCCAGAGGTGCACTACCGCGGCGGGCATATAGTCAATGGGTTGGATGCGGTAATTCCGCGCATCCGCCCCAGCGCCACATTTTATGGCTGTGCTCTGACCCGACAGTTTGAAAGCATGGGCGTCTATGTACAGAATAGTTCACTGGCCATCAGCCAGTCGCGAGATAAATTGTTTTCCCTGCAACTGCTGATTAAGAGCGGCCTGGATATTCCTCTTACAGGATTTGCCAATTCTCCCATTGATACCAACGAGCTGATTGATATGGTCGGCGGTGCGCCATTGATTGTTAAACTGCTTGAAGGTAGCCAGGGTCGAGGTGTTGTGTTGGCGGAGACAAAAAAAGCTGCCCAGAGTGTGATCAATGCCTTTAAGGCAGTAAAAGCAAATTTACTGGTGCAGGAATTTGTTAAAGAAGCCGGCGGCAAAGACCTGCGGTTATTTGTTATTAATGGCAAGGTTAAGGCAGCGATACAAAGGACAGCTGCACCAGGTGAATTCCGTGCCAATATTCACCAGGGCGGCACTGCATCTGTTGTGCGTCCCAGCCCAGAAGAACGGCGCCTGGCGATAAAGGCTGCAAAGGCTATGGGTCTAGCTGTGGCTGGTGTCGACCTTATTCGCTCCAAGACAGGGCCCCTGCTATTGGAGGTCAATTCTTCACCCGGACTTGAAGGCATAGAATCAGCGACTGAGAAAGATGTGGCTGGCATGATGATTGCGGCCATTGAGCACCAGCTGAAATGGGATCCCAACGCAGCCTGATTGATCAGAGCTCTTTAATCAGAGCCCTATAAGCAGAATCTTTAGGGGCAGGCTTAACTAATTTTTCCAGAACGTTGGTGTAAACAATACCAGCAGGGTAAATATTTCCAGGCGGCCCAGCAGCATGCCCCAGCAGAGCACCCACTTGGCAAAGCTACCAATATCTGCATAGTTGGTGGCTACAGCTCCAAGGCCTGGGCCAAGATTATTTAGTGCCGCCGCGGTCGCTGACCAGGCCGTCACATAGTCCAGTCCCGAGGCCAGTAGCAACAGCACCATCAGATAAAAAATCGCCAGATAGACGCCCACAAAGGCCCAAATGGCATCGGCAACGCGCTCTGGAATTTTGCGGTTGCGAATCTTGATAGGCAGCAGCGCATTGGGGTGGACCAACCTGTAGATCTCTCTAATACCCTGCTGAGCCAAAATCAGCATGCGTCCGATTTTAATCCCGCCACCAGTAGAGCCGGCACAGGCGCCAAAGAACGACAGAAACAACAGAAAAAAGGGCAAAAAAGTGGGCCAGGCGTTAAATTCTGTGGTGGCAAACCCAGTGGTGGTCATGATAGAGATAAGCTGGAATGTGCCCTGGCTGAAGCTCTGGCTCCAGTCATAGGTGCCGCTGTAATACAGATACAGACAGGTGATAATCGCACCCGCCAGCAATAGATAGATATACATTCTGGCTTCGGGGTCTGCCCAGTAGTAACCCAGTTTGCGGTTGTGCAGCACATGATAATGCAGGGCAAAGTTTAGGCCTGAGACCACCATAAAGAATGAACAGATAGCCATAATTGCGCCACTGTCAAAAAATCCAATACTGGCATCATGGGTAGAAAATCCGCCTATGGCGACCGTAGAAAAGCTGTGACTAATGGCATCAAAACCATTCATACCCGCCATCCAGTAGGCCAGTGCGCAGATGCTGGTTAAACCGAGATAGATTTTAAACAGCACATTGGCAGTTTCGGTAATTCGCGGGGTCAGCTTGGCATCTTTCATGGGCCCTGGTGTTTCGGTGCGGTAGATCTGCATGCCCCCCACACCCAGCATAGGCAGAATGGCGACGGCAATAACCACAATACCAATACCACCCAACCACTGCAGCTGCTGGCGATAGTAGAGAATGGACTTGGGCAGATCGTCGAGCCCAGAAATAACCGTAGCCCCAGTGGTGGTCAAACCGGAAATCGATTCAAACAGAGCATCCATAAAACTTAGATTGGGGGCCTCTGAGAGCATGAGCGGCAGAGCACCAAAGGTACTTAGTACTAACCAGAAAAACACCGTGACAATAAAGCCATCCCGGGTACGCAGCTCTCCCTTTTTATTTTTAGCAGGAAACCAGAACAGCAGCCCTACCAACAACGTAATGGCAAAGGCGCTGAGGAAGGTCTGCGACGTTTGCTCGCCATAGATCCAGGCTACGATAATGGGCGTCAACATGGTCAGGCTGAAGATCATCAGCAAAAATCCCAGTACCCTAGCTGTAACCGCTAAATGCATATCAATTGTTAACCTAGAAGAAGCTAAAATTAACCGCGAATAATTTTTCCACGGCTTTGGTATTTTCTTTATCCACCACAAAGACAATTACATGGTCTTCGGCTTCAATAACTGTGTCGTGATGGGCAACCAGCACCTCGCCATTGCGCACCAGAGCAGCCAGCGTGGCGCCTGGTGGAGATTTAATATCGCCAATAGCGCGGCCCACAACCTTGGAGCTTTTTTTGTCGCCATGGACAACAATCTCAAGTGCTTCTGCAGCCCCACGCCTAAGTGAGTGCACGCTTACGGTATCTCCCCTGCGCACATGGGCCAGTAGAGAGCTGGTGGTGGCCTGCTGTGGCGATATAGCAATATCGATCTCACCACCCTGCATTAGGTCGGCGTAGACTGGATTGGAAATCAATGTCATTACCTTTTTAGCACCCAGCCGTTTAGCCAGCAACGAGGCCATAATATTGACTTCATCGTCATTGGTCAGGGCGAGAAAGACATCGGTCTTATCAATATTTTCATCCAGCAATAATTCTTGGTCAGTGGCCGATCCCTTTAATACCACCGCCCTGTTGAGCTTTTCTGAGAGATAGGCTGCGCGCTTATCTGAGTACTCAATAATTTTAATATTGTAATCGTCCTCCAGAGCCTTGGTCAGGCGGAAGCCAATATTGCCGCCCCCGGCGATCACCAGGCGATGGTAGGGTTTCTCCAGTCGGCGCAGCTCACCCATTACCTTGCGGATATTTTTCTTGGCGGCAATAAAGAATACCTCATCGCCATCTTCAATCACCGTATCCCCCTCGGGGAATATTGCCCGGTCTTTGCGGTAGATCGCCGCCACTCGCGCATCCACATTGGGCATATGCTCTTTTAAGGTACGCAACTCCTGACCCACCAGAGGACTGTCTTTAACTGCCCGCAAACCCACCAGTTGAATAATGCCATCGGCAAAGTCCAAGACCTGAAGCGCCCCGGGCTGTTCAACCAGTTTGCGAATGTAATCTGTCACCACCTGCTCGGGGGTAATCATCACATCCACAGGCATATGCTTGTCGTTAAACAGCAGCTTTTTATATTTCGGGTTGGTGTAGTTGGGTGCGCGAACTCGAGCAATCTTAGTGGGTGTGTGGAATAACGAGTAGGCAACCTGGCAGGCGATAATATTAATCTCATCGCTGTTGGTCACTGCCACCAGCATATCGGCATCCTCGATGCCAGCTTGCACCAGCACATCTGGGTAGCAGCCAGTGCCGGGCACGGTGCGTATATCCAGGCGATCCTGCAGGGCGCGCAAAGCATTGTCGTTAATATCGACAACTGTAATATCGTTGTATTCTCGGGCCAGGTTCTCTGCCAGTGTGGCGCCAACCTGTCCGGCGCCTACTATTACTATTTTCATGGTCATTCCGAGTTGTTGTCAGCTGCTTTTTGCAGCCGCGAGTAATAAAACCCATCGTTGCCATTGATCTTGGGAAATAATTGCCGCCCGTAATCTGTTTTTATTCCCCAATCAGCATCAATGTTCAGCACTGAGGCATTGGCATTGGTTGCCAAAAACTGCCCGATCACCTGGTCATTTTCATCAGGCAATACAGAGCAGGTTGCGTACAGCAAAATGCCCCCTTCGCTCAAAGCGTGCCACAGCTGGTTGACCAGTTGCAGCTGGATGGCTGCTAGCTTAGCAATATCCGCGGGTTTACGCAGTATTTTGATATCCGGATGGCGACGAATAACACCAGAGGCTGAACAGGGCGCATCGATCAGTATGCGGTCGAAGGGCTGACTATCCCACCAGTGCTGCAAATCGCCGGCATCGGCGGCAATAATTTCAGCGCCGAGGCCCAGGCGCTGCAGGTTTTCCTCAACTCGGGCCAGGCGGCGTGGCTCAAGATCCACAGCCACCACTCGGGCCAGATCAGGCTGGCTCTCCAGAATATGACAGGTCTTGCCCCCCGGAGCACAGCAGGCATCTAGTACAGTCTGGCCTGGCTCCAGCATCAGAAGAGGAGCCGCGAGTTGCGCAGCCTCATCTTGCACACTCACATAGCCATTGGCGAATTCTGGAAGCAGAGAAACATCCCTGGGTTCAGTGAGCAGTATTCCCTCAGCGCTATAGCTGGCCGCTGCGCAGTTAATCTCTGCGGCGCCCAGCTGTGCCAAATAATCCGCTCGGCAGGTGCGCAGCCGGTTTATCCGCAGCATCATAGGCGCCTGCTGATTATTGGCGGCAATAATCTGTTCGGCTAATTCTGGGCCCCAGGCGTCACGGATATGGTTTAGCAGCCATTTTGGGTGGGCGGCTTGGAATACCTGATTATTTTCTTGCTGATCAACCAGCTGCTGTCGCTGCCGCTGGAAATTGCGCAGCACTGCGTTAACCAGGCCCTTGGCCCAACGGCGGTTGAGTTTGTGACTGGCTGAGACGGTTTCATTGATGACCGCATGCTCGGCGATGCGCATATACATCAACTGATAGAGGCCGCAGGCCAGCAGCCCCTGAATCTCCAAGTCTTTATCGCGCAGTGGCTTGGTCAGCAGCTCTTTAAGCAAAATAGCGATCTGTGGATACCAGCGCATGGTGCCAAAACACATCTGCTTTAAAAGCGCGCGGTGTTTTTCGTCTACTCGATCGCTGTAGTCTGGTAACAGGGCCGACAGGGATTGTCCGCGCAGCACTTTGGCAATAACCTCTGCAGCTGCAGCGCGAACATTCATAAATTAATTGCCCAGCTGTTGGCCAACAGCAAAGAGCTCAGCACGGGATTTTAAAATTTCGGATACCGGCATTCTCGATTTCCCGGCAAGTTGAATTTCGGTCAGTAGCAAGTGACCCTGCCCGCAGGCTACCAGTAACCCGCTGTTATTGGATTCAATAATTTG
>Ga0115571_1003008_pt1 | contig 10861 bp, 8 predicted proteins | sample COGITO_mtgs_1205_FD_87293 | JGI IMG/M metagenome (GOLD analysis project Ga0115571, IMG submission 87293) | Pelagic marine microbial communities from North Sea - COGITO_mtgs_120531 | ecosystem: Environmental > Aquatic > Marine > Epipelagic | place: Germany:Helgoland, sampling site Kabeltonne...
AAAATCAAGACATGCCAAAAAGAACATTTCAGCCTTCTAAAAGAAAAAGAAGAAATAAACACGGTTTTATGGAAAGAATGGCTTCTGTTAGTGGGAGAAAAGTCTTAGCCAGAAGAAGAGCAAAGGGTAGAAAAAAACTTTCAGTTTCGTCTGAAATTCGTCACAAAAAATAATGATTAACAATTGTTAATATATTAAAGGTGTTGCTATTAGCAATGCCTTTTTTTTTATCTTTTTGATAGCTATTTTTGAAAATAGGTTAAATTTAATTCATAATTAATGCCAAAAAACAACAATTTAAAGTCAATTCTTATAATTGGTTCAGGTCCAATCATCATTGGTCAAGCCTGTGAATTTGATTATTCAGGAACTCAAGCTTTGAGATCTTTACATGAAGATGGTATAGAAACTATATTAATAAATTCTAATCCAGCAACTATAATGACTGACCCGTCAATGGCAGATCATGTTTACTTGTTACCATTAACATCTTCATCAATAATAAAAATTTTAAAAGAACATCCACAAATAGACGCAGTACTTCCTACTATGGGTGGTCAAACTGCTCTAAATTTATGTATTGAAGCAGATGAAAAAGGAATTTGGGAAGATTTCAATGTAGAAATTATTGGTGTTGATATTCAGGCAATTAATATAACTGAGGATAGAGAACAATTTAGGAATTTAATGTTAGATATAGGAATTCCTATGGCTCCACAATCTACTGCAAATTCTTACCTCAAAGGAAAGGAAATAGCTCAAGAATATGGCTTTCCCTTGGTAATTAGAGCGTCTTATACATTAGGTGGTGCAGGTGCTTCAATTGTGTACAAAGAAGATGATTTTGATGAACTACTAACAAGAGGTTTAGAGATTTCACCAATTCACGAAGTGATGATTGATAAAGCTTTAATTGGGTGGAAAGAGTATGAATTAGAACTTTTAAGAGATTCAAATAACAACGTTGTGATAATTTGTTCCATAGAAAATATGGACCCTATGGGAATACATACTGGAGACTCAATTACAGTAGCTCCAGCTATGACATTAAGTGATGCTACATATCAAAAAATGAGAGATATGGCTATTCATATGATGAGAAGTATTGGAGATTTTGCTGGAGGGTGTAATGTTCAATTTGCTATAAGTCCAGATACAAATGAAGACATAATAGCAATTGAAATAAATCCTAGGGTTTCTAGATCTTCAGCCTTAGCTAGTAAAGCAACTGGTTATCCTATAGCTAAGGTAGCAGCAAAACTGGCAATCGGTTATAATTTAGATGAACTAAATAACCAAATAACTAAATCAACATCTGCTTTATTTGAACCTACACTAGATTATGTCATAGTTAAAATACCAAGATGGAATTTTGATAAATTTGAAGGTAGTGATAGGACTTTAGGATTGCAAATGAAGTCAGTTGGTGAAGTAATGGGTATTGGAAGATCATTTCAAGAAGCCTTGCATAAGGCTACCCAATCATTAGAAATCAAAAGAAATGGTTTAGGTGCTGATGGAAAGGGATATAAAGATTATGACTTAATTATTAGTAAGTTGTCAAATCCATCATGGGATAGAGTATTTGTGATTTTTGACGCTATTCAAATGGGTATTCCATTGAGTAGAATTCATGATATTACTAAAATTGACATGTGGTTTTTAAGACAATATGAAGAGCTATACCATTTACAAAAACAGATATCTAACTTCACAATTGATACTATTGAAAAAGAATTATTATTAGAAGCTAAACAAAAAGGATATGGAGATAGACAAATAGCACACATTTTAAAATGTTTAGAGAGTCAAGTGTATAATAAGCGTCAAGAAATGGATATTAATAGAGTTTATAAGCTTGTTGATACGTGTGCTGCAGAATTTAGAGCTAAAACACCTTATTATTATTCTACTTTTGAAAGTCAGGTAAAGATTGAAAATAAAGAAGCTTATTCTGATAATGAAAGCGTTGTCTCAGACAAAAAGAAGGTTATTGTCTTAGGTTCTGGTCCAAATAGAATTGGTCAAGGAATTGAATTTGATTATTGTTGTGTTCATGGAGTTTTAGCAAGTGCAGAAGCTGGTTATGAAACTATTATGATTAACTGTAATCCAGAAACTGTCTCTACTGATTTTGACACTGCAGACAAATTATATTTTGAACCTGTTTTTTGGGAGCATATTTATGATATTATTAAGCATGAAAAACCTGAAGGAGTTATTGTACAGTTAGGTGGACAAACGGCCTTAAAATTAGCTGAAAAATTAGAACGCTACGGAATTAAAATTATAGGTACTACTTATAAATCTTTAGATTTGGCAGAGGATAGAGGATTATTTTCTACATTATTAAAAGATAATAATATTCCTTATCCTGAATTTGATACTGCAACAACAGCTGAAGAAGCTTTAGTAGTCGCTCAGAAGCTAGACTTTCCAATATTAGTAAGACCTTCTTATGTTTTAGGTGGACAAGGAATGAAGATTGTGATTAATCCAGAAGAGCTTGAAGAGCATGTTGTCAATCTACTTAGATCAATGCCTGATAATAAACTTTTATTAGATCATTATTTAGATGGAGCAATTGAGGCTGAGGCTGACGCAATTTGTGATGGAAAGGATGTACTAATTATTGGCATCATGGAGCATATTGAGCCATGTGGTATTCATTCTGGAGATTCTAATGCAACTTTACCTCCATTTAATTTAGGAAAACTTGTAATGGATCAAATTAAAGAGCATACTAAAAAAATTGCTCTAGCATTAAATACCGTAGGTCTAATTAACATACAGTTCGCAATAAAAGATGAGGTGGTTTATATAATTGAAGCTAATCCTAGAGCCTCTAGGACAGTTCCTTTTATAGCTAAAGCATATAAACAACCCTATGTTAATTATGCAACTAAAGTGATGTTAGGTGCCCTAAAGGTAGCTGATATTAATTACCAACCTGATTTAAAAGGTTTCGCAATAAAGGAACCTGTATTTTCATTTAATAAATTTCCAAATGTAAATAAAAACTTAGGACCTGAAATGAAAAGTACAGGAGAAAGTATTTTGTTTATTGATAATTTAAAAGACGATCAGTTTTACGAGATTTACTCAAGAAGGAAAATGTATTTAAGTAAATAATTATTTACTTAAATATTTATTACTAAATTTAATTCACTTTTTATTTAAAAAAATGGAATATATAATTGTTTTATTGATTTTAGTAATTGGTTTTTTATTTTATTTAATATTTAATAAAAAAAATGATAACTCTTCAAATAATGATTTAGCTCAATTCTCAAACACAATTACTACTCATATTCAAGAAATAAGAAAAGAAGTTAGTGCTAATGCCAAAGAGGGGAGAATTGAGATTGAGGGAAAGTTAAAAGATATCAATAAACAAATTAATGATTTTCATAAAACATCTTCTCAAAATATATCTGATCAATTTAAAGAATCCAATAAGGTAATTAAAGACGTTACTATTGAGCTTGAAAAAATAAAAGGTACTAACGAACAGGTTTTAAGTTTTGCAAATCAAATGAAAACCCTTGAAAAAATTCTAGGTAATCAAAAACAAAGAGGAATCTTAGGTGAGATTCAGTTAGAAAATCTACTAGCCAATGTATTACCTCCTGGTCTATTTCAAATGCAATACAGTTTTAAAAATGGAGAAGCCGTAGATGCAATTGTAAAAGTTGGAGATTATATTATTCCAGTCGATGCAAAATTTTCGCTTGATAATTATAATAAAATGATTGAAAGTAATGACAAACCTGAAATAGATATTCTTGAAAAAAAGTTTAAATCTGATATTAAAAACAGAATAGATGAAACATCAAAATATATTAGGCCTAACGAAAAAACTACTGACTACGCCTACATGTTTATACCAGCTGATGGATTATATCAAGATTTATTAAACAGTAGGGTAGGGACACTTCAAATTAATTCAAAAGATTTAGTTTCTTATGCCTATTCTAAAAAAGTAATGATAGTATCTCCTATGAGCTTATTTCCAATGCTTCAAATAACAGTCAAAGCTTTACATAACTTGAAGGTAGAAAAGTCAATTCAAGATATTTTACATAATGTAGATAAGTTGTCTAATCATTTGAATTCGTATAAATCTTACCATGAGAAACTCGGTAATACAATCGGTACTGTGGTTAATCATTATAACAATAGTTCGAAAGAATTTAAGAAAATTGATAAAGATATTTTAAAAGTTAGTTCAGGAAACTCAAAATTAGATTACGATAGTAACGAGCTTGACAAACCTTTACTAGAAGATTGATTATTGAAGAATTAAATATTTTTCTTCAATTTTTTTAAACCCAAAATAAAGTATTCCGGAAAAAAACAGATCTGCAAGTATTGAATTAGTGAAAAAAGGTATAGCCATTGTATAACACAAAATTAACCCTTCAAGGCTGTAAGTATAGCCTCCAAGTAACCATACACCAAAGTTTGTAACTATAAAAAACATTAAGCTACTTAAAAGAATATTTTTAATATGATAACTTTTAACAATAAAGCTATAAGTAGTTATTAATATAAATGCCAAATAAACAAATATTGAAATATAACTGAAGCCAATAAAAAAGTCAGATATTAACATTACAGAAATAGGAATTAAATAAGCAAGCTTAATATTTTTGAATTTAATACCAGCAAAAATTGCAATAGCCGTGATCGGTACAAAATTTGGAGGATGTGGAATTAACCTCATAAGTGCAGCAATGACTATAAATACAGTTATTAATAGTATTCTTTTATTTTTTTCTTTCATATGAGTCGTCAAATTTACTATAATTATCAATAAAATGGTACATCTCTTTATTTAAAACATCTAATTCACTACTGTCACCAATTAAATCTAATACTTCTGTAAAATTGTTCAAATTTTTCCCTAAGGTTATTTGATCTAATGCTATCGATAGTAAAGGCTCATCAAGATCTCCAATAATTCCCAGATTTGATGAGTCTTCATAAGCTATAATATCAGGATCTAATCCATTGTAATAATCAGTTTCACCAAGAGAGTTAAGTGTTTTTAGTACTAAGGGTTGTAATGCATAATTATGGGATGGATTAACTCCGTTTAATGAAAAATCAGGAGAATCATATAAAGTAACAGACGCCTGGTATTTACCATATGTTGTAGCTCCAACTTGAATGACATCAATGTATGGCTTTAAACAATTAATAACTAATTCACTCGCAGAAGCTGAACTTCCTGACGTGATTATTATTACTTTATTCAAATTTAAACTGTTTGGGTTGTCAATAAATCTATTTATTAAATATTCAGGATCATTATCGAGCCAATAATTTTGAATTTCATTATTCCATTGTTCTGTGCTAAAAATATCGTTAGTAAATTGTCCAGTTATTAAACTTGAAATTAAAATTGCAGAATTAATGGATCCACCAGAATTGTATCTTAAATCTAAAATAAGATTATCAATATTATTAGACTTAAAGTTTGCAAAAACGTTAGATAATTCATCATCAAAAGTGGAAGTAAACTGATTATATAAAATATATCCAGATTTACCATTTGAGTTTTCAATAATATCTGAGTGGAAGATTGGATTTTTTTCTAATGATACTTTGTAAAGATCAATAATAATATCATTGTTTACTATTGTGTCATCAATAATTTCTGGTGTATTATTGTTAAAGTAATCTGCAAAATTTACAGTATAATTATCCATAGATAGTAATGAAGAATAGTTATCAAGGTTTAAAATAGTGTTGTTAATTTCAAAGAAAATATCTCCTCTTTTAATATTGTTTTCATCTGCAACAGACCCGGGATGAACATATCTAACATATCCATAGACGTCAAAGTTGCTTCCAGGAAAATAGCGAAGTCCATACTCCATGCCATTACTTGTAGAAACCCCTTGAAAATACTGTTGTAATTCAACATAGTCATCAACTATTATACTATGCTTATCAATAGTTTCTCTATTAAAAATTAAGTTTTCAAATAAAACTTCGGGAGTTTCAAATAAATTCAAATAATCTAAATAATCACTATCACTTGTAAATCTATTATTTAAAAGATCTTCAATATTATCTTTATATAGATATGCAGCGTTCATACCTTTCCAAACAAAATCATTTATTTCATTCGTAAATGCACCATTGTCATCTAGATCCTCATAGCAAGCATATGTCGTTAAAACAACAATAGAAATTAATATAAATTTAAAAGGAAATTTTATTACGTTTTTCATTTTTTCAACTAATTTTACAACTATGAAATTTAATATAACAATATTCTTTTTAATATTCAATTTTAGTTTGTTTTCTCAGTCTGAATTTAAACTAAGTTCAACTAAAGATATTACTGAATTTAAGATTGGTTCAAATGTATTTGATTTAATGTCTAAATTCAAAATATCATTTGGAGATAAAGGATTACAACAGATTTCAGATCAGCTTAAAAAGTTAACTAGTATTATTGCTTACTCTAGTGATAGTTTATCGGGATCATCTAAGATTGAATCATCATTTAATGATTATATATTAAATTCTGAATTGATGCAATTAATTCAATTTGTTGAAAATAAATATCAGGTTAATATTTATACTTTAGAAAATGAAGATTCTATAATTGAAGAATTATCTATGATTGTAAAAAAAGAGGGATCATTTAAAACAATTTATTTGCAGATAAGGGGAGAAATTGATCTTGAGCAAATAGCTAGTGTTGCAAGTGAATTAAATGTTCCTGGAAAAGACTTTTTAAAAAAAATCCGCTAAATACCCGTATAGTTTTGAGGAGTTAAAGATCTTAACTCGTCTTTGATAGATTCACTAACACTTAAGGTTTCTATAAAACTTCTTATGGATTCCTTGTTAATTTTTTCGTTAGTCCTAGTTAAATTTTTCAAAGTTTCATAAGGGTTTGGGTAATTTTCTCTCCTTAAAATTGTTTGAATAGCTTCTGCAATTACAGCCCAGTTATCTTCTAGGTCAGAATTTATTTTTTCGTTGTTAAGTATAAGCTTGTTTAGACCTTTAAGCGTTGATTTGAACGCAATAATTGAATGGGCTACAGGAACTCCTATATTTCTTAAAACGGTACTATCAGTTAAATCTCTTTGAAGTCTAGAAATAGGTAGTTTATTAGAAAGATGATTAAATATTGCATTAGCAATACCTAAATTCCCTTCGCTATTTTCAAAATCTATAGGATTTACTTTATGGGGCATTGCTGAGCTTCCAATTTCTCCTTTTTTGATTAACTGTTTAAAGTAATCCATTGATATATAGGTCCAAAAGTCTCTGTTTAAATCAATTAGTATGGTATTTATCCTACTTAAATTATCAAAAGTTGCGGCCATATTATCATAATGCTCAATTTGAGTTGTTGGAAATGAATAATCAAGGCCTAATCTTTCTTCAGTAAATTTTTTAGCAAAACTAACCCAATCTATTTTTGGGTAGGCAAGATAATGAGCATTAAAATTACCTGTTGCTCCTCCAAATTTTGTGGAATTCGGTATTAGTTTCAGTAAATTTAATTGCTGCTCTAACCTAGCTGTAAAAACTTCTATTTCTTTACCGAGCTTAGTTGGCGAAGCTGCTTGTCCATGAGTTCTAGCGAGCATAGGAATATCTTTCCATTTCACTTTTAATTCATCAAGCTTGTCAACAAGATTTGAAATTTCAATTAAATACACATCTTCAATAGCTTCTTTTAAACTTAACGGTATTGCGGTATTGTTTATATCTTGAGAAGTTAATCCGAAGTGGATAAATTCTTTATATTCAGAGAGTTTTAAACTATCAAATTTATTTTTTAAAAAATACTCAACAGCTTTGACATCATGGTTTGTAGTTTTTTCAATTTCTTTTATGTTATTTGAGTCTTCGAAAGAAAAACTCTTGTAAATGTCTCTTAATTTAGTAAAGAAAGACTTGTCAAAATTTTGTAATTGAGGTAGGGGGATTTCACATAAAGAAATGAAATATTCTACTTCAACAATAACTCTATTTTTTATAAGTCCATGTTCTGAAAAGTAGTCCGATAATTGAGAAACTTTATTTTGATATCTACCATCGATAGGAGATATGGCATTGAGTGAAAATTTTGACATACTTTTTTAAATTGAAATAATTTACAAATATAGTTATTTCATTTAATTTTGGATTAGCTATTTAATAAATGTATTTTTAGAAAAATTACCTTTATGATAAATAATTCAGAAATAATGAGTGATGCAAGAGAATCACTAACAGGTAAATGGCCACTTGCTATAGGCACATTTTTAATTCTTATTTTAATTTCTATGGGTGCTTCTCTAATTCCCTATGCTGGACAAATAATAGGAATGGTTATAGCCGGCCCATTATCGGTAGGTGCTGCTTTTTTTGCATTAAAAATATCTAGAGATCAAGAAGCTAAGACTGATGATTTATTTTTTAGTTTTAATAATAATTTAGGTAATTCAATACTTGCATACTTATTAGTTTTTGTTTTTGCTTTTATAGGATTTATATTACTTATTATTCCAGGAATAATTGTTGCATTAGCTCTTTCACAAACCTGGTTTATTTTAGCAGAGAATCCATCAATGGATTCATATAGTGCAGTTGTTAAAAGTAAGGACATGATGAATGGCTACAAATGGCAATATTTTAAAATTGGATTAAGATTATTTTTACTTGGAATATTATGCTTATTCACCTTAGGAATTGGTTTTTTATGGTTAATTCCATATCAGTATGTTGTATATGCTAAGTTTTATGAACAAGTTAAAGCAGCAAATGCTTAATATTTCACAGTTTTATTTAAAACCTTGTATTCCTCATAACATTCGCTAATTGCATCCAAAAGTTGTAAGTCGTTAGCTTTTCTTATAAACTCTTCTGAATAATTACATTCACTAATAAGGAGCTCTAAATCTGCTTTTTCTAGTTGTAATAGAACCATTAACATTTCTCTGTCAAATCTATTGGAAAGGATGTCTCTAATTTGATCATCTCTTTTCATTTTTCTTAACTTTCTTAGCTGATTTGGCTCTTTTCCAAATACTTTATGTAAAAAATCTAATGGATTGAAAATCGCATTTAATGCTTGAGTTACTGCGCTGGCAGGTCTAACTTTAGATTCATAACCTACATTTGGTAATCCAGAAATACTGTATCTAAAATTATTGTTTATAGGAACTTGCTTAATGTCTACCTCTAAATATCCAGTTAGCTTTATTTGACTTACAACTACTTCTTCTAAGGCTAGTGCTAGTTCAGTTAATTCAATTGTAGTTTCTGAACCAAACTTAATCCAATCATTAGTGACCTTAATTTTTAAAGATTTAAATCCTAAATAAGAGAAATGAAGTGTATCATTTGCTTTAACATCAATTGAAAACTCTCCCTTTTTATTGGTAGATGTTCCTATAACTTGAGTTAAGTTAACAATATTAACATTTTCTAAAGGAGTGTTATTATTTGCATTAATAATAGCACCCTTTACAGTAGTTATTTCTTGAGAGAAACAAAAACTGCTTATGATAAATAGGAAACTAAATAATATTTTTTTAATCATTGAATAATAAATATAATAAACTAAACTAATTATATGTATTAAATATCACCAACTTAACTATGATTTAACATATGCTATTTTCTTCTGCTTCTCCTAGGTCTGGAATAGCTATCAGAATTAAATGACTTAGACCTTCTAGAACTTGAATTATTTTCAGACTCTCTTGAGCCAGATCTTTTAGAATTACTTCCTCTGTCAGATGCACTAAAACTAGACTTTCTTGAACCCCTGTCTGATTCATTTGACCTATTTCTTCTTCTGGAACTTCTTTCGGAATTTCTTGAGTCAGATCTTCTTGAATTAGATTTTTTAAATCCTCTATTTCCACCGCGTCTATCCCCTCTATTTGATCTTCCTTTACCACGATTTCTTTTTATATCTTTTGAAATTTCAACGTTTACAAATCGACCGTTTTCTTTAAAATCAGTAAAAAATGCAAGTATTTTTTCTTTGTGAACTTCTTCAGTATTAAAAAATGAAAAACTTTCTTTCACATCTACTTTAAATACATCGTCTTTTCCAAGTTCAAGAACATCTTTAAGAAAATCTTTAAGACTCATCCAGTCGTAGCCATCTTTTTGACCTATATTAATAAAATATCTTGTGGAGCTAGATTCGTCAGAGTCTGAAAAATCAGAGTAACTGTGTTGATTTCCACCCTCAACGTTTAAATTTTTAGATTTCTGATAATAATCAAAATATCTGTTGAATTCAACAGAAAAGAACTTTTTGATAAGATCAGCCTTTTTAGTCTTTTTGAATAAATTATTAATTTCCTCAATATATTCGTCGATATTATTATTTACCTCAGTTTTATTTACCTTGTTGGCTAATGTAAATAGTTGAATTTTACAAATTTCCTCGCTACTAGGGATATCTTTCTTTATAAATTCTTTTTTTATTTTCTTTTGAATGTGACCAATTTTTCTTAATTCACTTTTAGATACAATTACTAAAGATATACCTGTTTTTCCTGCCCTACCAGTTCTTCCACTTCTGTGTGTGTAAGTTTCTATCTCATCAGGTAATTGGTAATTAATAACATGAGTAATGTTATCCACATCAATTCCTCTAGCAGCTACATCAGTCGCTACCAAAAATTGTATTTGTTTGTTTCTAAAGGATTTCATTACTAAATCTCTTTGACTTTGACTCAAGTCACCATGTAACGCTCCAGCGTTATAACCATCTTCAATAAGTTTTTCTGCTACTTTTTGTGTATCTCTTTTAGTTCTACAGAAAACTACTGAAAATATTTGAGGATTGGCGTCAACTAATCTTTTAAGAGCAGCATATCTA
>Ga0115571_1003011_pt1 | contig 10851 bp, 9 predicted proteins | sample COGITO_mtgs_1205_FD_87293 | JGI IMG/M metagenome (GOLD analysis project Ga0115571, IMG submission 87293) | Pelagic marine microbial communities from North Sea - COGITO_mtgs_120531 | ecosystem: Environmental > Aquatic > Marine > Epipelagic | place: Germany:Helgoland, sampling site Kabeltonne...
CGTTGCCTGGCGTGTACTACCTATTCCTGGTGTTGACCCCGTTCGCCGAATTCGTTCCGAGCTGACGAACTTTCGACGATGACGGTTCGGGTCGCGATCGCAGGATCGACCGGGTCAATCGGTACCCAGACGATCGGTGTCATTCGGGCAGAGAACGCGCGGGAGCCAGGCTCCTATGCGGTGGCTGCCTTGAGCGCCGGTGGGGCAAATATCGAGACCATCCTCGCCCAGATTGAGGAGTTTCGGCCCGAGGTGGTCTCGATCGCTCGCGAAGATGCTCGGCGCGAGGTTGCTGCGCTAACCACGGGTGTTCTCGTGACCAGCGACTCCGAAGACATCGTCGAGAGCGCTGATGTCGTCGTCAACAGTGTTGTTGGCTTCGCCGGACTTGAGGTCACGGTCGAAACGTTGCAGGCTGGCAAGCGCTTAGCGCTGGCCAACAAGGAGAGCCTGATTGCTGCCGGGCCCGTCGTGCAGCCGTTGCTTTCGATTCCCGGTGCAGAGATCGTGCCCATCGACAGTGAACATTGCGCGTTGCATCAGTGCTTGCGGTCGTCGTTTGAGCCCGAACGTGAGGTGCGCCGTCTGCTGCTTACCGCAAGTGGCGGACCGTTTCGGGGCAAGGTCGCCGATGAGTTGGCAGGGGTCACGGTCGAATCGGCGCTCGCCCACCCGACCTGGGCGATGGGGCCGAAGATTACGGTCGACAGCAGCACACTTATGAACAAGGGCTTAGAGGTGATTGAAGCTCACGAGCTGTACGGGACCCCCTATGACCAGATCGAAGTGGTGGTACATCCGCAATCGGTCGTGCACTCGATGGTTGAGTTCTCGGACGGTTCAACGATCGCCCAGTTGTCGATGCCGACGATGCATCTTCCGATCGGATATGCACTCGGCTACCCGGACCGTACAAGGGTGCCATTCGGCGCCATCGACTGGACGACTCTGTCGAGACTCGACTTCGAACCGCCTGATCGGGAGACCTTTCGCTGCCTGGACCTTGCGTACCAGGCGGGGCGTGCCGGAGGCACAGCACCAGCGTGGCTCAGCGCCGCCAACGAAGTCGCAGTCGCTGCTTTTCTTTCTGGAAAGGTTCGATGGAATGCCATTGCTGACGTCTGTGTTGACGTGTTAGAGCGCCATGATGGTGCAACCCCCGTATGCGTCGCAGACGTGATCGAAGCTGATCAAGTCGCCCGACGAATCGCCGAAGAGATCGTTGAGCAGCAATGACCGACCAACTTGAACAACTCCCACCACCCAAACCCGTCGTGACCATGACACGGTCCGACAAGCTCAAGAGCGAAATCGTCGCAGGAGGCTCCGCAGAGGAGATCTCCGACGACGACCTCGCCGGGGGCTGGAAGGGCGCACTTGCGATGGCTGCGATCGGTGGGTTGTTCGTTTGGCTTTACAGCCTTAACGCCTGGTGGTTCATCTTTGTCGTCGGCATCGTGATCTCGATCTTCCTGCACGAGGCGGGGCACTTCCTGACCGCCAAGTGGACCGGGATGAAGGTCACCCAGTTCTTCATGTTCATGGGACCGCGCCTCTGGAGCTTCCGGAAGGGCGAAACCGAATACGGCGTGCGCCTGGTCCCTGTCGGTGCCTTCGTTCGGATCATAGGAATGCACCGGATCGACGCGGATGTCGCACCTGAAGACGAAGGGCGGACCTATCGACAGAAGAGCTTTCCGCGTCGTCTGCTCGTGATTTCCGCAGGGTCAATGATGCACATGATCATTGCGGTCACGCTGCTCTTCGTCGTCTACGTCGGTCAGGGTGAGCGTACTAATGAACTCGTCCCCGAAGTCATCGTGGCCGAGGCGGTAGCGGGGCTTCCTGCCGAACAGGCTGGGATCATGGCCGATGACCAGATTTTGTCCATTGGTGGGGTCCCGCTGGCAAACCCTTCCGACCTAGGTCCGGTGGTTCGCGGATTCGAGCCTGGTGAAATCGTCGATTTCGTCGTGTTGCGCAACGGGACCGAGGTCGTCGTCCCCGTCGGTCTGGGTGCGCGCACCGACGTCCCAGAGAGCAGTCCGCTCTTCGGTACCGCTTACATCGGCGTCAGCCCGTATAACCCTTACGTCTACGAGGAGCATGGTCTCGTCGCTGCTGCAGGAAATGCGGTGACAGATATTGTTCCCACCGCGTGGGAGTCGACCAAGGGCGTTTTCAAAGCGCTCAACCCCGTCAATGTCATCGGCCACCTCGGGGGTGGTAACGATGACCTCGAAACTCGGCCGGTCACCCTCGTTGGAGTCACCGGGTTATCGGATGATGTCGGCGACTCAGAAGGCATCTTCGGAGTGCTGTGGTTGCTGGCAGTGTTGAACGTGTTCGTCGGTGTCTTCAACATGTTTCCGCTGCTCCCGCTCGACGGCGGTCATGCTGCGGTTGCGGTCTACGAGCGGGTGCGTGAGGGAATCCGGGGTGGAAAACAGCGCTACTTCGCCGACGTCGAACGACTGATGCCGCTCGCAATGGGTGTGATCGTCTTTCTCTTCGCATTCATGTTCGCCGGGCTGTACCTCGACATCACCGATCCGCTGTAGCTGCGTCTCTGCAGGGGCCTGCGCAGGTGATTGACTGTTCCCATGGATGTTGTCTCGGCCGCGGTTCGGAAGCAGACCAACCAGATCGCAGTAGGGGATGTTTTTGTCGGAGGTGGCGCTCCCATCACGGTGCAGTCGATGACGATCACGAAGACGTCCGACGTCGATGGGACGCTGCAGCAGATCTATGCGCTTGCGGCGGCGGGCGCGGACATCGTTCGTTGCACGTGTAATGAGCTAGAAGCGGCGGAGGGGCTTGCTCAAATCGTGCCGCGGTCGCCGGTGCCGGTCATCGCCGACATCCACCATCAGTACAAGATGGCGATGGCGGCGATGGAGGCTGGCGTCGACGGACTGCGGCTGAATCCGGGCAATATTCGCAAGCCAGAGCACATCAAGGCAGTGGCCCGCGAGGCGAAGGATCGTAATCTGTCGATTCGGATCGGAGTCAACGCAGGGTCGCTCGATCCAAAGCTTTATGAAAAGTACGGTGGAGCGACGCCCGAAGCGATGGTCGAATCAGCACAAACTGAGATGCAGTACTTCGACGAGGTCGGGTTCGATGCGATCAAGATCTCGGTGAAGGCGTCGTCGGTGCCGCTTATGGTCGAGTCGTATCGGGCTCTCAGTGAGGAGACCAACCATCCGCTCCATCTCGGCGTGACCGAAGCTGGCCCACCGCCCGCTGGGCTGATCAAGGCAACCGCCGGAATCGCGACGCTGCTGATGGAGGGTATTGGCGACACGATCCGCTACTCGCTCACCGCCGATCCGGTCGAAGAAGCAAAAGCCGGGCGCCAACTGCTTGAAGCGCTCGGCCTTCGTGAGCGCAAGAACGTCGACCTGATCGCATGCCCATCATGTGGCCGTGCTGAAGTCGATGTGATTAAGGTGGCTAATGACGCGATGGATGCGTTCGGCGAGCGGGAGATCCCTCTGCAGGTCGCAGTGATGGGGTGCGTGGTCAACGGACCTGGCGAGGCTCGCGATGCCGACATCGGAATCGCCGCCGGCAATAAGCGCGGTCATTTGTTCATCAAAGGGCAGAATGTGGCGGTCGTGCCCGAAGATGAGATGGTCGACCAACTCGTTGAATGGGCCGAGTTCATCAACGATCAAGGAGTTGACGCTGCGCTTGAGCGGGCCGACCTCGATAGAGCCCGACGCGAGGCTGAGAAAGACCGCGCCAAGCTGCTTGACGAGCAAGGTGATGATGCGAACCAGGCAAACGAGAAGATTGTTGAGATCCGGAAGAAGTAGCGGTCAGTGCGTCACGGCGTAGCTCGGTCAACGAGAAGCGTGCGGATTTCGAGATTGCGTAGCAGGAAGGAGCGCTCGTCGAGCCGCTTTCGCCGCATCCAGGCGGTCACCTCGTCGTTCGATTTGCTGGCGTTGCACGAGGCGCAGGCAGGTACAATGTTGCTAAGGGTGTAGCGGCCACCTCGCGACAGCGCCTGCACACAGTCGCGTTGAAGCGGTTGGTCGGAGGCGTCACAGTAGGCGCAGCCGCCCCAGGCTTCCTGGAGCGCGGTCCACTGCTCGGCCGTAAGGTCGTGGTCGACGTGATCCATCCGACGCCGACGTTTGTGAGCTGCCCGCGTTCGCCGTGTCCGATTGGACGTCATGATGACGACGCTAGGTCGTTGTCACATCGATTGGGGTGACCACGTAGGTTCGACTGTCGGTGTAGACCGGAGTTCCCGGCGACAGGTAGAGCGTGGTGCCGTCCATGGAGATGGCGAGCTCGTGACCCACGGCTGTGTGGCTGTCTCCCGGCTGAAGTTGAACAAGCATCACTCCAGCCTCTGGGAGTGGGTACCGGCCGTCGTCGACGTGCATGATTGGGTCGGCGAGCGGCGTCGGATCGAACGTGTCGAGCAGGAGCTCGATGTCAAGGGTCTTGACCGTAAGCCCGCCGCGCACGACGTTGTCGGATGCCCGCATTAGCTCGATGCCCGAACCGCGCAGGTAGCCGTGCAGGTTGCCCGCAGTCAGGTGGAGCGCTTCTCCGGGCTGGAGTGCCACATGGTTGAGCAGCAGTGCTACCGCCACACTCGGATCGCCGGGGTACTGCGCGGCGAGTCGGCGCACCCATGCAGCCTCGGGGCCGGGTGCTTCGGCGCATGCCTCAAGTGTCGGTGCGATGTCGATGTCTCCTTGGTACAGACTACGGATCGCCGCCCCGGGGCCATCGGCGTCCACCGTGTAAGCAAGCATGTGCGCGCCGATTGTGTCGAGTAGCTCGACCGTTGCGGCAGCGGGTCTCACCCCGCACAGCGCTTCGAACTCGGTGAGGGCGACTAGGAGCTCGGGCTTCGCGTGGGGGTCATCGAACACGCCGCGCTCAAACCCGGCGGTTGCTTGCTCTTTCGTCGGATGGACCTGGAGTGACAGCGGTTCGGCGGCGGCGAGTACCTTTAACAAGTATGGCAGCGGGCCGGTCAGGTCGGACAGGGGCGTACCGTCGTCAAGCAGGGTCGGTCCGTTCGGGTGGGTTCCGAGCCAAAGTTCCGCCCATGGTTCACCCTTCCCGGCGACGCCGAGCAGACTCGGAATGAAGTCTGAGTCGCCCCACGCGTAGTGCTGGATCACTCCGTCGACTACCCGAACCGGCATCACGACACGCTACGCCCCCAGCGGCCAGACGCGTCACAAGCCAAGTTCGGCGCTGCGAGCGAGCACCCCGTGGCGTTCGGCTCCGATGGTGGTTGTGTCGCCGTGTCCGGTGTGCACCACGGTGTGATCAGGGAGTCCTAGAAGAACTTCGCGAATCGACGCGAGGATCGTTGGCTCGTCGGAGTATGACCGGCCCGTGGCTCCGGGGCCGCCGCAGAACAGCGTGTCGCCGCTCATCACGGCACCGGTTGCTACATCATGGAAACAGCAGCAACCGGGGGAGTGGCCGGGGGTGTGGAGTATGCCGAGTTCGTGCCCGCCTGCGTTCAGGGTCGACCCGGGTTCGATGACGCCGTCGGGTGAGTGGTCCGGATAGACGGCGTCCCACAGCATTCGGTCGGCCTCGTGGAGAAGTATGGGCGCATCCACTGCCTCGCGGAGGGCGACAGCGGCGTTGATGTGGTCGTTGTGGCCGTGGGTGAGCACGATGCTGGCGACCTTGCGTCCGTTGACGGCCTCAAGGATCGGCTGGTGATCATGCGCAGCGTCAAACACGAGCACCTCGCGGTCGTTGCCGACGATCCAGATGTTGTTTGTGACCTGCCACTGGCCGCCGTCAAGGAAGAAAGTGCCGTCGGTCGTGACTAGCTCGATCGTCACAGAACCACCACGCTGCGGAGTACCTCACCCTGTTCCATATTGTGGAAGGCCTGCTCGACATCGCTCAGCCCGATCGTTTCCGATACAAAGCGGCCGAGATCGAGGCGCCCCTGGAGATATAGCTCGATCAACATCGGGAAGTCCCGCTCGGGCAGGCAGTCGCCGTACCACGATGATTTGAGTGCTCCACCGCGCCCAAAGATCTCGATGAACGGCAACTCGACGGTCATCTCCGGGTTCGGCACACCAACTAGCACGACCGTGCCTGCCAGGTCCCGCGCCTCGAAGCACTGCTTGTACACCTCGGGATGGCCGATCGCCTCGATGCACACGTCGGCACCGTTGCCATCGGTAACCGAGCGAATGAATTCGACCGGGTCGGTTGTTGCGGAGTTGCAGACATGAGTCGCTCCAAACTCCTGGGCCCACTCGAGCTTGCGGTCATCGATGTCGACGGCGATGATCGTCGATGCGCCGGCCAGCTTGGAGCCGGCGATTGCAGCGTCGCCCACACCACCGCAGCCGAACACGGCAACAGAGTGCCCGTGCCGCACCCCACCGGTGTTGATTGCGGCGCCGATTCCCGCCATCACGCCGCACCCGAGCAGCCCGGCGACTGATGCCGGCGCGGCAGGGTCGACCTTTGTGCACTGTCCTTGGTGGACCAATGTCTTCTCGCAGAATGCTCCGATCCCCAGCGCCGGTGACAGTTCGGTGCCGTCGGTGAGGGTCATTTTCTGTGACGCATTATGGGTGTCGAAGCAGTACTGCGCCTCGCCACGACGGCACGCTCGACACTCGCCGCAGACCGCCCGCCAGTTGAGAATTACGAAGTCCCCGACGGCGACATGCGTGACACCGTCGCCGATAGTTTCGACGATGCCTGCGGCCTCATGGCCTAGGAGGAACGGAAACTCGTCGTTGATGCCGCCTTCCCGATAGTGCAGGTCGGTGTGACACACGCCGCAGGCCTGAATCGCAACGACGACATCGTCTGGTCCGGGCTCGGGGATGACGATCGTTTCCGTCGAGACGGGCGTCCCTTTTGACCGAGCGATGATTCCTCGTACTTCTTGGCTCATCCCCGGCACCGTAATCGAAGAGGCGGCTCGGTGGCTTGGGGCTGTCGGCAGTGTCGCCTCAGTGTTGCGGGAAGAAGAACAAAACGTGCTCAGCGATGAAGGACACCGGCGCCTTTCAATCCCACTGCCGTTGAGTCTCCGATCAGAACGATAGAACGGGACGCTATATGAGCCGCCAGAACGGTCGTGGCGGTGGTGGAAAGATCTTCGTGACGGGTGCAGGCGTTGCCGAAGCCTTCAAGGGCGACAGCAGTACTGCTACGCCTGTTCGAGCAACAGGTGCAGTGATGATGGCATTAGCGAAGTACAGAGCAGGCCTGGCCGAGAGGGTCAGAACAACTTGAGTTCGTCGGACCGCAAGCCGCGCAACTGGTCGTAGTCGATCTCGACCCAAGTGAAACCGCGTGACTCAGCAAATACCTTGGCCGGGGGCTTGATCGATTGTGCGACGTATACGCCGCGAATGTCGCCGAGCGACGAATCAAGCTGGAGCCGCTCGATATAACGCGAGAGCTGCTCGACACCATCGATCTCGCCGCGGCGCTTGACCTCGATCGCTACGACTTGGTCGGTGTTGTCTCGGCATACAAGATCGACAGGACCGATCGCCGTGGGGTACTCGCGGCGTACGAGCGTCAAGCCGTCCTCAATCGCCTCCGGGCTCGCAGCCAGCAATTCCTGGAGGTGCGCTTCGACGCCGTCCTTCTGTAGCCCGGGGTCGTCACCGAGCTCGGCGCTCACGTCGCTGATGATCTCGTGCAACGTGATCGTCAGCGTCTCGTTCTTCGGGTTGGTGATCACCCAGTAGTCACCGCGCTCGTTGCGCTGCTCAACGAGCGTGTTCGGCGCATTCATCCAGTTCAACGGCTTGTAGGCGCCACCATCGGCGTGGATCGCCACGCACCCATCGGCTTTCACCATGACCAGCCGGTTTGCTTCGGGGAGGTGAGCGTCGAGTCGCCCGGCGTAGTCGACGGAGCAGCGGGCGACGACTAGGCGCATCAGGCGCGACCTTCGACATGTTCGGCCATTCGCTTCTGAATGAGTGCCCTGCGAGCTTGTAGCTCACGGTAAGTGAGCTGGTTGACGCTCGACTCGAGCCCCATGCTGGCCTTGACGGTACCCATGTCGAACTCGACCGCAGCGGGATCTACGCCGAGTTCACGTCCGAGGCGTTCACCGTGCTTGGCGGCGAACAGCATCGAGATGTTCGTGACCTCGCCGATGAGGTCGAGATCGGGTGCGAGTCGAGCGATCGCGCCATCAAGGAACACGAGATTTTTCACGTACAGCATCAGCTCCTTCGGCAATTTGGCGCCGTAGCCGAGCATCGCCTTGACGACGCGCTGTACCTCCTGGACCATTTCCTCGCCCGTCAGGGTGGTTGGATCGATGACGTCTTGGTCGAGTCGAAGATCAGAGACGACGGCGCTGATGTCTGTGTCGAGCGGTAACGCCCCGAGATCGCGCAGCGCAGCGACTTGACTACGAGGGTCGTTTGTCGTCGCTCCGAGCATCAAGCGGAGAAAGGCATTGCGTCGCAGGCCATCGAGGCGTCCGACAATGCCGTAGTCGAGGAGGGCGGTTCGTCCGTCGTTGAGTACGAGTAGGTTGCCACCATGCAGGTCTCCGTGGAAGATCCCCTCGACGACTGCACCTTCCATGAAGGCGATCATGGCGGTGCGGATTACCTCCTCGGTGTCGATGCCCGCTTCCTGCATCCCCACGACGTCGTCGAAGTTGAAACCGCGAAAGCGTTCCATCACAAGAACGCGCCGAGTGACTAACGATGGGTGTGGACGCGGGGTGACATAAGCGTCCTGCTCGAGGTCGTGGAGCATGCTGGCAACATCGAGCATGTTGACTGCCTCTATGCGGAAATCGAGTTCCTCGACGATCGTTTCGGCGAACAGCTCCACCAGTGCGGGGGGATTCGCCAGAGCAGCGACCGGGATTCGCCCGACGAGGTAAGGGGCAAGCCACGCCATTACCTTGAGGTCCTTGCGAACAAGGGCCGCCACCTGGGGCCGTTGGACTTTGACGACGACGTCTTCGCCCGTCCGAAGTCTGGCGACATGGACTTGAGCGATCGACGCGGCAGCGAGCGCCGTCTCGTCGAAGTACTCGAACACGTCACCGAGGCGAGCTCCGAGGTCCTGCTCGACGGTCCGCTTGACCACGTCGAAGGGTTCGGCTGACACTTGATCACGGCACTTCTTGAACTCTTCGACGAGTTCCGGCGGGAACAGACCTTCACCCGACGAGATGATCTGGCCGAGCTTGATGTATGTCGGCCCGAGTGCTTCCGCTACCCGGCGGAGCCGGAGGGAGATGTCGGCGCGGCTCGCCTCGGGGGTGGTGTGGCGGTTCAACTTCTTGCGGATCAGCCAGGGCGCCACGGCAGCACCGAGATGGCCGACGACGGTGAGTACCCGGTGCCCCGGAGGAATTGGTCGGCGAGCGGTGAGGGTTGGGACCTCTTGTTGGGCACGTTTCCGCAGCGTACGTGCCAGGTTGAGCCAGCGCGCCCCGTCCCGCTCGATGGTCCACGGGCCCGATTCGGAGAAGGCGGCCCAACTGCGGTCGGAAGCGAGATCGGCCGTGTCGGTCATGAGTCCCCATGATGTCGTGATCGCGGCAAGAAACCCGAGCGAAGGGCGTGTAAACGTGACGAAATCATGAATCGATGCGCTGGCAGGCAGCGGCGATGACCATGAACGATACTGAAGCGCACCACCACAGCTAAGGTCGGGGCACTGCTGGGGACCCTCGGTGGCCTTGTCGTCAAGCGACACCATATTACGCAGCGTTCGCACCGCCCACTATGCGTCAGGTCCTGAGGCGTTATTATTGACCGGGCATGAGCGCCGATCGTTGGATCACCGACTACACCGTTTCATCTCGCTACCCCGTGTATACCCGGGCGAACGCTGGCGAGGTGCTGCCTGACCCGGCATGTCCGTTGGGGGTGACCACAGTGTGGAAAGCGACGAACGAGGGATGGCGTGACGCCCAGATCAGCGTCGGCACCTGTGAACCTCACGAAATTGACCCTGAAGAGGTCACAGGTATGTTCGGTGGCTACCTCTACATCAATGCATCGTTGGCCCGGATCTTTGGGGTTCGGGGGCCCGACCTCAGCGCTGAGATTATCGACTTCACATATTTCGGTGACCATCCCGACGCCCCCCCCTATGTTGCGGAGGACTGGCATGACAGCCCTGACAACACGGCCAAGATGGGCGCATGGATGCAGCATGTGCTCACCGGTGATCTTGACGTCCTGATAGACGACCAGGACGAGGCAAACCGGCTTCGGGCCGCAAGGCCCGACCTCACCCGGCTGACCGATTTTGAGCTGGTCGAGCGGGCCCGGAGTCTTCTGCCGATGGTGCGGCGACTCTTCGAACGGCACCTGACCGTGACTGCCGGTGCCTCGATTGGACCGGGTATTTTGGCCGCCATCGCCGAGGCGATGGGCGACCCGTCGATTGCGCTCCACCTCATCACCGGCGTAGGGGACGTCGATTCAGCGCTGCCGAGTCGAGCGATGTGGCAGCTTTCTCGACTCGACGCCGACTCGCCTGAGTTCGAGGCTGGATTCGACTCGTTCCTCTTCGAGTATGGGAGTCGCGGTCCGAACGAGTGGGATATCATCAGTGATGTCTGGGAGACGAAGCCTGAGCTTGCACTGTCGTTGATCGGCGTGATGCGCAAGCAGGGGGCTGACGGCGACCCGGCTGCGCGCTCGGCAGTCGCAGCTACGGAACGTCTCGCAGTCACGGCCCAGATCCGCGATGCGCTCGCCGGCGATGCCGAGGCGTTGGCGCAGTTCGAAGCGGGTCTCGTGTCGGCGCACTCATACCTTGCCGGTCGGGAGCGAGCTAAGACGAACATCATCAAGGTGATCAACGAGGTTAGGGTCGCGTTTC
>Ga0115571_1003012_pt1 | contig 10850 bp, 10 predicted proteins | sample COGITO_mtgs_1205_FD_87293 | JGI IMG/M metagenome (GOLD analysis project Ga0115571, IMG submission 87293) | Pelagic marine microbial communities from North Sea - COGITO_mtgs_120531 | ecosystem: Environmental > Aquatic > Marine > Epipelagic | place: Germany:Helgoland, sampling site Kabeltonne...
AAAATGGTAAATTTTTGTTCTGCGAAAAAGGTTCGCATTTATGTATGTATGACGATCAAAAAACTTTTTTTGAAGGTTTAATTAGATTTATCAATGAAGTTAACGATGGTAAGTTCTAATATTAAAAACTAACAATAATTACAACTTTAGTTTTTCATTAGATTATTATTAGTGTAAAGTATGAATGGATTGAAATATACTACCTAAACTGTTTACGAATTATCATAATTATTATTCTTGGAAGATTAAATATTATTGTTTAAGTTTAGTTATGTCTCCATAAATAAATTAGTTTCTAATTTATATTGATTTAAATAATCAACTTTTTATCTGAAAAATATAAATTAATTTAAATAATATTAAATACCGATCAACATCAATTATCGTGTAAAAAATTGATAAACAGATATTTAGAGGTTTTCTTTTATGATTAAATTCAAACAAAACTTAAAATGATAGGAAAATTAAGCACCAAAGTTTTCTCAGAAGAATTCAAAAATAAAACAGAAAAAGTTTTTGTAACTCTTTCCATAGTTAGTTTTGTCATTCACTTACTACTCATTTTTTTAAAGTACATCAATGTACTTAATTTTTCAGACGACAATTTGCTTACCAATCCCATTGCCGCCATCTACACTCCATTTTCATTCATCTTGGTGTACGAAGTTTTTTTAGTTGTTTACTATCTTCCTCGGTCTATATCCCAGTATATTAGAAAACAATACGAGATAATTACCTTAATTATTGTTAGAAGAATTTTTAAGGACATGGCCAATATAGATGTGACTGCAGACTGGTTCAATCAGCAATACGACCTTCAACTCACCTATGATTTAATTTCAACCCTAGTATTATTTTTTATCATTTTTTTATTTAACTACTTCAATACTAGGAGTAAAAAACTTTATCCTAAAAAAGAAAAAATTGAAAATCTAGATCTTTTTGTAAAGCGAAAAAAAACCATTGCTCTTTTTTTACTTCCGGTACTTATATTTTTAGCCGTCTCGAGTTTATTTAAATGGATTTATGTTGAAGTGGCCTCCATTGACCAAGTATTCTTTTCTATTCAAGATATTAACGAACTATTTTTTAATGAGTTTTTTACTATTCTTATAATGGCAGATGTTCTTCTACTATTAATATCACTTTATAAGACTGATAAATTTCACGAGGTATTTAGAAACTCAGGATTTATTATATCTACCATATTAATTCGTCTTTCCTTCTCGGCAGATGGTTTAATGAATAATGTACTTATTGTAAGTTCTGTAGTTTATGGCTTCTTAATGCTAATTTTACATATTCAATTCGAAAAAATTAACATTCAATACCCAAAAGAAGTTGCCTTGGAAGAAAAAGAAGCTGATAAAGTAATTTAAAAATATCCACACGCAAACCCAAGATATAGATGGATATTACTCCTCTATTTACCACAATATTTACAGTTTTATTAGTTACAGAAATCTTAATTAGTAGTTTTTCTTTATTTTGGTGTATATGAATGAAACTAATTTACCGAATAGACAGCCAATTAATATCGAACAAAAACTTTCCTTAATCAACGATCATTGGAATCCTAGAATTGTTGGAGAGCTCAACAAACAACATGTTAAAATAGCAAAAATTAAAGGTGAATTTATTTGGCATAAGCATGATGATGAAGATGAAATGTTTTTAGTACTAAAAGGAACCCTGAAAATTGCTTTTAGAGACAAAACAGAGACCATAAATGAAAATGAAATAATTATTATTCCAAGAGGCACAGAACACAAACCTATTGCTGAAAAGGAAGTTTCTATTATGCTTTTTGAACCTGCAACTACAATAAACACTGGAGCATTAGAAAATGAGCTCACTCGAAAAAATTTAGAAGCTATTTAAAATGAAGTTACCAATATTTCAAATAGATGCTTTTAGCGATAAATTATTTGAGGGGAACCCTGCTTGTATAGTTCCATTAGAAAAATGGTTGGAAGACAATATTTTATTAAAAATTGCTCAAGAAAATGCAGTGGCTGAAACTGCCTTTTTTGTAAGAAAAGGAAAAAAAATTCATTTAAGATGGTTTACTCCTGATATAGAAATGGATTTATGCGGACATGCTACACTTGCAACTGCACATTGTATTCTTTCAGAATTAAAATTAGTGTCTGAAAAAGTTATTTTTGAAACAGTTAGTGGAGATCTAGAGGTGTCGATTAAAAATGAAAGCTATTTAATGAACTTTCCAAGGAGAGACCCCCAATTAGCAACTCTACCAAATGAAATAAAAAATGCTTTAAATATTCAGCCCAAAAAAGTACTAAAATCAAGAGACTATTTATTGGTGTATGAAAATCAAAAAGAGGTGGAAAATATCGTTATTAATAGGGAAATATTTGATCAGATAAATATTAATCCTGGTGGGGTAATTATCACCTCTAAAGGGGATTATTACGATTTTGTTTCTCGATTTTTCACTCCCCAAGCTACTATTTTAGAAGACCCTGTGACAGGTTCTGCTCATTGCACTCTAGCCCCTTATTGGTCTAAAATTTTAAATAAAACCGTTATGAAAGCACAACAAATTTCTGAAAGAAAAGGGAAACTTGTTTGCGAATTAAAAAAAGACAGCGTTAATATCACCGGAAAAGCAGTAACTTACTCGAAAGGAAATTTAATTATTTAAGACTCACCCCTCAAAGGCTTAATAAACTCTCGTATAATGTATATGGTTAAGATTTTAAATTTTATAAAAAAAATCGTTTTATTAATCATTTTTTTTGCAACAACAACAAATATATATTCTCAAATTTGCGGCGAACTAGAAGTTCAGATGCTGCCACAAGTCTCTTTTACTGAACTAACTTTTACTACTAATTACGACAATTTAGTAAATATGAACACTAGCACTACTGCTGTTCTTTACGACTGGAGAGGTTATCCTCCAGGAAATCATAATTGGAACGGAAATTCCCATGTTTGGTACAGCTCAGTTCCTAGACCAACATTCAGTTGTAATTTTAATTTTAATGATAGTTATTTTTTCTTTATTTTATCAATATCTATGGAAGATACAACATCTTCTGCGACTCCAATAACTACTTGTTTTTTACCTTTTTTCATTGCTAGAGACACTTTATTGCCTTCCTATTGGAACCTCACGATGCTTAACAGTAACACTACTGATATAAAAAGTTTTGAAAATGATGAAAAAAAGTTAATCAATACATATAACCTTGCTGGTCAAGAAGTTGATATTAAAAAAATTAACCAAGAAATAGTTGTTTTCCTTTACACTGATGGATCGGTAGAGAAAAAGTTCATTAAAAAGTAACTCCCCTTAACACAGTTTAAATTAAACAATTAGCAAATACAACAGTATATAACTTAAAATTGCGAGTGAAAAAATTCAAAATAATGTTAGCGTTAGTTTCTTTAAACTTATTAATAAGTGGACAAAGCTGCTCAGATTTAAGAGTTTATTTACAGAATCAAAATCCTCAAAATATTACTAACCAGATAATATTTGGCACTAATTACGACAGTTTAGTATATGTGAATCCCAATACTTCTGCTGTAAACGCAATTTATGACTGGAGAGGTTATCCACCAGGGAATCATAATTGGAACGGAAATTCTCATGTTTGGCAAAGTAGTTTAGCTAATCCTACTTACCTTACTACATTTTTCTTTAATGATTCCACATCATTTTTTATTTTATCATTATCTATGGGAGATACTGCTACCTCTCCAATACCAGTTACTAATTGTTTAATTCCATTTTACATTAACTCAAGCCCCAACGCAAATGGATTGCCAACATGGAATTTAACAATGCTTAACTCAAATACTGATGTTTTAAATCCAGAAACCAAAAACAAAAAATTAATAAACACTTTTAATCTTGCTGGTCAAATAATAAATCCAAAAAAAATAACCAATGAAATTATTGTTTATCTATATTCTGACGGATCTACAGAAAAAAAATTCATTAAGAAATAACTAATAACAACTAATGATTAACCTTTCGTTATACAGACATCATATCGGATTTATGAAGAAATATATTTTTCTAATCTTAATACTTTTGGGACATCTTTTTGGTAGTTCTCAAGGATGTGATCAAATAAATATTAACGTAAATCCTATTAATCCCTACGAAGTTGAATTAGGTACCAACTATGACAGTTTGGTGAATTTGAATCCTAATTTAGCTGTAGTATCTGCGATGTATGATTGGAGAGCTTATCCTCCAGGAAATCACAACTGGTCTGGAAATTCTCATGTTTGGCAAAGTACTCTTGAAGAACCTCACTACAGTGTCACATTAAATGATAACAACTTATTTTTTATTCTTTCCCTATCGATGGGAGATACTGTAACATCACTTCTTCCAGTAAACATTTGTTTACTACCCTTTTTTATTTCTAGAGATACTATTGGTTCGTTACAATGGAATTTAATTATGTTAGGCAATGGTACCACTAACATTTCAAAACTAGAATCTAATTCTAAAAAATTAATAAATACTTATAACCTATCCGGGCAAATTGTAGATCCAAATAAAGTTAATCAAGAAATAGTTATCTACAAATATTCTGATGGTTCTGGAGAGAAGAAATTTATAAATAAATAACTTTATATTCTCGTATCGCCCCCCACTTATTTAAAGTTCTTTCGTTTGATTTATCAAAGATTCCAATAAACTATGAATTAATATTTTAATAATAACTAATAAAAAAAATTGATGAAAAAATTACTTTTTACAACAATAACCACCTTAACTATTTTATTTGGTAATGCTCAAACCACAGCTTGTGATTCCTTAACCATTACTGGGTCTCAAAATCAGTTGCAAATAACTGCGAATAACTTAAATTCATTTGTTTATTACTGGGAAACCAGCGGATCAGATGGTAGCATACTTGAACAAGACTCCAGTATGAGTACTAATCATAGTGTTTATAATTTCAATTCTAGTACTGGACAATATTATGATACCCTAGTGACATGTATATATACTATGAACACTTATTGTTGTGCAACATTAGTTTGGAATGGAAATAATTGGATTATTTCTTCAGGTTCTAATCCTCCACCTTCTACTGTTAATGCTAATTTCTATTGGTGGCAAGATTTTGATAGTACTAGTAATTCTTTTACTACAGATATTTACTGTGTCGAAAATTGTTCTGGAGGAATAGGACCTTTTAGTTACAACTGGGTTTTTGGCGACGGTAATACTTCAAGTATCCAATATCCTGTTCATGTTTACAACCAAGTTGGGGACTACAATTTATGTTTAACCTACACAGACGCTAATGGTAACTCAAGTAACTATTGCGACACTGTAACTATAAGTTCAAGAAACGGTTTTACTCTAAATGTTATTGACGAAAGTCAAGTTGCGTCATTAGTTATTGACAATAAAGAAATTTTAACAAATTCTAAAATATACCCTAATCCAATTGGTGAGCAGTCATTTATTGAAATCAACTCAACACAAAATTTAAACGCTAATATTTCTTACTTAGACTATTCCGGGAAAATTATTAAATCTCAAGACGTAAGTTTAATTAACGGCTTTAATAAAATAAAAATTAATGCTCTAGACATGAGTAGCGGTATTTACTTTATTAAGATTAGTAATGATGTTCAAAATCTCAATAAAACCATGAAGTTTATAAAGTAAAGAAGTAAATTTAATAGCTAACAATACAATCACCTGTGATTATTATTCCAGGTGATTGTTATTTTTATTTTTTTGGAAATAGAAGAATCGTTCATAGAGAAATTAATAAATAATGACAGAAGAGCTCAGTTATTGCTCTATGAGAAATGCTTTAGTATATTGATGAGTGTAGCTATAAGATATAAAAATAATGAAGAAGATGCTAAATCTTTGGCAATCAGTGCTTTTCTAAAAATATTGACCAATATTGAAAATTACAATCCTAAAATACCTTTTGAAGCTTGGATTAGAAGAATATCGATAAACAATGCAATAGATGATTTTAGAAAGAATCAAAAAAGAAAAGACATTGTTGAGTATAAAGATGAAATAAAATTTGAAAAAAACTACACCATTAATGAATATGAATATGAAATTAGGGCAGAAGAACTGAATTCAATGTTATTGAAGCTGCCAAAAGCTACAAATACAGTATTTAACCTTTTTGCAATAGACGGATATTCACACAAAGAGATATCTGAAAGAATTGGAATAACAATAAATACCTCCAAATGGCATGTAAAGGAAGCTAGAAAAAAACTTAAAAATCTCCTATTAAAAAAACAAGAGTTAATTGAAAAATAAAAAAAATCATATTGACGAGCTGTTTAACAGCAAGCTAAATGAAAGGAATTTTGATCTGGATGAAAAACATTTAGATGATTTTAACCAACAGTTAAATAAACATAATTCTAATATACATCCAATTGATAGGTTATTTAAAAAGAAGCTGTTTCAACGTGATTTTCCTTTGGATGTAAAACACCTTAATACTCTAAAAAAGCAGCTTTCTAATTTTAATGCTTCTAATTTTAAAAAATGGTACTGGGCTGCGTCTTTGTTGTTAGGAATTGGAATAACAAGTTTGGTTTACTTTACCACCAATACAACTAATTCAAAAAAAAATATTACTAAAAAATTCAATACTTATGAATCAGTAACTGATGAAACAAATAAATCATCTAAAAAACAGAAATCAACTGAATTAAATAACCTTACTAAATCAGAAAATCCATCCAGAATAAAGAAATTAATTGGAAATGATAAGAAAGTAACTAAAGAAACAGCTTCGAAAGATTTGAAAGTTCAAAATACAAATAAGGTATTGTTAAGAGACCACTCCATACCGAACACAAAATTAAATAGTAAAAATGAAAAATTATTAACCACTACTCATGTTTTAGAAAATAAATTTTCTTCGAATCTTTTAAATAATAAAGTTGGTCTTCTAAAAAATGTTGAAAGCAAAGATTTAATTAATGGATATAACAGTATAAAAAATATATCTTTTAAAGCAAGCCAAATTGATTCTTCTCAAAATTCTTTTGTAAAAATGGAAGATGAACCAATGGAGTTCAATATTAAAATTCCAATTATTGACAATGGTAGATTTGAAAGCCAAAACGATTCTGAAACAATTATAAACGAAGATACTTTTAACAGTTCCATTGATAGCTTAGAGAATATTAAAGAAGATTTAAATAACATAACCAATGTTTCATCAGATTCTCTTAATAAAGATTTAATAAAAAACACATCAGATTCTATTGTTCAGGATTCGGTTTTAAATAATCCTGATTCTTTATTAATTCAAATATCAGAGTTCTATGATTCTATAAAACCAGAAAGAAAATGGAGTCTCTCCTTTTCAATTGGTAGTAACCTAATAATGAAAAAATCATCGATTTTAAACCCTAATCAAGGGTTGTCACCAGCTGTAAATCAAAGCTTAAGTTCAGCAATAAATAATCAGATTATAGATAATAACATATTTAATATTCCTGTTGATTTAAGAATTAATTATAAGATGAATAAATCATTCTCTATTTCTTCAGGGCTAAGCACCGTTAGTTTCGGAGAAAAAATTGATTACAACAATATTCATGAATCTAACATGGTATATGATTCTAATTTTATTGATACTATTTGCATAATTGGCACTTTTCACATTCCTTTTTACAATTGGAATACCGGACAAACAGATACAGCCATATATAACGTTACAAAGGACACCACTTATTGGGAGAGTGAAAACTATGAAGAGACAACAATGAATAATTACAAAGTTCAAAACAGGTATACTTACCTTAATGTTCCTTTCATGGTTGGGTATGAATTTAGCGTCAGAAAATTTAGATTTAGCTTAAAAGCTGGTGGAGCAATTGGTTTTAGAATTAGTAACTCTATTGGAAAGTATTACAATAAAAATATTCAAGATTTACATCCATTTGAAATGAAAAAAACTATTTTCAATATTGTCGCTACAACTTCTATTGGTTATCAGATTAAAAGATTTGAAATATTTTTAGAACCCAAATATTGGTTAAATGTTACCAATGTTACAAATTCTCTAGATGTTGACCATAAATACCACTTATTTGGTGGAAATATTGGAATTAGTTTTAAATTATAAGGAAATCATTCAATCCTTTAAAGTTGATTAAATACATGGCATAGTTATTGGCTTATAAAATTTATGAGAAAATTCATTTTATTTTTTATTGTTACCGTATTATATTCAAATATTTTTTCTCAAAAAACATCATCTAATAGTGAAATTACTGCTGTAGAAAAATCTATTTTATCCATCCAAACAGGCTATTTTGGTGTTTGGGTTAATCATGAATTAAAAATATATAAACAATTAGTTTTAAAATCTGAAATTGGAACAGAATACAGATTGAAATTTGCAATAAAACAAAGTTTTAACTCCTTAAAGCACCAAGTTTCATTATTTATAGAACCCAAATACTATTTTAACCTTGTAAAAAGAGAAAAGAAAAATAAAAACATTAAAAATAATGCTGGAAACTTTATTTCGTTAAGAACTAATCTTAATATTTTAAATAATTTAGAAAATGGAGAAGTTTATTTTTATAACCTAACTCCTACTTTTGGAATCAGAAGAAATATCAGTTCACATTTTAACCTAGAACTTAATTTTGGTTATGGAATTAGCTATTCAAATTCCTCTTTATATGTTGAAGCTATGCCATCCTTTAGGATTGGTTACAGTTTATAACCCCCCAGCACATTACATTTTCGTCGTTTAATATTATAATGTATTAAAGACAAGTAATGTCATTTACATAATTTATAATTTAATAACTGTAAAAAGCGGTTTAAAAACCGCTTTTTTACCATATGTTAAAATAAATTAATTGATTTATAACTATGTTTGTTTAAGTTTTAAATTAAAAATTTAAACAGTTTAAACCCCTTTTATGCGAAAAATATTTTTTTCCCTTGCAATATTCTTAGTTTCTCTAACTACTACCATTAATTCTCAATGTCATTACTTAATGTACATGTACGATAGCTACGGCGATGGATGGAATAGTGCTTACTTAGAAGTAAATATGAACGGGACTTTTGTTGGTAACTTTGATTGCTCCCAAAGTTTCACACTAGATTCAGTATATTCTACAACAGGGGCCGCAATGGAGTTTATTTGGCATTCTGGAAACTGGGATAGTGAGATTTCATTTACCATTATGGATCCGATGGGAGATACTTTAATAAATGTGATATCAGCATCAGATTTAGACGATTTAGATTTTTTCACCCATACCTCTAATTCCACGTGTCAAAGTAATAATCCTTGCTTGAGTCCTAACTTTTTAAATGCTGGAAATATTACTCCAAATTCAACAGATTTATTATGGCAAGCTGGAGGAAATGAGACTTCGTGGAATCTAGATTGGGGAATTAGTGGATTTACGATAGGAAGTGGAACTTTAGTAAATGGTCTAACTAGTACTAATTACAGTTTAAATTCACTTTCAATCAATACTTCCTACGATTTTTATGTTCAAGCAATTTGTGATTCGAATACCAATAGTACATGGAGTGGACCTTATACGTTTAATACCAATAATATTTCTACCGGTGCTGCATGTGGCATTTTCACTTTAGCACTTTACGAATCTTATGGCGATGGCTGGAATGGAGCTTCAATTGATGTAGTGATTAATGGTCAAATTCTTCAAAATATAACACTTTTAACAGGAAATGGACCTGAGATATTTACATTTTCAACAGATTCCAATGATGTGATTGACCTAATTTACAATACTGGAAACTTTGATGATGAAAATACATATATTTTATTTGACAACTTAAATAGTCAAATTGTAAGTCAAGGTGAATTTGGATTTATTCCAAATGTAGACCCTGTTAGTACCTTTGGAATTATTGCATGTCCTAATTCTTCACCACCACCACCAGGCCCTGTAGGAACTTGTGGTAGTTTTACTTTAGAACTGTACGATTCTTATGGCGATGGCTGGAATGGAGCCTCTCTAGACGTAATAATAAATGGTAATCCATTTCAAAACATAACATTAGCTAACGGAAACGGCCCAGAAATATTCACATTTAATACTGACTCAAATGATGTTATTGATTTTATTTACAATACTGGAAGTTGGGATAATGAAAACACCTATAATTTAATTGATAATAGTGGGAATTTAATAGTTAGTCAAGGATTAAATGGATTTATTTCCGGAGCTGATCCTATTAGTGTTTTCGGTATTGAAGCATGCACATCTTGTCCGCAACCTACCAATCTTTCTGCAAATACATCTACAGCTGGAACTGCTTTACTTGGCTGGAATGGCGGTAGTGGAACTTTCAATATTGAATGGGGAACTTCAGGTTTTACTCTTGGAAATGGAATTATAATTAATAGTATTTCTACCAATAGTTATTTATTAAATGGATTGAATAATAGTACAACTTATGATTTTTATGTTCAAGAAGCTTGTAGTGCCAATGAAATAAGTAGTTGGACTGGTCCCTTTTCATTTACCACAGCAATTGTAGCTGGTTCTTGCGGACTTTTTAATCTAGAATTATACGACTCATTTGGTGATGGTTGGAATGGCGGGTCTATTGATGTTGCAATTAATGGGAATATAACTTTAACCGGACTAACCATTTTAACAGGTGGAGGACCAGAAATTTTTCCAATTTCTGTAAATATTGGAGATGTAGTAGATTTCATATATTATGGTGGTGGATTTTCCGATGAAAATTTCTATAAAGTTTTTGATCAGAATGGTATTTTACTATTTGAAGAAGGAATAAGTAATGTTGTTCCTAATAGTGTTTTGGGAGTAGAAGCTTGTCCAAG
>Ga0115571_1003039_pt1 | contig 10780 bp, 12 predicted proteins | sample COGITO_mtgs_1205_FD_87293 | JGI IMG/M metagenome (GOLD analysis project Ga0115571, IMG submission 87293) | Pelagic marine microbial communities from North Sea - COGITO_mtgs_120531 | ecosystem: Environmental > Aquatic > Marine > Epipelagic | place: Germany:Helgoland, sampling site Kabeltonne...
AGATTAGTGCGTGTATGCGGCTTGTGTAATGACAAGGAGACCCGATTGGGGCCGCATGCTCCCCGACCTGGCGCACCTCGGTCTGGGCGCTCCCGGCACCCCCACGGGGATGTACCGGGGCCCCAACACGCGCGCGCGCAGTCGCGCGCGCCTTGCGCCCGCGCACGTCGACGCGGTGGATCAGGCACTCTCGCAGAACGAGGTGGTGCTCGAGATCCTCAACCGCATCGAGGACGACGAGCCGGCCAACGCGTGCGCCGTCGCCCTCAAGTGGGCCAACATGCTCAGCAAGGCGCACGGCAGCAAGTTCGACGCCAAGAAGGTCTGGACGGACCTGACCGAGCGCATCTTCCCGCGGGGCGACGGCCTGTCCTTTGTGGAGGATCCGAACGACGCGCGGAACAACTTTGCGCTCATCTGCAAGAAGGTGCACCAGTACTACACCGGCGAGCGGCGGCTGGCCAGCAACCTCGAGCGGGCGCAGCGCCCCTACGTGCTCGCGTCTCTGAAGGGGAGGCCGTGGCAGTACGAGCTCATGGACGGGCTGCTGCGCATGGACCGCGGGCTCGCGCTCGCCGCGGTCCGGGCCAGCTGGAAAAACCTGCGCGCGCTCGACAAGCGCTTCCTAAAGGACAGGGACTTTGCGCTGGCGGTGGTCTCGACGCCCGACCTCGGCCAGTACCTCCGCTACTTTGACAAGGCGCTCCTGGAGGACAGGGACGTGGTGCTGGCGGCGGTCAAGAATGACTCCGGGCGCCGGCCGCCCGACGAGTCGCCTCCCTTTCGGTACGGCGAGGGTTCGGTCCTGGGGATGGCCGATTACTCGTTACGCGAGGACGGCGAGATTCTGATGGCGGCCGTGACGCGCAATCCATACGCGCTGAAGGATGCGCGGTTAGCCGCCACTCGCAACAAGCCGGTCCAGCTGGCGGCCGTGCGCGGCAGCTGGAGCATGCTTGCATACGCGTCCCAGAGCTGGGACGTGGACATCGTCGCCGCGGCGCTCGTGCAGAGCTTCCGGGCGCTCGAGCACGTCGACGAGATCGTGCTCAAGAACCCGGAGTTCAAGGAGCTGATGCTCACGTACCTGACCGACGCCGACTGGTACAACTACTACAAGTACCGCAAGCCGCGCAACAGCCACAGCCCGCAGGCCACCGATCGGCTGCCGGCAGAAGCGGCCGACGCGCTGCGCGCCATCCGCATCGACCTGGACGAGGGCGTGCCATACGATCCGGACGAGAGCGACGACGAGTGGTCTTTAGAGTCTTTCTCCTCGCCGCCGCGGGGAGCCGGCCAGTGACGGAACCACGAACGCGGGGTTCGGACGCCACAAGTCGCCCCCAGAGGCCGAAAATTGGGTATATAAGGAATTCTGACACGTCTATAGCAACAACAAGTGCCAAGTCCCCGTAGCTCAGTAGGCAGAGCGACAGATTCTTAATCTGCTGGTCGCGGGTTCGATCCCCGTCGGGGGTGCTCCTTTTTGGGGAGGTTGGCTACGCCTCCGTGCGCTGCCGGCGCCGTCCAGGCGTGGCCCCGCCCGCTGGTTGCTCGTGCGCAACAGGAGGCGGTTCGGCAGGGAGGTCGTTGATCCGCTCGTTCAGCAGGTCGAGCGCCTTCGCGAGATCCTCCCGGTCGAGGTGGGGGGTTTCGTACGATAGTCGCATCTGGAGCTCCTCGAACGCATTGCCCGACTCGTACAGGGGAGCCATGTACCACCAGAAGAAGGTGGTCACGGGATCGGACTTAGTGGACACGCTGTCCTCCGAGCGCACGACACTCCTCAAGGTCGACGCGAGCGTGTTGGCCCAGTCCCGGACGCCCTCGCCCATCTCGGCGCCGAAGAGGCCATAGTCGTACTCCTCCCACATCAATAGCTCGACGAAGACCTGGAGCACGTTTGCGAAGAGCGTTATGATGAGCGCGCGCCGCCGGCCGTCGTCCGGGAAGGTGGCGCTCTCGCGGAACAGCGCCTCCACCTCGGACAGGGACGCCGTGGCGTTCACCACTGGCGGCTTGGCCAAGTGATGCGAGTACTCCTCGAGCTGAAAGAACCCCTCGACGTCGTCCTGCTCGTGGGTAAAGCCGGCCATGTACTCCGTGGCCTCCTTCACCTTTTCCTTGAGCAGTACCATCAACGCATCTGCGTAGCCAGTGAGCATGGGCGGCGGCGGATTGGCCGAGCGCGGCGGGCCCTTGAGATGCCTGTCAAGGATCGGCACTTTCCAAAAGGTGTGGTGACGAACGCGCAGCGCATTGAGGCGGGTCACGTGCCGCACGAGAGGCGGAGTCCCTGTGGCGTTTGTGACGGCCATGAAGTACACGTCCAGGCCTAACCGGATTCGCTCGTGATCCATGTTGTCCTCGTCGTAGAGGTAATCGGCCAGTGAGTCCACGTAGGCCAGCAATGGGAGCGCCTGCAGGAAGTGCGCCACAAACCCAATGGCAGCCGCCCTGACTCGTTGCGAGATGGTGTCGGGTCGGGACACGCACACCAACAAGTTGTCGACGACGTCGGTAAGCGAGGGCGGGGCATCACCACCCATGCTCAGCAACCACCCGTCGCTCCCGTCGTTGTTGTACGATGCAATGTGGTAGCGGTAATCGTCCGATTGCTGCTCGTCAAACCTTGACTTGATCCGGCGCAGGACTTGAACCAGCTCGTTGATGGCCTGCTCCACGGGCGTGTCGCCGTGATCGTTTTCCGCAAAGTTCGTCGACAGGCTGAACGCAGCCTTCAGGTCCACTACCCAGTCCGGAGCGGCCTGGCTTGGGTGCGCAAAGTTTGGATCAAGCTGCGGCAGGTTGCGCACCCAGTGGGGCACTGGGCTGTCCGGGTCGAATTGGTCGTGCAGCGCCAACCAATCCTCCTTCCACAACGGCTCCCTGGTCTTCGGGTTGAACGCCCGGTCTTTCCTCTTGACCCACTGCCACAGCGACACCGCCTCGAAAAAGTGGTACACGTACCGGTTCGTGGTGCCTGGGCGCGGGTTCTTGCTGCGCACGCGGAACGTGGCGGCGAGGCTGTCCTTGGTCTGGCCGGGGAGGAAGGCGTGGCCGTGGATCGGGTCCTCGCCTTCCTCGGCCGCCTCGTCCGGCGTGAGCGTGTAAAACTCGCCCGTCGGCGTTAGGCGCAGCCGGTCGAGCCGGGGCAGCATCGCGCGCCCCTTCTTCTTCTCCGGTGCTCCTTCCCTGGCAAGCAGCGACGCGCATTGGGATATATTTGCAACTTGTGGAGACAAGCGGTGCGGCGCGCGTGCGAGCGCCTGCAGGCGGTCGCTAGAATATTGTGCGTCGTGCGCCGTGTTTATTAGTGACGGTTCTCACGCGGACCGGTTGCCCCATGTCCTCCGGCATGGACCTGCGCAAGCGCATCGTGCGCCGCGACCCGCCCAAGCGCGGCGGCAAGGCCAAGGCCAACCCGAGCCCGCTCTCGGCGATCGACGCCGGCTCGCCCGGCGAGATCAAGATCATCAACGAGCACCTCTACGCGCTCAACCACCTGTACCACGCGTCGCCCTCCATCCAGGCGGCGCGCACCATCCTGCTCGGCCAGCTGCTCAGCTCGGGCTGCGTCATCCGGCGCAACGGGCAGGACGTGCCGCTCAAGGACACCTTTGCGCGCCACCTGCACGACGTGTGGGTGCCCTTTGCCAAGAAGGTCATCGACCACTTTTTGCAATTCGGCTTTGTGGTAGTGTCGCTGGAGGAGGAGGCGCCACCGCCCTTCCACAACTTCATCCGCGGCAAGAAGATGGCCGCGCAGAGCGAGATGGGACCGGACGCAAACACGCTGCGCAACACGCCGAGCAACCCGCCCGACGCGTCCGAAGCGCGCGCCGCCAAGCGGCCCATTGCGTCCGATGCGGACCAGGCGCAGCAGCAGCGCACGCCCAAGCGGCGGGCCGCCGCGCAGCCGTCCAAGCCCGTCAACCTCGTCCCGATCGTGCCCGACGTCGGCCAGTGCGAGCTCTCGTTCGTCTACGTGGGCGAGTCCAACTACCGCCGGCAGTACCGCATCTTCAGCACCAACTCCGACTCGGTCTACAAGCAAGACTTTGCTTCCGAGGTCTTCTTCCGCAGCGAGCCCGACGCGGGCGGCAACGTGTGCTCGCCCATCGCCACGGTCTTCCAGTCGGCCTCCTTCATCTCGGCGCTCGAGGAGCTCGCGCTGCAAGCCGAGGTCGTGCGCGCGCGCCAGATGCTGGTCACGCAGCCCATGCAGAAGTCACAGGGCTCGCAGAACCTCGACCCGGCCAATCTGTTCTTCGACCACGAGTCGCGCGCCGTGCAGGCCTCCGCGACCGCCGAGGACGACGCCGCGCAGGCCGGCTCGCTCGCCATGCAGGCACAGATGATGGCCACGATCAATCGCTTGCAGACGACCAGCTCCGACCCCAACCGCTCCGGCGGCGCCTCGGCCGTGGCCACGCACGTCCCGCCGCCCATGCCGCCGCAGCTCTTCGCGTGCCCCGAACGCCAGCAGGTCGTGCCGGGCGTGCGCCCGCCCGAGGCGCGCTCCGACCTCGTTGATCTGATGCGCGTGGTCAGTGCGCATCATGCTCAAACTCTTGAGTGCGCGCGCCCAAACTCTTAGTTTACCCAACCCTAACCCGCGTCCAGGTCAATGACCACATCTCTGCGGCCATGGGCGTGAGCGCCCACACTTGAACCTCTAACGTGCACCAACAACACGTTCACACACCATTCTCGCTTTCCCAGGTCCCGGCCAGCGTCATCTTTGAGGGTACGCGCAGCGCCTTTGAACCCAGCCGCGTGCGCACCGCTCACGCCCCCTGTTCGCTGCTCAGGCAAGTTCTCAAGCAACAGCATGTCGCAGCTTCAGGTGCGTCTCACGCTCCCACCGTTGCCACCAACAGCACTTGCTCACGGCTGCTTGCCTTTGCTCGCAGCTGCTCAACAGCACGATCCAGTCCATCGCGCTCGCGGTGAACAAGGTCCTCTCTGCAACTTATCACGCCGTCTACGACGACGCCAAGGAGGGCGACGAGCTCACGCTGCTCACCGCGCCGCTCTGCTCCACCGCCGAGCTGCAGTCGCTCTACGAGGCGGGCGTCGTTGACATCCACAGCGCGTTGCCCGCCGCGCTGCACTCGCTCGGCTCCACGGCGGTCGAGATTGCGGGCGCGGTCGAGCGCCGCCGCGAGGTCGACCAAAGCGGCACCGACACCAAGATGCTCGAGGCGCAGAATATGGCAAAGCTTGGCGACGCCGACACGGCGCTCAAGGGCGCGCAGACACAGAAAACGATGGCCGAGACCGAGGTCGTGAAGCAAACGGTCGCAAAGGTGAAGGCCGACACCAAGAAGACGCTGCACGACGCGCAGGCCCCCCACGTCAAGCCCGGTGCGGCGGCGGGCGCTGGCAGCAGCGGCGCTGGCAGCAGCGGCGCTGGCAAGGCCTCGGCCAAAAAGTGAACTCAACAAGAACTTTAAAACTTGTGTGCGCGCGTACGCGTGCGTGTATGTGTGCGTGCGTGCGTGATCCTTTGGTTTCTCAAAAGGGCTCCCCTGTCAGAACGTACTTGCAGATGGCCTTCCCGTTGGGACTCCACCGATTCAAGCCCCCCACGTGGTGCGCCCAGACTACCCCGCGGCCCACCCGCTCGGCCATGGCGTGCACGTCCTCGTGCGCCTTCGACCAGAGCTCCGTGAGCGTCGGGGCGGCTTTGCCGAAAACTCGGCGGCGGTACTCGGTCGCAACGATGGGATAAAGCCCCTGCGTGAAGTTTCCGAGGCCGCTCGCTTCGTGCCCCAGCCAGCCGAGGCGGCCCCGCAAGGGGTCGTCACCTATCGAAAAGGTAACCCTGATCTGGTCCTCGTACACGCGCCTGGTCGCCTGCGAGCACCCGTCGTACCGCTCTTTCGCAAGCATGCGCCACTCGGCAAACTTTGCCGTCACCGGGTACTCCTCGCGGAATTCCTCCTCGATATCGGCCGCGCTGTGGCCCTCGACGACGAAGAGCTCGGAGCGAACGACCTCGTAGCCGTCCTGATCCAACACCTCGAGTTTCCAGTCGTCGCTCAGCCCCTTCTCGAGTACGGGCAGGGCCGTCACCAGAAAGTCGTAGGCCGCGATGCGCGCCAGCGCGCGGTCCATGCACGATTCCGTGAACGCGTACTTCGGTCGGTCCTTCAGCCAAGCGCCGTACAGGAAGAGCGAGCGATCGATCGGCGTCGACCGAAACACGCGCTCCACCAGCGCGCGCCACGGCGCGCCGCCGGAGGCGCAGAACTCCGCGTGCGCCTTGTCCGCGGCGCAAAAGCTGGCCACCGCCCTGCACGCGGCGTCGGCGTTGCCGTCGGCGTCGAGCTGGGCCAGGATGGAATGCACGAGGTCCTCGACTTTGTGCACCGGGTGCGGCGCGCCAAGCGCGGACACGTTGGGCAGCTTCGGGCCCTGCTGCTGCTGCTGCTGCTGCTGCTGCATCCTGGGAACGCTCGTCCTCTACACTGCGGCGCTGGGGCCGGGCCTTATGCGCTTCCCCTTTTTTTAAGTTATTTATTTACACAAGCACGCGCGCTGCGGAAAGCACGTACGCCTTGGCATCGCGGCCGCCAGGGTCCACCTGGCTCCCCGTGTCCGTGTGGTAAGACCAGACGGTCGCCCTGCCAACGCGTTCGGCCAGGGCGTGGAGGCTGCGGTCCGCCTCCGCGAGGACTTGCGCAAGCGGGAGCGTCGAGCGATCCCGGCTGAACAGGGAGCTGTCCTCATCGGAGCGCAGGATGCCCATCAACGTCGTTCCGGGCGCCTCGCCCTGTGTCAGGTACATGCCCGTGGCGGCCCGTCCCAGCCAGCCCAGGATCCCGTCGGGAAACTTTGGCTGGATGTCCCGCTCGTAGGCGTGCCTCGCGTTCTCGCCGCAGCGCTTGTACTCGTCCTGCGCCACGAGGCGCCACGAGGCGACCTTGCTCGTGACGGGGTGCTCCTCGTGGAACTCGGCATAGATCTCCTCCGGGGTCATGCCCTCGTTTTGCTGGTGGCGGCGCAGGTCGCCGTCATGCTCCAGGAGGGCATTCTCCCAGCCGGAAAACATCTCACGGTTCACGCGGTACAGGCCGTGATCGACAAAGTCGAGGGCCGCGACGCGCGCCATCTGGCGGTCGTAGCAGGCCTGCTGGAAGGCGGCCTTCGGGTCGGTCTCGAGCAGCGCTTCGTGCGCAAAGAGCGCGCGGTCGCCCGCGGTGGACCGGAAGACGCGATTCGTGACGAGGCGCCACGGGTTGCGCGGGTCGGTCGGATTGCCGGTCGCTTGGCAACCGGCGCGGTGCGCGCTGTCCAAGGCGCAGAAGTCGGCCACCGCCCGGCACGCGGCGCCGGGGTCGTCGCTTGCGCCGAGGTGCGCCATGACCGTCCGCACGAGGTCTGGCAGGCCGTGCACCTCGCTCGACGCGGCCGACTGCGGAGGCGGCGGCGCCGCCGCCGCTGCCTGGTTGAGCGCGGACGTGTTGGGCAGCATGGCGCGCGCGCGCACGCGCGTGTGGTGGGGCGTGGTGGGGCGTGGTGGAGCGCGGCCCTCGTCCTCACAGGAGCCGTGACCCCCCGCTGCTTATCAAACGGTGGCGGATTTGCAACTTGTGTCACGATCGTTTGGACGAGCCAACCAGGAGGCGAGCCGGGCGCATGGAGGATTTGGCAGGCATCGTGATGGACAAGCTCAAGGTGTCGGACGGCCCGAGCCCCTTCTCGTTGCTGTGGCGGTACGCGTGCATGGGGCGGTTCTCGCGCATCATGTCGATACGGTCCGTGCGCATCAACGGCGTCTCCGCGTACGAGGTCGCCCTCTGCAACTCGTACTGGCGCTTTGGCAATCGAGAGCCGGACCCGACAGTGCCGCCCAAGCACCGCTGGCAGATTGCCATGTTCGAGAACGAGAAGGTCGCGGCGACGTTTGCCGTGGGCTTCCTCGACCTGCAGCCGCGCAACCAGCACGACGCCGACCCCGAGATGATCACGTACGCAACCAAGGACCTGGAGCACCTCTTCGAGTGGGGCGATGGGGGCGTCGCCTTCCTGGGCGCGCGCCTCGACAACACCGACCTCTCGCTGTACTGCGCAAACCAGCTTGGGCAGCACACGATCAGATGCACGGCCGACCTGCAGATGGCGATGCTCACGCTAATGCCGCTCACGGCGCGCCTCCACTGAGCGGGCCACGGGAGGGAGGAGGGCCGCGGGGGAGCCACGGGAGCCACCGGGGCCACGGCGAGATGCGCCGCTCCCCGCCCGGCGCGCGGCAGCTCACTGCAATCGGCGCACGGAAGCGGCCGATCGAGGAGCTGGCGCCCGAGGAGGACCCGCCCCGCGAGGTGGACGCAACGCCGGAGTTTGCGGAGGTAGAGCGTGAAAATGATAAACCCCTAGAAGAGTCCCAGAAGTAGTCAACCCAAGAAGAAGTGGATCGCGTAAGCAAAAAAAATGTCCGTGCGCACCGAGCCCCGTGAGCTGTCGCAGCAGCTGCAGCAGACGCTGACGATCACCCCCGAGATGATGGCGAGCCAGGCCGCCATGGTCAACGCGGGCGCCATGGTGACGGCGCCGATGACCGCCGCCCCCGCCGACGCGCTCGCCACCGACCAGCAGCTCCACCAGGCCAACGACTTCAACACCAACAACGAGCACCACCCGCTCGAGCGCACCGTGTGCATCAACATTCGCGCGTCGCTCTCCGACCTGTGCCTCCGCGCCGACACCGCCACCTGGGCGCCGCCCTCGGCGGAGGCGACCAGGCCGATCTTCCAGCAGGCCCCGTACGGAGCCTGGAACCCGCCACCCGAACCGGAAGCCCCACCCAACCGCCAGCAGGCAGCATCGAAGGCGCCGGTCAAGGTGGCCGTATAAGTTGAGCAGCCTCAGCCCTGCTATCAACCCCCCCACCCACCCCACCCAACGCACCAACACACAAATACACGCGCGCGATTCACACACGAGCCGCACACTGCGCCGACCGTCCGTGTGTGGGCGGCGTGCGCAGCGCAAGTTCCTCGACCTCGGCGGCTCGGCCGAGAACCAGGGGGACCTCAAGGTGCGCAACGCCCTAGCTATAGGCCAGCAGCCGCCCGCCCGCCCGCCCGCCCGCCCGCCCCCCATCGGGGGGCGCAAAACGGCTCACCCGTCCCGGTTCTTGCGCCGTGCGCAGTCCGTCGTGCTGCACAAGATGACCCTGGGCGCGCACAAGTCGACCTTCCCGATTGCGCTCGGCGTCCGCCTCACCGGCGTCGACGACTCCACCTTCTCGCAGACGGGCGGTTTGCGTTGCGCTTTCAACACTGCCCACTAACGCATGCTGTAACTCACAAGCACCGATGCCTACGCAGAGAGCTACTCGATGATCGCCATGCCCAACGCCGACTCGCACAACGCGCGCGTGCTGCAGGAGGACAACACCGAGCTGGTGAGCATAGCCTGCATGCCCATGCCCACGCCGCCTCTCGCGCATGCTCTGAGTGGGGCGACACGTTCCGCAGGCGTACGAATTTGCGCGTAAGTTTCCGGGGTATACCGCCGAGAGTAAGCTCTACACCCGAACCACACACACACACACGCCTTACCAATGCACTCACGCGTGCTCCTCCTCGCGCGCAGACCTCGACACCAAGGGCATCCATGAGGCGCGCTCCCCATCCTGTAGCCACTCTTCCCACTGTGCATCATTTCCCCACCGCTCCTCAAACTCTGCCCATAGATCTCTGCCCGTCACACCCCTGCGAATGGCCTTCCTCACACCCTGCTTTGCATTGTTCCTGGCTTCCCTGATCGCGCGCATTTTCTCCTTGGGGTCTGCAATGGCCTGGATGCGTGCGTCCCTCTTTGCATCCCATGTATCCCTCCTAGACTGCACGTTCACTGGATCATTTTGCACTACCTTGCGCTGCTTGCTCCTTGCTTCCCTGTACTCTGGATCGGCCCATAGCTCGCGCTTGCGTGCCCGCGACTTCTCCGACCTAGCCCACGGCATCATCGCCTTAGACTTGGCCTTGCGCATATCTGGGGTATATCGCTTGCCCTTCTGCCCACCCTCATCCATGTTGTAGCCATTGGGGCGTAGGGTCTGCTTCTCCTTGATCCAATACCGCTCTCGCTCGTCGAGGATCTTGACGGGCTCGTGTGCAATGTTCTTCTCCAGTATCTCCCATGTGAATGCACTCCACCCACGCTTGCGAATGCTCCGCTGGATTAGGGTTGGCTTGCTGCTCCTGGTGTATCCAAATTGCCTACCGCCTTTGTGCTGCTGCATCCTTGCACTTGGACGTTGGATGGTCTGCCCAACATACGACTTTCCAGTCACCGTGTTGGTCAGCATGTACACCTTGCCCCTTTTCCTGAACAGGTGGCGGCGCGGCGCTTCTGCCTTGTCGCGGCCGACCACCCGCTCGTGAGGTGCGTCCTCGTCACTTGTAGCCATGCGGCATTCCTCCGACTCACTCTCCCCCTGCTGCTCACAGTGCGATCTCGGAGAATGCCGAGAAACTTCAAATGGGCGAGGTGGCGCCGCCTGCTTGAACTCATCCTCGTCCGACGTAGCCCACCGCAGCTCCTCCTCTGACTCCTCCTCCTGTGTTTCGCAGATTTCCATGATGCCCGAGCGAGTGCTGCACTTGAATCGCGCCCCAAATCCCTGTGCCCACTTGCAACCCGACTGACACCCAACCCACGTGCTTTGAAAAGGGGGCTCGTGAAGATCAGCTCGGGTCTCTAGTGCGCCGCCCAGACACTTGAACCCCTCCCACACGCACACACAAGTCACAAAGTCGCT
>Ga0115571_1003047_pt1 | contig 10764 bp, 10 predicted proteins | sample COGITO_mtgs_1205_FD_87293 | JGI IMG/M metagenome (GOLD analysis project Ga0115571, IMG submission 87293) | Pelagic marine microbial communities from North Sea - COGITO_mtgs_120531 | ecosystem: Environmental > Aquatic > Marine > Epipelagic | place: Germany:Helgoland, sampling site Kabeltonne...
GATCGGCTCGTAAAAAATGCGCAAGCTCGAGGTCACCTGGGGTTCGATCCAGCCATTCTTGTAGGAGCCCTCGACCACCTTGTGCGTCTCGGCGTCGTTGACGGCGGGTGCGGCCGTGTCGTCGTCATTGACCAGCTCGGCAAAGGCCGAGGCGCGCGAACGCGTCGAGCGGTCGGCACCCACGGCGTAGAGCGCCTCGGCGATCGCGGCGGCGCTCGGCGTGGTGCCGACGCCCACTTTGACGGCAAAGGACTGCTCGTCGTACACGAGGCCCACGGTGGCGGGCGCGTCGCAAAAGTGCGAGCCCAGAAAGCCAATTGCGCTGAAAATCTCCGGGACTTGCGTCAGATCAAATGCCTTCAGCCCCTTTACCAAGTGGTCGTAGGCAATCGTGGCCGCCGCTCCCGAGGCACCAGAGACCACCATCGACCGGCACGCCGCGCGAAACTTGGTCACGTCCGAGATGGCGAGTCGGCCGCTGCCGCCAGCCAACAGGAGGTCCTCCACGTCCTGCTCCACCTCGCCCTCGTCGAAGAAGGCAAACTTCTCCTCGCCCGTCGCGATCGACTTGGCGTCGATCCAATTCTTGCAATGCCGCTCGTGGTCGGGCATCCCAGGATCGAAGCTTCTGGCCTCTGCCTCGGTTGCCATCGCATCGGGGTAGTTGCGACGGCGCACGCAGTGCAGGTGGCCGTAGGCGTCGATGGCTTGTCTCAGCCCGGGCGCACAGACGCCGCGCTGGAGTGACTGGAGCGCTTGGTCCTGCGACGTGAAGTTGAGCATGCGAGACGCCGAGGGCGTGATCGAGGTCCGGAAGGCACAGCTGTAGGACTCGTTGCGCACGGGAAAGCAGGTGCCATGTTCAACGCAGACGTGCTGCTCGGCACAAACGGTTTGCCACGCGAGTAGCGCGCCAAAGCCGGCGACGAGGAGCGAGATCATCACGGGCCAGAAAGACTCCTCCGGTGCATCCTCCTCGTACTCGGACGCCGGCGGTGGCTCATAGCTGGCCGCGTCGTCGGTGTCGTATGCCTCAGCCGTGGTCAGCGGCGCTCCCTTCATTCCTTTTTTTTGCTACTAACACTAACAAGGGTGCGCGTTTTGAATATCTGCATGCTAGCGGGACACGCACTGACTCGTCACGGAGTGGCAAAGTACTTCTCCAAAATCGAGTGCAGGCGGCGGTCCTCGCGCGGGATGGCCACACTGTTGCGGCCGTCTCGGATGGTACCCACCCGTTCTTCAATCGTGTACACGTCATAGTCGAGCGCTTCGAGTTGTGCCATGACGGTCTCGTGCCGGGGCCGCATGGACCTGGAATAGGTTTCGACGGTGATCACCGGCCGGTCGCGGTGGAACGTGGCGTTGCCACCGCGCAGCGCGTCTGGTTCGCGCCCTTCGAGGTCCAGGTGTGCCAGCACGAGCGAGCGACCCGACTCGGCGTTAAAAAGCGCATCGATTGTTACAACTGGGTAGGTCCCATTGCCCACAGTGCCGCTGCGCCTGAACGACGAAATCTGCGCCGCCAGGCCGCCTCTGACAGAATCGAGGTGCTTCGGGTAGTGTCCCATGCTGCCGTTGACATCACCAAGGCCGGCCCGCAGCACTTCCGCGTTGCTCATCCGCTGCGTTTTCGAAAGCGCGGACCGCACATTATTGGCGAGCGGCTCAATTGCGAGCACGTTCAAGCTCAAAAAACGCAACGCGTTGGCAAGCATCGCGGCCGTTTCCCCATCGTTGGCGCCCGCGTCGAGAACCCACCCCGTCGTGCCGGGCCACGGCTTGCGAAATCCCTTACGGTTGGCGATCAGTAGCAGCAGGGCCCAGAGCTTGAACTCCATGGCGCGCGCGCGCGTGTGTGTGCGTGTCCGCGGGCGACGCGGTGGAGACACTAAAATAGCGGCACTTCCAAGTGATTGCAAACACAAAGTTCACAAACGGAGCGTCGTCAGTTTGCACGTTGTCAACAAACGCTACACCTCCAAGTCCCCCACCGCACCCAACCCGCTCAACGAGTCCTGCGACACGTGCGAAAACCCTGACCGGTTCGAACTCAGCGTCTTCCAGGAGGAGCTCGCGCATGAGTGATCGTCTTCCTGCTTGTTGCCCAAGTGCCGCTTTCTCGGCCCGCCTCCTGTGACAAGCGCCATGCTATCGGGAATTTCAGACAGCGGCAGCACCACCATCGGCGGCGGCACGCTCGCGGCGCTGGCCGTGGTGGGCGCGTTCCAAATCTCCTGCGCGTTGTGTATGCGCGCGCAGAGGTCGGCTTGCGTGAACTCGTTGACAATTGCCCCGCTCGGATATGCGGCTTTTTGCGCGGCCTGCAGCAGCATCTGCATGCCTTCGCTGGCGCCGGTGGCGGTGTCCCTGAGCCGCTTCCACATCACGTAGGCGGCAATGCACGCGCGGTGCATGGCGCGGCGCTCGGCGGCGAGGGCGTCCCAGTGCTCCGTTGGGAGGCATGTGGTGGACGGGTGCCAACTCGCCAGCGCCTCCTCGGCGCAGCGCATGGCCTTCCACAACGACCCCTCGTTCCAAAAGTGCACGCTGTGGTCCGGCACCGTGGTCATGACGCCAAAGACGACGAGCAGCGTCGCGGTCGCACCGACGGCCGTGTACGAGTTTCCATACTTGAAGTCGAGCTTTGGAAAGTTGGGGTCGACGGTCTCGCGAATGGACGCGCGCTCGGCGTGAACGACGCGGCACGAGGCCATTCCTCTCGCCAGGTGGGACACGTCGGCGCCGCGCATGTACCGCAGGGCCTCGGCCACCGGAAGCAGCAATGTTCGGATGTTGCGCAGCACGTAGGCGCGCTCGCCGGGCAGGCCTCGGCCTTCTAGATATGCGGTGATATTCCCGAGCAGGCAACCAAAAGACGCACCAACCGTGTGCTGGTCGGTGCGTGCACGCCGCGCGTCGCCCGCCTTGCGCTTGCGTGGCTCCTTGCCGCCCGGCTGAGGCGGCGCTAGCAAAAGGCGACGCACGCCCAGTTCGGGCTGCTTGTGGTAGGCAAAAAACCCCTTTAGCAGCAGCCCACCCTCGCTGCCGGCGGCCTCGCACTCAGTCTTGGTCATCTCCACTGGCAGGGTTTGGACAAACCGCTCGTCGAGCAGCGGCGTGCCCACAATGGCAGGCGCCACCGCCGTGACGGGCGGCGTGGGCGGCACGACGTTTGGTGCCCTCTCGTCGATTGGGTCCGACCTGAGCGTCTCCGTGTCCTTTAGCATCGCCAACGAGCTCCTGTCGGCGGCCAGCGACGAGCAGCTGAGCGAGGACGAGCTCATCGGACTCGTCCTCGGTTTCACGATTGTGTTTGCTGCGCTGCAGGCAAGGCTCGGGTCGCAGCTCGCAAAGAGGAGGCAACGGACCGTGTCGGGTGCCAAGGAGGCGGCGCGAGAGCGACTGGCCGCCTTCAAGGCGGATCTGCACGCGCCCCTCTCCGCAATGTCGCCCGCGGAATCGTCTGGGTACAAGCTTATCAGCATGTCCGATGTGCGCTCATCAACAAGGTTGTTGGAGCAGCTGACCGAGGAGTTTGAGGAGACATTCATCAGCGAGGCGGGCCGTGCTGCCTTGGACAAGCTCGACGACCGGCGCTCCATGCTTGACTTTGCCTACCTGCTGGTGTCTATTGGCCAAAGAATATGTGTGGCAATCTCGGTGCAGCTCCTCGCCCAGTCGGTGCGCGCACAGCAGCCGAGTCGGCTGGTAAGGACGGTGTCCTTGGTGGGCTTGGCAACCTTCTTCGTGTTTGTGGAGTCGCTCACGGAGCGCACAATCGCGTGATGGATTAGCGGGCGCGCAGCAGCAGCAGCAGCGCGCACCGCAAGCGGATGCGCGCGTCGAGGGTGTAATGTGCTCGCTTTTAAAGTCGCGCTCTGTGGTCACGTCGTGACCACAGGAATGCGACCCTATCCAAGTGCTCGCTTTTCTAAAGGTGGGGCAAAAATTCTAAACCTGCCCACAAAAAGCACTTTCCGTTTCTAAATCGAAGTGCTCTCCTTTTGTGGGCCCCTCAGAAAAAGAGAGAACGAATCAAAAAAAGCGAGAAACATTTAGAATTAGAATCGGCTTTTTGTGGGCAGGTTTAGAAAAGCGAGCACCGTTACAGTTGGTGCTCGCTTTTCTAAAGGTGGGGCAAAAATTCTAAACCTGCCCACAAAAAGCACTTTCCGTTTCTAAATCGAAGTGCTCTCCTTTTGTGGGCCTCCCAGAAAAAGAGAGAACGAATCAAAAAAAGCGAGAACCAGTTAGAATTAGAATCGGCTTTTTGTGGGCAGGTTTAGAAAAGCGAGCACATTACAGGTCGCTGTTGGTCGATAACCCGGCCGCGCGTCGCCGAGAGAGATGGGCGCGCGAGATGGTGGCCAGCGCCGTTGCAGCAGAAGAAGCGCGCGCGCTTCTTTCCGCCTTGGAGAAGGCCTGGTGGAAGAAGAAGCAGGAGCTGCACCTTCTGCTTGAGGAGGAAGCGAGATTCCAAGTGGAGTGCGACCGCGTCAATAGAGAGAGTGAAGCGTTGGAAAATGCGCTGATGACGGTGGAGACCACCTTGCGGTTGTCGCGCGAGAAGCTCGAGGACCACCTGCCAACGTCGATGCACGGTGAGTACATTACAAGTTTGTTTGACGACGCACATCGTTACGCTGACACCGAAGTGCGCAGTCATGGCATGAACGGAGACGTGTCCAAACCACTGGCTGACAAGTTTCGTCAGGCGATTTTGTGCGCGCCCAAGAAGACTAAGGAGGACATCAAGGATCAAGTGAATGGGTCGCTGGACACCATCTACGTCGCTCGCGCGCTACCCACCGACGACACGGAAGTCGCAGAACGGCAAGCCATCCTCGGAAAAGGAACGACGAAACTTCTCGAGAGGATCGAGACGCTGTGGACGCATATGAGTGCGTACGATGCCTGGTGTGAAAATGCCAAGCAAAAGTACGAGAAACGGCGAGAACACTGGGTACGCATGAAGATATCGTTTGATCACCTCAGGGAGGCGATCGTCGCGAAACTGCCGCCCGATGATAATGATGCGCGCGCCCACTTTTCGGGCTTGCTTACACTTGCCATGAACGATGCTGAGGATCTGGTCGATGGCACCAAGGCCAAGCGCAACGATGAAAGGCGCCATGCAACTCCCGATGACCCAGAGGGCAAAGAAGCATGTACGGCCAAGGGAGCGATCACGTGGATGAATCATTGGAACGCCGTGGGAAAGCGGTCGTCTGCCACGCCCCTGGTTCGCAGGGATCACGTGCTTTCGGCTGACATGTACCGCGATGGTAAAGACGATGGTAAAGACGGTGGTGACGACGACGATGACGACGACTATAGCATGGATGGGGAGAGCGACGCGCCGGACGAGGGTGAGGGCGAGGACGAGGGCGTCCCGCCGGTACTGGAGGAGGCACCTGAGTTGGTCGACGATGCCTCACTGAGTCGCTCGCGTCAACCGGGCGGCCAGCCGGGCGTGCCGCGGCGGCGCGACGCGCCGCCCATGCCAGGCAACCCCGGAGATCGGGATTGGGCGGGGGCAAATCGGCCTGGTCGACGCCCAAGCAGCCAGCCGGGCGTGCCGCGGCGGCGCGACGCGCCGCCCCGGTCGGACAACCCCGCCTCGCCAGCCCGAGACCCCCAAGCAAATGTGGTGGGCGATGCGGCGGCGGCGGAGGCGTATAGCCGTACCGAGAAATTGTTTAACACTGCCTACGTGCTCTACCAGACGCATGTGACGCGCCAATTGCAACAAGTCAGTGCCCTACTGGAAAAAAACAACGGTGGTGGCAAAACGCCCCGCTTGGGCGTCTTCTTTGAAAATAAGGCGCCAAACGAACTGGTGATCAACGAAGGCAAGTTGCGGAAGGAGTGGAACGATTGGATCGTGCCTCCGCGGGGAGTCTTTCTCCCCATCGAGGGTATCATCGGCTGGACAAACGATGTGATTTCTACCTTCAAGTCAGAGATCGCGAAAAAGTATGGGGACGAGAGTCTCGTGCGAACGGGATCGACAAAAGAGTGGATAGACACGCGCAGGCGTGAGGCGAACGAAGGGACCCGCAAGTATATTTACGTCTATGCCGGCGACGCCAACTCCTATTATGGAGTCCGTGGAAAGAGGATCACGACCGTCGCGCGGTTTCGAAACAAGAAAGGCGTCAATCTGGTGTGGTATTCCAGATTCGCCATCGGAATCGTCGTGTCTCCCCTCTACGGGATTCCGATGCCGGACCCGGAATCCAAGGAGTCCAAAGTGGACCCCGCCCTTTCTGACAAGGACAAAATTCACCGCATTGCAGAACTGGGGCGGTTGTCGCGACTGGAACAGCGCGCGATGAAGCTCGAGTTTCCGACGGACTCTGAAGGTTTTCCGGAGCTTAACAATGCAACCGCCGACTCGAGAAAGGAGTCTGACGAGGAAGATGGCGCCGACAACCCCCTCCAAGCCGCCGTCGCGGGGGCCTCCACTGCACCACCGTCCGCGGCGGCGGCAGAGCACGAGAAGCAGAAACTGAAGAGAGCCACTGAAAAATTACTAGAGAACGAGCGCGAGGCAGACGCAAAGAAGGCACGGGAGGTGGCCGACGCGGCGGCGGCTCAGGAGCGGAAGGAGGATATGGCAAGGCTTCGGGAGGAGTCGCGTAGGAAGCATGCCGAAGCGATGCCGGAGCCCAACGCCGCCAGACTTCTCGGTGCCCATGGGGAGAACCACGACGATGCGGAGGACCCGATGGCGACCTATGAAGCAAATCCCTGAAATCGCGCACGCTTGCGGTATGTGCGCGCCCGCGCAAGCGCCGCGCACAAATGATGCACCCGAGCGAGCTGGCGGCCATGACCGAAAAGTGGGAGCGCTGGTACGAGACGCTCGTCTCGCCGCCGCCGTCACCCATTGCGCCACGCGACGCGCTCGACACCGAGGACGAAATGGACGTGGTCACGCTGCATACCATGCTGACCAATCCCCTGGGTCGGCTGTCGCTGGACGCGTAGCGTGTTTTTTAAAAGGGCCCAGCCAACCGTGCCGGGGTGCAAACGAGCTCGAAATCGCACTGGGGATCTAGTTTGTTTAAGAATCGTTTTAATCCGTATGCACTCAACACTACGCCTCCGCCGTCGCTGCCTTCTTCTTCTCCTCCTTTATCTTGGCGTTGATCACGGGTGGCACAAAGCCCGTGGCCTCGGACAGGCGAAGGTTGAGCGAGTCGGCGGCCGCCTGCGTCGACCGAATGCTGACCTTCTTGTGCTTCTTCTCAAAGGAGTTCTTGAGGTCGCGGCTGCCCGCAAAGATGGTCTGGCAGTAGGCGATGATGGACTGCTCGTAGAGCATGGCCGCCGAGCGCGTGACGCTGGGCAGCATGGGGTACTTGGCCGTCTCGGCGACCGTGTCGCAGCGCAGCAGCGCCGCCTCCGCCTCGATGAGCGCCGAGGCATTGGCGGCGGCACCCGACGCCATCGCCTTGATGGTGTGCGTCGACAGCGCGCGGTTGCCGCGGAACTTGGGGCTCTTTCGGCCATTGGCCATGACGTAAGGCTTTTTGCTAGCCTTTTTCAGAAACAATGGGCACGTGGCGGCCGTGGACCACATGCGCGAGGCCGCCGTTCGGTTTTGGTAGGTGGCGTTGAGCGTGTTCATCAGCGAGCGCTTGAGCGCCGCTTCTTTCTTGGCCTTGGGGAATGGCATTTTTGCGTGCGTGCGTGCGTGCGTGTGCGCGTGAGACCCGGTGCCAGCAGTGGAGCGCGCGCCGCGTTTGCGGGGTTAGCGCGGCGCGCGCGCCTGCTCTACCAACCAGCCCAAAGTGCGGGCAATGTCCGTGATGAGGAGCGCTTGCGCATGATCCGCGGATTCGAGCGCGTCTCGCCAGCCCGCGCTGAGTCCGCTCAGCACTTCGGGATCGTCGCGGTCCGCGCCCGCGGCGTCCACCGCCTCCCACTGCGCGTGCGCAATGGCAAAGCGCTGCGCCGCCGCGGGTATCATCACCGCGGGCGCCCCACCCATGGCCACAGTCGGCGCCTCGCCCATGGTCACCGTGGGCACGACGACGCTGACGCCGCCAAAGGACACCACCGCGCTTGGCGCGATCGCCACGAGCACGAGCACGAGTAGCAGCGCGAGCATGCACGTGCAGATGCGCGTTGGGCCGCGCGTGGTCGTGGAGGGCAGCTTGGGCAGCGCGTAGATGTCGACGGAGGTGGACATTTGGGACACTCGCTAGGCCCGCGCCGCGTGCGTGAACGGTTTGGCTAGCGCAAATTTGGCCAGCCAGTGCACGCGTGGAGTAGTAGGGGCGCAATGCCGGTCGAGCACCTGCGGCTCGATGCGTCCATTCCCTTTTCCGCCGAAAATCTAAACGCGCTACGCGGCTTTGTGCGGCCGCCGACGCGCACCATGGTGTCGCCCGAGGAGCCGCCGATTGCGCAGCGGACGACGCTTCTGGACCTTCACAAGAACTCCTCTCGATACAGCAAACATGACGAGGACGATACTGTAGCACGCGTCGACAACTGGTCCCGCATCGGCTTCATAGTCATGGGACTCATCTTTGTCATTTTCGTGGGCATCGTAATCACCATGATGGGCATGCTGTACACACGCGTAAACCACGTGCTCGACAGGGTGGATGGGGAGGAGGTGAACGCAATGGTTGGGCACGCCGTTGCGAGCGCCAGAAACACCGAAGAAACCACGGCCAACCTGGCCAAGGCCTCGGGCGTGGCGCACGCGCTGGCGCTGCAGGTGCAGCCGAGCGTTCAGCACGCGCTGAATTCGACGAATGACATGATAGACCAGGCGCGCAGCTTTGCGGTGCACCCTCAGTGGACGATAAGTGGTGGATAACCGTGAGGGTTTTGTAATCTATCTAAGAGCGCGAGGATGCGGTCAAACGCTACATGGACTAAATGGGCTCGTTAAATGGCACCCAGACGGACTACAAGGCCAAGCTTGGCGAGCTGAAGGCCGAGTGGGATCAGGCAAAAAAGCGGCACCGCAAGGCGGAAAGGGCCGTTGAGGACGCAATACAACGGGGTTTAGAACTGCGACAAGAGCTGGAGCGGCGCGGGCAGTCCTTTTAGAGAGTGCGCTAACCGCGCGAGTTGGCCGTGTTTGGGTTGCGGCGTGCGGAGCCGACACGCACACACACACACACACAGCCATGACGCGCGCCGCTTTTATTGACGCCGAAGTCCCAGAACCCACCGCTGCGTGGATGGAGAGCGTCCGAGCCGACTTGCGCAAGGCGAGCGCGCGATTCGGCAGCCTGCTGCGCAACGAGGCCGAGGCCAACATGGCCGTCTTCCTGGCCGATGCCGAAGTGGAGGCCGCTATTGAGGCGCGTGGCAAGCATGCCACTGCGCTCAAAGAGCGGAACGTGGCGGCGGTGGCGGCCGTCAACAAGTCCGAGGCCGAGCTCGCTGACGAGCTCGCCGACGGCGCAAACCGCACGTGGTCCACCATTCCCGATACAAACCCTACCAAGTTGGAGCCGCTGATGAGCGCCTACAAGCAAGCCCTCGAGGAGCGCGCGACGACCATCTACGTGTGCACGACCCAGACGCTGGCGGGCCGCCAGACCGTGGCGCGCATGACCAAGAAGCGCGACGCGTGCCGAAAGCACCTTGTCTCCATCGTGGCCGAACGCAACGAGGCCGAGACGGAGATGGCACGCATCCATGGCCTTCTCGTCGACAAGACCGACGATGGAGACGAACTGCTCGCCCTGCAGCTCGAGTGCGTGGCCCCTGCCGATACACCGCTGGTGCTCGCGCAAAGGTGCACACCCACGGACTTTGACGCGCAGTGCGCGATCTCCCACGACGTCTTCAAGTCGGAGTAGAAACTGCAAGGTCAATTGGCAACTTGTAGAATGTGCTCGCTTTAGGCATTACGCCCTCGTCTAAGTGCTCGCTTTTCTAAACCTGCCCACAAAAAGCCGATTCTAATTCTAATTGTTTCTCGCTTTTTGTGAATCGTTCTCTCTTTTTCTGAGGGGTCCACAAAAGGAGAGCACTTCGATTTAGAAACGTAAAGTGCTTTTTGTGGACAGGTTTAGAATTTTTGCCCCACCTTTAGAAAAGCGAGCACTGTTACACACAGTGCTCGCTTTTCTAAACCTGCCCACAAAAAGCCGATTCTAATTCTAATTGTTTCTCGCTTTTTGTGAATCGTTCTCTCTTTTTCTGAGGGGCCCACAAAAGGAGAGCACTTCGATTTAGAAACGGAAAGTGCTTTTTGTGGGCAGGTTTAGAATTTTTGCTCCACCTTTAGAAAAGCGAGCACTGTACAAACCGGCGAGTTGCGCTAGCGTGCGTTCGTCGTGGCCAGTGGGTGCGTGATCGCGCACGCGATCGTCTTGGTGGTGGACGCGGAGAAGAAACGGGCGGGGCAAGCAGCCATGGACCCATCCCAACCGCTTGCGCTGGTCGTGAGCGGCACGCGCACGCGCACGCACCGGCACGAGCACCCGCTGGAGGTCAACCCCGTCCTTGGTCGTAGCCCCGCGCAGTCGTGGGGCGCGGTGACCACGAGTCACGCGCGCGTCTACCTGTGCACCGACGCCCCGCTTCGCGGTCGCGCGCCCGTCGCGCTGGCCGGCCGGTGGGTCTTTGCGAGCCAAGGCCAGTTTGCGCGCCTGCTCGCCTGTTTGCGTCGCGTCGAACCGAACCCGTTTCGACCGAGGCACTCGGCCTACCTGCGGCTTCGTCCCGACTCGCTCCTGCTCGGCGCGCTTCCGGCCGACTTGCTGCGGCGGCCACTCGCGC
>Ga0115571_1003053_pt1 | contig 10756 bp, 9 predicted proteins | sample COGITO_mtgs_1205_FD_87293 | JGI IMG/M metagenome (GOLD analysis project Ga0115571, IMG submission 87293) | Pelagic marine microbial communities from North Sea - COGITO_mtgs_120531 | ecosystem: Environmental > Aquatic > Marine > Epipelagic | place: Germany:Helgoland, sampling site Kabeltonne...
ATAAAACTAAAATAACTTGCATCATCACCCGCCCTGTTAACAGCGGATGCCATATTTAATTTTGTATCAACTGCATCACTAAAAACAGTAACTCTTGCAATTATCTGAACAGATTTAAGCTCTTTATCATGCGTTTCATCAAGAATTTCAACATTTCCGATATAAGGGGATAGATCCATCCTAAATTCTGCATCTAGCTTTTGGTAAGTTATTTGTCGTGCCTGCGGTAGCCTCGCTATATATCTAGTCCAAGCTGATTCTATAGCTTTTTCTTTAGCTTTTTTCTGATATGTACTGTAGTTTTTTTTCTTGAACTTACCTTCGTAAGTATACTCGCCCATGCCCTTTATACTTTCAAAAGACATCGCATTAGTGCTTGTTATTGCTTGGATAGCCAAACTAATTATTGACACTATAATAAAGTTTTTTAGAAGCTTCATAATTACTTATCCTTAGTTTACCGGCACTTGTCCAATATTTTTTTGAATTGGTCAAATTCTTTTAGAACTAATTTAATATCATTTTTTTTACTACCTGTCGTTTTTTGAGCCCATTTTTTATCCGTGTCCGTTATTTCTTTTGAGAATGTATCAAATAGAGCAAAGAGTGATTCTTGAAATGCTGCCCAGTCATCTACATCAGTCTGGGTTACAGGAACCTCTTTTACGGCTACATTTCTTATAGGCCTGTCAAAATAAACTTTTCCAAAATCAGGCTGTTCAAGTTTGATACGCATATAGCTACCGTATGCAAATGCTTCTTTTGAGCTAGTTTTACCTACGCTGCCTTTTTTAAAGCCTCTTAGCGTCAATTCTATACCAAAATCGGTTGAGGGTATTTCCAAATTAAAAATATCCCCGTTTGCGAACCTCATGGCCATTTTATTACCAAGCGCTTCTCCCCTGGAAAAAGGGAGCATCGAAACATCTTGATTGGTAGATAAAAACTTTCCAAAGCTTTGCGCTAACAGCCCAGAAAAGGCCCTCTCAAAATCCGAATGATCATCGGGAAAAAAGGGCCGGGCTTTATCTTCTATATTTACTTCTGTTACTCGAAGATATTGTCCGTATGACCTTTTTATACTCACAGTTTGAATCCGACTGGAAAATACATCAAGTATATTTATATTTTTATCGTTTCCATAGAATAACGTTTTGAATAAACTTTCTATTTTTTCAGTACTTGGTTGTTCGGGTGAAACGTCCCTTAACTGCACAGCAATGGGATAGCTCCCCACAACTTTTTGTTTGCCATAGTCAAAAATTAGTACCTGTGCATGTAAATCAAGAACCAGCTTATAAAGACCTCCGATTTGCTCGATTGCTACATTCTCCCAGTCAATAGCTAGTGCTATACTAACCGAGTCCCCTGATTTATAATCCCCAAGGTCGTTAATAATAAAATCTAAATCATCCCTTTGGACACCTCTTACTTTTTCGACTAAAATTTTCTCAAGTAACGGAATGCCTTCTTCATTTTTTACCTCCGCTAGTTTGTAGCTGTAAGGGTAAGACTTCTGATTGTCCGAGTGGTTTCCAATGAAAGAAAGACCCGCATAATAAACCTTATCTTTAGAAAAAGATATTTCCGGAAAAGTTAATAAAAATAAAATAAATAAAGTACTAAAAATTTTCATCATACTCTGCCATGTTGTTGTAAGTTTCTTTTAATAAGAAATTTTCATAGATTAAGTCAATATTTATAATTTCTATTAGGGATTAAAAAAGCTAAAATAGTTTGAGGGGATTCATATGAAGAGGAATTTATTTTTGATAGCAGTAGGTTTGCTTTCAATCGTGGCATATTTGCTCTTATGGCCTGTTCCCGTCAACCCTGTTTCTTGGACCGCTTTAGAAGATGCGGGGTACATTGATGATTATGCCCCCAATTCAGATCTATCTAAATTAGAGCTAATTGGTATTGGTGCAACGCATGGACCTGAGGATATAGTTTTTTATCAAAATAAAATCTATACTTCATCACAAGAGGGAATAATTCTTGAAATTGACCCCATTAGTCTTACTCATAAAGAGTACGCAAATACAGGAGGATCGGCCTTAGGAATGGAAATGGATAAAAATGGCAACCTTATTGTTGCTGATGCTTTTCGAGGTCTGCTATCTATTTCTAAAGATGGTAAAGTTGATGTTTTAACAAATAGCGTTGATAATAGTCCCATTTTATATGCAGACGACCTTGATATTGCTGGGGATGGTATAATTTATTTTTCTGATGCTTCTACAAAATTTGGTGCTAAAAATATTGGAACAACATTAGATGCTAGCTTGTTAGAATTAATGGAACATAGCGGAACTGGAAGATTGTTGTCGTTTAACCCCAAGACAAAAGAAACTAAGGTGGTAAAGGAAGGTTATGTATTTTCCAATGGTGTTGCTATCACCTCTAAAAATGAAATTCTCTTGATAGAAACAGGAAAGTATCGACTCCATAAATTACTACCTAATGGTGATACTAAAATTATCTTAGATAACTTACCCGGCTTTCCCGATAATATAAATCGAGGGCCAATAATGAATGATGGTCGAGAAACATTTCTAATCGGGTTAGTTTCTCAGCGATCTAAGTGGCTTGATAATAATTCTGACAACCCAATCAATAGAAAGGTAGCGATGCGTTTTCCACCTTTTATGCGCCCACAAGCTGTAAGCTATGGTTTTATATTACAGATAGATGCTAACGGGAATGTTATAAAAACATGGCAAGACCCCACATCGGCCTACCCTAGTACAACAGGCGCCATCATAACTGAAAATGGATATTTATATGTTTCCAGCCTTACCGCAGAAAAGCTTGGCCGTGTAAAAATAAACTGAGTATGAGATTTTTATGAAAGTTCTTTTACCCTTAGTAATTAGTTTTTTTATATTAATAATTGGCTGTGATGTTCCTATTGATAACTCAACAAAAAAAGTAATTTCTGAATCTGAGCTCAAAAGAGATACTTATTTTAGTCAATCTGAACAAGAAGATCGAAACTATTTTGTGTATTTGCCAAGAGAGTATTATTCGCAACCTAATATGAGTTGGCCAATTTTAATGTTTTTGCATGGCAATGGCGAGCGGGGAAATGGAAAAGATGAGCTCGATTATGTGTTAATGCACGGACCTTTATATGAAGCTTGGATTCAAAAAAAAGACCTACCATTTATTATTGTTTCCCCTCAATTACCAATGTTTGATTTTGACAATAAAGGTATTGATTACATAACTAATCGTTCTAAAAAAAATATACCCGTGCGTTTGTTAAAGGGAGTCCCGCATCGGCCACCGGCCTTTTTAAATGAATTAAATATAATGCGAACACCTTCACTCATTAATATGGATAGGGTTGCCCCGCTTTTACCGGATGGATGGGAAAAAGTTGCACCAGAATTAATAACTATTTTAGATAATGTTAAAAAGAAATACCGAGTTAATCAAAAAAAAATATATCTTTCGGGGCTCAGCTATGGTGGTTTTGGGACTTGGTATATGGCCAGTAAGTACCCTAATAGATTTGCAGCAATAGCACCAGTAGTCGGTTGGGGACATCCAAGTTTTATGTATTCTATTGCAGCCCAAAATCTCCCTGTTTGGCAATTTTCTGGAGGTAGAGATGCTACTGTAGAGATTAAATATTTCTATGCAGGTTTAGATAAACTAGAGCAGCTCGGCCATGAAAATGTACGCTTTACTGTGCATGAAGATATGGGCCACGATGCATGGACACGTGTGTACTCCAGCAACGAACTGTACGATTGGCTATTGTCTTTTGAGTTGGGTGAGTCAAATGCTACTAGCACAAATGAGTAGTTATATTTAAGTTGGCTAGGAACCATAAAAGTTTGCTACAAAATACAATATATGCAATAAATTGCATATATTGTAGGAGAGAAATATATGGATCGTGAATTTGATGTTATTGTTTTTGGGGCCACTGGTTTCACAGGCCGTTTGGTAGCAGAATACTTACAAAATACATATGGCCAAAAAATTTCATGGGCAATGGCAGGCCGATCAGCTAGTAAGCTCGAGGAAGTTCGTGATGAAATGAAAATACCCCAGAGTATTCCTTTTATCATAGCTGACTCATCTGATGTAAATTCACTAGAATTAATGGCGTCGCGTACAAAATCCATATGCACAACAGTTGGGCCTTATCAGTTATATGGTGAAAATCTATTAGGGGCTTGTGTCAAACAGGGTACAGACTATGTAGATTTATCGGGTGAGCCTCCTTGGATGGTGGACACGATAAATAAATATAGTGATTTAGCTAGAATTAGTGGTGCACGCATAGTTCACTCATGTGGCTTTGATTCTATCCCATTTGATCTTGGGGTATATTTTTTACAACAACATGCGATCACAAAGTATGGTAGGCCATGCCTCAAAGTCCGAGGACGGGTTCGTAAAATGAAAGGTACTTTTTCAGGAGGAACAGCGGCAAGTTTTGGAGAGACTATGAAGCGTGCCATGCAAGAGCCAGAAGTTCTAAAATGGCTTAAAGACCCATTTTCATTAGTGCCAGGCTTTAGTGGACCTGAACAGCCGAAAGGAAATAAGCCAATGGAAGAGAAAGATCTTGGTAGTTGGGCTGCACCTTTTATTATGGCATCCATAAATACAAAGAATGTTCACCGTTCAAATGCTTTATTAGGCCACCTTTACGGGGTAGACTTTATTTATGATGAAATGATGCTTACAGGTCCAGGCGAAGAGGGGAAAGCTGTTGCTAATCATGTAGCTGGAGATAACTCACTGGCTAAAAATCCTCCAAAACCCGGCGATGGGCCTAGTAAAGAAGAGCGTGATACGGGCTATTATGATATTATGTTTGTGGGTAACTTTCAGGGGGGCGAAACCCTTATCGTTTCAGTTAAAGGCGATAGAGATCCGGGATATGGATCCACTTCAAAGATGATTGCGGAGTCGGCTCTATGTCTAGCAATGGATGTATCACGCGAAAAAACTCCTGGTGGTATATATACCCCGGCTCCTGCAATGGGAGCGGCATTAATAGAGCGTCTAATTTCTAAAGCCGGTCTTACTTTTACTATTGAAAGCGCTTAAAAAAGCAGTCTGTTTCAACTGCATATTGCACGTGCTTTTTTGAGTGCAGCTGTAACACCTTTGAGGGAAAACGAATAATTTACTTTTGTTCCTCTACTGCTAACTGCCTCTAATTGCATTGTCGCACCTGAACGCATTTTAGATACTAAAGACCGTTCATCTGCATTATTTTCGACAAATCCTTCATTTGCAGAAGCAAACATTTTAAATCTATTATTTTTGACACGTACAATTGGCGTTCTGTTGCTTTTGAGATCGTAGCCAGCATAAAAGCTTGGTTGTTCTTTAGCAGAGCCTGACTTCCAACTCGACACCATAAAATATACATCTCCATGGTTAACGGATTTTGGAGATTTTGATAATGGCTTCGTGAGAGCCCAACATATTTTATCGCCCCCATCTGTGATGGAAAAAACATTCCAATCTACGAATGAACCTTCAAGCGTAGGACTAGAGGCCAGGACATTTTTTGGTAAAGATATTAATATAAACAGTGTAAGAATAAATATTTTCATTTCTCTGCTATATTTTATTCATCTACAAAAAGAAAGTTATGCTTCATATAAATTTTTGATTACCTTTTTTTAATGGTTTAACCCAGTTTTCATTTGGGCCTCCAATTTTTACAGGGCGCTCTGGATGTCCCCCTAGCATAATAGATCTGTCGTATAAAGTTAAAGCGCAAGCTAGGCCTACATTAATACAAAATTTCGTTGGTATTTTAACAAGATAATCACACCGGTCTTGGATTTCATTGGAAAGGCTACCTTTTTCAGGCCCAAGCATATAAATACAATTCATTGGATGCCGAAAGCTCGGTAAATTAATTGAATCTCTAGTTAATTCTACACCTACAAGCTTGCAATTTTTAGGAATAACTAAATTTTTGGGGTTATCCCATTCATAAAAAGGCATATGGTTTTCAGATTTAGAAGTATCTGTTCGCTTTACTTCCAAAGCTTTGTTTGTTGCGCCTATAGTAAAGGCAAAACTTGCCCCGAATGCATTGGAAGTTCTAAGTATAGCTCCTAAATTATAAGATTTAGAAATACCCTCTATTCCAACACCAAAATAACCCCGCATGATTTTATTTTTCCCTCAATGTTTTGAAAAATTTATAGACAGCATATAGTGATATAGGAGCAGATATGATGACTATAGCTAAAAAAGGAGTTGCGGGCTTCATTGCTGTAAAGCTTAATCCAATTAATCCGAAAGTAATTATGTTAACCGATGCATTTAGTAATACTGAGCCAGCACTCATAAGACGTGCTCTAACTTTGTTTGGAGAACGTCTCTGAGCCATGGCCTGTAAAGGAACTACATACATTCCAGCGCAGACTGACGAACCTATTATTGCTATCATAAATCTAAAAGTTCCTGGGTCCGACATGAATGCATCTACGTTGCCAAGTGTTGTTCTGTTTGAGGTGTCTGTATTCAGATAGAGGTCCAAAGTAAAAAGCATTACCCCAATGATACCAAAAGCAATGAGACCTCTAGCTTCTTTGCCTTTGGCTAAAACAAGACAAAGTAAGGAGCCAATTAAAATACCAACTGTAGACGCAACTAATACATAGATTAATACACTAGCATCATATTTTAAAATATCTGCTACGAGAACGGGTAGAACAAGAATTAAAATATTTGAAAATCCGTAAAACCAAGCAATTCCTAACATAGGCCTTAATACTGGGGTGTGCCTGAAAGATGTTTTCATAACATTTATGATAGAGGTAATGGGGTTGTAATTTATTTTGAGTAATGGCTGAGGGGCGGGAGCTTCCGGTAATTTTTCAGCTGCATACCAGCCGACTAGACTTAATGTTAGCAATATAAATGCTACTAATTTTGGACCTGAAAGTGCTTCTGCAATAGGGCCTAGTAAAACAACTTTAATTCCTATTATCATACCTAATAAAATACTAAAAAACTGAAAACCACTTAGAATGCCGTTAGCTTTTATAAGGTCTTTTTCTTCAAGCCATTGGGGTAGAACTGCATTTTTAGTAGGAGAAAAAAATGCTGATTGTGCGCCCATTAAAAAAAGAGCGAAGGCTAAGATATACGTGCTCTCAGAGTAAAACCCTATAGCCGCGATTATCATAATTATCACCTCTGCCCTTTTAACCCACTTTAAAACTATACTGCGGTCAATTTTATCGGCAATCTGTCCCGCAATTGTACAGAGAATCAAAAAGGGTAAAGTAAATAATAGAGCGGCTGTAGCTACGAGTCCGTCTCTTGGCATTGTTTCTGAAAATAGGATCATACCGCCGTATGTAACAAGCGCGATAAGCGCATTTTTCAATATATTATCGTTTATTGTTCCAGCTTGAAAAAGAATGAATAACGGTAAGAATTTACGCTGAAAGAATAAGACCATAATATCTCTTCTTAAGCCATAGCGTTCAGTTAAAATCAATATAGATTATTTTTTTGTTATTTAGTGAAAATTGATTATAGGTTCCATATGGATAATTATGGTTTAATTTCATTGTTGCCACCTATTGTGGCTATTGGGCTTGCTCTTTGGACGCGTGAAATTTTTCTTTCATTATTATTTGGTATATGGATTGGTTTTTTAATTTTAGCTGAAGGAAACTTATTTACTGCATCATTAGAAACAATAGATGGGCTTGTTAAGGTTTTTGAGGATCCTGGAAATACAAGAATTATTATATTTACACTAATTGTTGGCGCCTTAATTGCCCTTATCCAGAGGTCAGGAGGGGTAAGTGGTTTTATAAATATCTTGCTCTCAGCTTTAAATAATTCAGATTTTAAAAGCAAAAGGCTAACACGTATTCGTGTTGAACTGATGGCCTTTTTTACTGGATTGATAATATTTGTAGAAAGCAATATTTCCATACTAACAGTCGGCACATTATACAGACCTGTCTTTGATAAACTTAAAATACCACGTGAAAAATTAGCATATATAACCGATAGTGCATCTGCACCATCTTGTATTTTAGTACCTTTTAACGCTTGGGGCGCTTTCATTGCGGGATTGATAATGGCGCAAGGTCTAGAAAATGGATTTGCAGAATTATTAAAAGCTACATTATACAATTTTTACCCTATGATTGTTATTATTACTGTTGTGTTTGTTATTATTTCTGGAAAAGATATCGGAGAAATGAAGACAGCAGAATTGCGAGGGTCTTTATTGCGCAAAAACGCGGTTCCTATGATGAGTAGCGGGACTTCAGAAATTCAAATGAAAGAGAGTTTAAAGCCCTGCGCAAGATACATGGTTGTTCCGATTGTTTCTATGGTAATATTAATGCCATTTTTTTTAATTATGACTGGAGATGGTGATAAAGGATGGTTTTTTGCCTTGCAGTCAGGATCTGGCTCTAAGGCTGTACTATATGCCACTACAACCGCAAGTTCCCTAGCCATAATTATGTATAAATTAGCCGGCAGGCTAGGTGTGAGGGAAAGCTTTAAACTTTCATTACAGGGAATGTCTGGAATGGTACCTCTGGCAATTCTTATGGTGCTGGCATTCGCAATTGGATCATTGTGTAACGATTTGGGTACGGGCCTTTATGTGGCTGAAACTGCTAAACAGTTTGTTAGTCCAGCTCTTGTTCCTGCATTAATCTTCCTAGTAGCTTGTTTCGTTGCTTTCAGCACTGGAACAAGCTGGGGGACTTTTGCTATTATGATTGCAATCGCTATTCCGCTTGCCCAGGGGATGGAAACTAACATTAGTCTTGCTATAGCAGCTGCATTAGGAGGAGGAGTTTTTGGTGATCACTGTTCACCCACTTCCGATACATCAATTATTACATCTATGGCTACGGCAAGTGATCATATTGACCATATTAGAACTCAAGTGCCTTATGCTTTAATTGGCGGTGTTATAACCACACTACTTTATATTATTTTAGGTTATATGTCTGTTTGAAAATTAAAGTTTACTCAACAAGACTATCCCAGAAACGACGAGCCTTACCAAAAAAGTTAGCTGATTCTGGGCTAATATCGTCACCAGAAATTTCAGCGAATTCTTCTAGTAGTTTACGCTGTTTTTTATTTAATTTTGTTGGAGTTTCAATGGAGAGCTCCACATACATATCCCCACGTTGGGAAGACCGCAGAACACTCATCCCTTTGCCTCTTAACCTCATGCGTTTACCACTTTGACTACCTTCTGGTATTTTTATTTTAGACCTACCCCCATCAATTGTAGGTATTTCTATTTCACCTCCAAGGGTCGCTGTTGTCATTGGTAGAGGAGCATTGCAGAATAAATTTGGGCCTTCGCGTTCAAATAATTCATGTGGTTTGACTGAAATGAAAATATAGAGATCGCCTGACTGTCCCCTACCTCTAGGCGCCGCATCTCCCTGACCTGATAGCCTAATCCTTGTGCCATCTTCAACTCCTGCTGGAATCGTAACATCAAGATCTGTTTTTTGTCTAATTTGGCCTTGACCATCACATTTTTTGCATGGGTTGGATACGTATTCTCCTTGCCCACCGCATGTTGAGCAAGCACGTTCCATTGTAAAAAACCCCTGTTGCGTTCGTACTCTTCCAGAACCCTTACAAGTACTGCAGGTTTCTACTGAAGCGCCCGGCTCTGCACCTAAGCCATCACATCGATCGCAATCCCCAGCAATAGGAATTGTTATATCTACATCTTTTCCACTGTATGCCTCTTCAAGGGAAATATCCATTTCATACCTGAGGTCAGACCCTCTAGCAGCTTGCTGACGGCGTCCTCCGCCCCCACCGCCAAACATATCTGAGAAACCTCCACCTGACCCTGCTCCACCAAAGATTTGTGAAAATATATCTCCAAAGTCCTGAAAGCCTGCTGAGCCGCCGCCCATACCACCTTGCTCGAAGGCACTATGTCCCATTCTGTCATAGGCAGAACGTTTTTGTTTATCTGATAGTACTCCATAAGCTTCATTTAATTCTTTGAAACGTGCTTCTGCTTTCGGGTCGTCAGGGTGTCTGTCAGGGTGGCACTCCATCGCTTTCTTCCGAAAGGATGATTTCATAGTTTTTTCATCGGCTGTCTTGTCTACACCCAGTACGTCGTAATAGTCACGTTTTGACATGGCACGCCCTCTTAAGAGTCATATTAATCATAAATTATAGTGGTCAGATAATCATTGGAGACTGATAATTCAATGCGAGGCTTGTTATGAAATATCTGGGTGTAGTATTTATTGATGGAAAAGCCCTATATACTCTAAATAAAAAGTATATAGGGCTTAATTACTATAAATTGATTTGAAATGTTTTAAGCTTTTTCCTCATCTGTTACATCTTCAAATTCTGCATCAACAATATCGTCCTCAGCATCGTCTGCCTCTTTTGCAGGACCTGTGTCTTCATCTGCAGATGCACTTTCATACATGGCAGCACCCATTTTCATTAGAGCAGCTGAAAGTACTTCAGTCTTGTCTTGTATCTCTGCCGTGTCTTCTGAGTCCTTAAGCTCTTTAAGTTCTTTGACTGCAGTCTCAATATCAGCTTTAAGTTCTTCTTCGGCCTTATCCCCATAGTCTTTCAAAGATGTTTCTGCTTGATGAATTGAAGCCTCTGCCTTGTTACGAGCTTCTGCTAGTTCACGGCGCTCTTTATCTTCATCTGCATTCATTTCAGCATCTTTAACCATCGCCTCTATATCTGCATCGGAGAGTCCACCTGAAGC
>Ga0115571_1003056_pt1 | contig 10749 bp, 8 predicted proteins | sample COGITO_mtgs_1205_FD_87293 | JGI IMG/M metagenome (GOLD analysis project Ga0115571, IMG submission 87293) | Pelagic marine microbial communities from North Sea - COGITO_mtgs_120531 | ecosystem: Environmental > Aquatic > Marine > Epipelagic | place: Germany:Helgoland, sampling site Kabeltonne...
ATGCGCAGTAGTTGTGCTCCTTATAGAGATTGTTACAAGAAACAAAAGGGTGGCAAACGGAGTAAAAAACGGAGTGGCAAACGGAGTGGCAAACGGAGTAAAAAACAATTTTTATATAACCCTGAAAATCCAAAAAAATCATTTGATGTTTATATAGACAAAAATCCCAAAGACACAATTCATATTAAATATACTACTCTTCAAGATGTAAAAAATACCATTCAAAAACTTGAGAGACTTTATAAGAATGATAAATATACTCATAAAAGGGTATGGCAAGTTGCTATGATCATGAAAGTTCGTTTAGAAGTTTTAAAAGATAAGAAACCCCAACAATATAATTTATCTTATAGATATTTTAAACATTTGGGCGAAAGATCGAGGATAAAAAATAAAGACAAAAAGAAAGAAAAAAACTTGAGAAAAAAACACACTTTTAAAATTTGATTTGTTTATTTGTTTAAAATTAAACAACATCAAGAACAAAAAGAAATGTATTTTAGAAATATTCTAATGATATATTTTAAATATTCTGAAAAGAAGATCATGTTAGGCAAGATGGTCTACTCCTAAAAGTAAGGATATATTAGATCGCAAAATTTATCTAGCTAATTATGATCATTGTGGACCTTGTGGTAAAATTAATATAGACAATAAAAAAACATAGATAGTATTAAATGAATTACATTTTCCTTCTTTTAATTTTTATATTTTTTATATTATTTTTTAACGATAATATAGAAAATATAGAAGATCAAAATAATATTTATGGAAATGTATTAGAAACATGTAGTACTGATCCTATGACAGGATGGAATAGAGATGGCAAATGTAATACAGATACAAATGATCAAGGGACTCACACCGTATGTGCTGAAGTAACCGATGAGTTTTTAGAATATACTAATTCGCAAGGGAATGATTTAACTACACCTGGAGGTGGTTTTCCTGGTTTGAAAGAAGGAGATAAATGGTGTCTTTGTGCATTAAGATGGAAGGAAGCATATAAAGCGGGGAAAGCACCATTACTAGATTTAAATGCTACGAATAGTAAAACTTTAGAATATGTAGATAGAGGAATATTAGACGAATATGATATCAATTAAATATGTAGTATTTAAATTACTAATTTATGAAAAAAAATATTTTACTATATTATAAATAATGGGTGAAATGAAAGTTGAGCATGTATTGTTATTTTTAGTCGGTGCTTTTTTAGTATATCATATGATGAAGGGGTGTGGGTGTAATAAGATAGAAGGAATGATAGACTGGGGCGGCCTGAACTTGCCTGGCCTGGGGCCGCACTGGCCCCCCGATTCGCCGCCGCCGCGCCGGCGGGACTGTAGAGATAATTATGCTGCATTCTGTCCTGATTATGACCCAGACATATGTAAATGGGACAATAAAGACAAAGGATGGAGTGTTGCGTTAAGTTCAGCTTCAGGGGTAAAAGGCGAACAAGACATGTATTATTATTACCCAGATCAGAAGACATGTATAGCACGCTACGCATGGGGTCCTGTTGATTTTGGATATGATGATTGAAACACACGATAATATTAATTTAAACTTTTTGGAATATGAACCAATTATTAAATCCACTTAATTCTCTTAAGAGAGCATTCTTTGGTTTCAGTAGTTGAAATGATTCAGGGAAGAATCTCTTTAATGAAGTGTCTTTGGAATACAGTTTATCTAAATCATCGATTATCATCTCAAATCCACCAAATCCATCTGAATATGAATAATCTTTATTATCAAAGAATCCCTTAAATTCACTTTTGACTTCAGGTCTAACTAATTCTAAATCATATTCTTTCATTAATTCACTAAACATCTGAAAGTTTACTAGATATTCAGTGATAGTTTGACCAATACTACTCATGTAAACTTCAATCTCTTGACCAAACAGTTTACCAATATCATCTCTACTGTAACTAAAATCATCTATATCATACTTTTTATGAATACCAAAGACTCTATTACCAAATTCATCTATCATTTCAATGTTTTCGTTTTCAGATAATCTTTGAAATACCTTCATTCCATCATAACATGTTCCGATGAAATGACCGCCTTTTTTAAGATTTTCTGAAATATTTTGCATATAAGTCCTTAGAGTCAATTCATCACTGAAATAATAGTGAATTGAGAATTGAGATGATATTACATCAAATCCTCTCTTACCAAGACCCTTGAATTTCGGCACTATTGGCCTTAATTCTTTAGGTAAAGCCTTCTGTCTATCATATAGAATATCTAATAGTAATTTATTTCTTTCAACATGTTCACCAACGCCCCCCGAACCACCTTTAATCGATTTACCTGTATCATATTGAATAAACATGGCTTTAGGTTTATCTCCACCAGATAGATAATATTTCTTTGCGGCCACATTTACATCCGGTGAAATATCTAAACCCAAGAGGAAATTAACATTACCGGATCTTAAATATTTTCCTATATCACCCCCTCTTCCTATGCTCGTATCTAAAATTGAAATACTCTTATCGCTTAGACTTGTAACACTTCGGATAAGTTTATCTTTGATATAATTATGAAATTCTCTTAACGGTGTGTCTGCACCAGTCTCCCCCTCTCCAACATAATATGAATATTCTTCTACATTTTGTAATGGTAGTAAATCTTTAGTGAATAGTTGTTTTCCTTTAATTAAATCATCTGTAACAGGATATTGAATTGTTTTCCATACATTGTTCGCAGTATGACTATCATTGGGTCTTATTTTATCATCACGTACTCTTAGTGGTATCCATTGATATCCAAATGGATTATTTGGTTCATATCTCATTTCATAGATAAATCCATCTTGAACTTCACTTTTATCCTTCAAACAAATACACTTGTCTTTTGTTAAAGGAATATTACAAATATGAATACTATCTTTTTCTGTAGGCGGATTGAATAATGTTTCGTTTTGCTTTCGCTTATCATAACCAAGTATCTTCCATGTAAAATCAGTGCTTTCATCTCTACGAATATCATAACCAACATACATTTCTGCTTGGTAACATTTGATAGTCTTCCCCTTCTTTGTAAAAGAAGATATCTTAGTGTGTTTCTTACCTTTGACCTCTTCTTTCACGAGTCTTAATCTAAAATCAATTGTATTTTCTTCAGGTGGTTTCCATTTATAATTTTGAGACCATGTTCCACTTATATTATCTACTACAATAACTTCATTATCTGATTTCACCGGATAATACATCGGTAAGAAGATAAGACCATCAATACTATATTCATAATTATTATCTTTATCTAAATCTAGGATTTTACGACTCATCTTTCCTATTTCTTTTAGATTCGTAAATTTGCTCTCATCCTTTTTGTCGCGCTTTAGTGCTTTTGGTCCCATATAGTAATTCTTATATCCGATACGAATTGTATCTTTTGAATTAATCACCGGTTCATCCTTTGACCATTTTGACGAATATATTCCTTGTCTCAAAGATAACAATTTAATGTTTTCAATTTTAACACTTTGTTTAAATTTATGAATGATACCTGACCGACTCGGCAAATCAGCCTTCTTTGGAGTCCATGGATATGTATACGGTTGGCTCGCATATTCCCCATTATCTTGATAATAGATATCAAATATCATGAATAATTTAATATCTTTACCATTCCTATCTTTTGTAATGTATTCTCCATCCAAAATAGCACTACCAACATCCAAAAATTTTAACCCCGTGCATATTATTTCTTTCTTTTGAGTTATTAGATAACCTTCCTTATCCTTATCAATAAATAGTTGAGCTCTTATACCATCTGCTTTTTCGGTTACAACATATCCCGATAGTACACTGTGAGGATTATCTGGATCTATTTCGCCCAGACTCATTGAAACCGGTTGAGGACCTACAAAGAATGTTTTTTCACCAATTTGTTCTGTCATCGTCTTGTATTCATCGAGTAATTCATTACATTTCCTTTGAGAAACTATCAATGGTGAATCTGATATAGTAAATAAGATATCACTAACCACCGAATTAAATTTTAAATTTACAGTATCAATGAATCTATTATCCTTGCTTAAATTAATATGGGATTGTGGAGCCCACGAAGGAAGTTTAACCTTCCCTGCTCCAGCAGATTCATAGCCAGATGACGAAGTGTACTTGGAAGAATCATCGACTACATCTAAATCATCAGGATAATCACTCGGATAGTTACTTTGACCTTCTATACCCGAAATGTATTTACATGGAACATAAATCGTATCATTATAATCATCTTTTTCGAATTTATTTCTGAAAGTTTTATCATCGCTTACAATGTTAATTGAATCGTTTTTCGAAGCAGGTGGATAAATAGTATACTTAACATAATTTTCATTCTCAGGGGCACCTTCATAACCTGCTGTATAATTTTCTACTACTCCATCATATAGTAATTTCTTATCATTGTCTTTGATTAACCAAAATATCCAAGAATTGTCTGGATACCAATAATTCATGTAAATTAAATTCATAGGATCGCCTCTTAATGTCGCAGCTTTCGCCCATAGTGTATCCATTGTAGGTCTATCATACTCCACAGATTCAATAACAGTTTCAGCTATCGGTTCTAAAGGATCGATGCTGTCATAATCACTCAAAAATCCATATCCAGCATCATCATCGTCGACGTAATACTGGGACCCCTCTGGAGAAAATGATACAGTAGGATCAACTTTTGTTATTAATGCTACCTGTGCCTCATAGTCTTCTTGAGACATACCTTCATCTTTCCATTCACTATAAACACGTTTTGAATATTCTACTACTGGATATTTTCCATGTAAAGGATTGTATCCCACATACTCAACTTCAACCTCATATATCTCTTTCCCAACCAAAACCTTTGAATCAACTAAGTTTTTTGATAAATTATATGTTCTACGTTTCGGATTATAAGTATTACTCTTAACTGCTGTTAAATCAATTCGAAAGAGATTGTCTTCAGTATAAAATGAAAATCGCTTCTTATACCGATAATATTTTAAACCATCCTTTAGATTGTCTTTGAATTTAATAACTTCATCATCATCATCTTCTAACTCTATCTCTTTCTTAAGATTGATTCTGAAATTATAATCTGTATTGACAACCTGCTTGAAAGTTAATGAAGGATTCTTATCATCTTTATTTGCCACCTTTTTCATGAATTTGACAGTCGGAATATCAACAATTGAATTTGTTTTGCAATAAGTTTTAATATTCTGAACACCATCAACTGTACAACGGATATTACTTAAACCAGATCTCTCTAATTTTACAAATTGTAATCTTATGTCTAATGAATTACTCTCATTGGCAAACTTGTAATTTTGTCTTAAGTGATTTAACAGTCTGATAAATTCACTCTTTTTTAAAATATTCCTAGGATTACTGCCATAAATCCATTCTAATTCATATTCCTTACTCACTAATGATTTTTTCATAAATTCTTTGAGTGATTCATATGGACCACCTTTACGATTAGTTTCAAAGATGTTCATGTTATATATATATTATATGTAAGTTATATTTTTTAAATAACTCATAAAAAAATCAAATTTAATGTAAAATAATTATTAATTTAAAATATATCAGGGATCCAGACATTGCGTATTCCCTTCGCGGCACTCCCAATAATACTTATTCGTTATCGGATTATGAGCTTTAACGGGTTCACCGTCACATTGATAGTTATTCAATAGGCCCGAATTCCAATAATTACTACAAGATTGTCTCGCCTGTTCCTGGTTTTTCGATGTATCCCAGACGGACTGCCCCTCACAACCGCTATCAAACGCCCTATTTCCGCTACAATTAGGCAATGATGAAGGAGACCAAAACGCCCCTTCAACCCTCCTACATTTACCCATCATATGATATACTAAAAAAGCACCGACTAAAAATAATAACACATGTTCAACTTTCATTTCACCCATTATTTTATACTATAGTAAACATTTTTTTTCCCAAATTAGTAATTTCAAACTGTATTTAATTTTAAAATATTAATTTCCCCATACAAGACAGCCTTTGTTTTATTCTTACCTTTACTATCCTTTAATGAAATATTACATTCTAAAGCTATCTTTTTGAGATCATCGATTTTATATTTACCGATTGCTTCTAAATAATTCTTATAAACACTCTTCATGTCTCGTTTAATATCATCCTTTAATCTGGTCTTTTCAAATAGTTCACTCAAATCTTTTATCACAAAATCTTTTTCATCGGTTATACGAATACCATTATTGTATTCTAAATATACCTTTGGATAAGACTTAATCGTTGTCTCATAAGCACACCCCCCATAAACTATCACAAAATGTTTCTTAAAATAGTCATTCAGATAATAGATGCTGGAAATATTATTTTCTTTTCGCCATAATTGTAAAGCATGTTGAATCTTTTGTATGTTCATACTCTTAGGATTGAAACTATAATTAACATAACAAGTATCACGCTTTTCTTCTATATTCGAACAAATTTCCATTACTTTACTATTTAAGTAAACCCCATTACTATCTAATGTTTCTGTTCCCGAATAAATCGGATCATATTCACATAGTATACATTCAACAAAAGTCTTGTATTTCTTACTTGTATTCTGTTTAACATTACTCATAACATTTACAGCACATTCGCCCGTAATGTTATTATTTAATCCCTGAACATGAGAAGATTCATTAATATTTTCAGTGAAATTACAATCTTGGTTTAAATCTTTGAGTAGGTCGAAAATCATACTATAATTCTATTATAAACTAAAACTTTTAAATCAAATTTATTGAAAACTAAAACTAAGTATAGTTGATTCTAATTTATTTATTTCACAATCTTTGTATTTTTTATTTTCCTTTTTCTTCTTGGGCTGTGTTTTTTTCTTTTCTGGGATGATAATTTTTTCCAATTCTGTCTCATTATTATTACTTGATATGGTTTGTATAAAATCTAATAATTCACTTGCTAATTTGTCACTTAATAATGAAACGTTAAAAAAAATACCATTCTTGTTTTCCGAGTAAGAGATATTATTTTCTTTAATAAATGTAAAAATTAAATTACTTATAATACTATCATTAATTGTTGCCAGTTTATTATGAATTTGTTTTTTGATGTCCATTTAAGATGGATGATATTTAATTTATACGATTTTACCGACTACCTGTATTTGCTTTGCCCTGTATTTAACACGTTTATCTAATACTTCTACCTTAATCTTTCGACCCTTACTATAACTATCTAATTCTTTGTCTAAATACATTTGAGGAACTATAATTAATAAGGGAGATTCTTTTATTGAATTAAATTTTGTAGATTCCATTTTAAGATATGAAATTATACCCATTTTAGTAATACTATCTACGACCGCTTCATATACATCTCCTTTACATGGTAAAATCGTGTTCATCTTGTAAGTAATATTATATTCAATATTACTAACACCAGCATGCGTTACAATTTTACCAATTGATCTTTTTACAATTGAAACAGAATTTTCTAATACATAACCATATTTACCACATACATTTTCAATTTGTTTCTTTAGATTAAATTTAATTAATCCATCAATATCTTTTGTTCGATAAATATCCTTAGATGGGATATGAATAGTTGTATTTTTAAGTTCTTGTTTTAAAATATCACTCATTATATATCTAACTAATATCTTAATTATCTTTAATATCAAATTTTTTTATTTTATATATTATAAATAATGCCTAGACCGTCGAAAATGAGTGAAATGGAATCCATGATACAACCGGTATATCAACCAGACCCCGAATCACTCGTTGATAGTATTGCGTTTGGTCCCGATAGTAAATTAGAAGAATGGAATAATAAATTACAAACCATGAAACAGTATACTCCAGAATCTTGTGATAAGGCTAGAGATTTATATAAAGGTATCGCTTCCGGTATTAAAGGTGAAAGGAGATGGAAATCGCCTGGAAGAAGAATGGATGCCGCGAAAGCCTTGATGTTAAGCGATAAATTACAATGGATCCCTGAGAAATGTAATAGAGCTTCTTTTTCAAAGAAGCGTCGTCCCAAGAAAACTAAGCGTAAAGGAACTAAACATCATAAAAGCAAAAAACATGTTTCAAAGTATAACATGATGGGTGGTAAAAGAAGTAAAAAGGCTAAGAAGAGTAGGAGAGGCAAGAAGAGCAAGCGCAAGCAGAGTAGAAAAAAGAGATAAGTTTAATAATATTTCATAAAAATTAAATCATTTTGAATACATGAATCATCTAATCGCAAACATAATTCAATAAAAAAGACATAATCTTTTTTAGATTTGTTTTCTATAAAATTTGTATTATCATCATATATATCTAAGTAATCAGATAATTCATCTTTAATAAATTTCCGCGTCGATTCTCCTAGCCATGCCCCAGTTGCTTGATCTTGAATCACAACTCCTGGACCTGGTGGATATGCGTAATTTTTCCTTAGCTTATCGCCTCGTTTAATAACTTTTAATACTATACCATTGTTTTTAAATTTATATCTATCTACATATATAGTGAATCCCCAATTATCTTTGTGTTTGATTGTTTTCTTACTATCTTTTATCGTCTTTGAAATATCTATTTCATCTATCCTATTAAACACTTCTATTGAATGATTATCATATCTATAAAACACTGGTTTTCTATTTAAGTTATGATAAATAAAGAAACCGGTAAATTCATCTCTATGTTTATCTTCAAATGCGCGATAATATTTGAAACTTTCATCATAATAAATAAATAACTTTTGTACACATTTCACTAAAGATTCCATGAATTCTAATTCCGCATATGATTCACCTTCTTTAACATAAGAGCAAACACTATAACACAATATTAATTTATCATTAAACGATAATCTATCAAACAAATATTGATATACGATGTCATTTGTTACATGCAAATTCTTTAGAATATTTTCTTCGAAATCTTTAAATTTATAATTCGTCATAATATCATATACTCTTCTTATTTCTTCTTCTCTAAAACACTGCTTTTCAACAATTATTTCAGAAATTCTTTTTTCTTTACTCTCAATTGTATAATTTACTAATTTTGAATTACCACTATTTAACCTATAATAAGGTGCCAATAATTTATCACTATTAAAATATGGTTGGAAATTATAAAAACCATCATTGACAGATAAATATCCCTTGTCACCAAAGCAATTGTGTAATGTATATTTTTCGACTTCCATCTCCCTTAAAGCATGAAATAATATATCATTATAAACCTCTTTATATTCAGATAATGCTTCCATTAATTCTTCTAATGTATAAGAAACAGATTTCAAAAACATATTATGAATACGTTTCTTATACACTTGTATTAGAGCTTGCGAATATTTTATCTGGAAAGTATCTTCATTTTGGTGATAAATCTTAGGTTTATCGCCTTTCATATAATCGCATACAGGTGTAAAACTACAAACACGACTATATTTTTTATCTCCACCCTTATACATAAATGTTTTGGGGCCATCTTTATAACGATATGCTGGTTGCACTTTAAATTTACCTATGTCTTTTTCAGTTAGTATATTTGAATTTTTAAAGAAATATTTATCAATTGCCACTGTTTTTAATATGTTTTCTATTTCACCTATCTGTTTAGCCTTGTACTCAGAATATCTATATAAATACATATCAATACTTTCATTTGTATCTATCTGCGAAGAATGTAAATAAACAGTTACATTTCTTTCTTTTTCATCTAATTCTTTATGTGAACAGTTACGAATACCTCTGCCAATCACCTGTTCTATCTTATTAATATTATGCCAAGGTTCTAAAATATGAATAGTTCGTATATTTTTAAAATCCAATCCCTCACTCGCAACAGTAGATCCAATTACAACCTTTATTTGACTACCATTGGAATTCTCCGGAGAAGCAACTACTCTTAACTCTTCTTCTAGTTTACCGACTAAATTCTCACCAGAACCAGCAATTACCATGTATTTAGCTTGTTTAAAATCTTTCTTGTCGCTGTATTCACTTAAATATTTCCCTTCATATGAAATCTGTTCACTTTTCGTTTTTAATACTTTTTTACCATCATATTTACCATAACCATTCTGTTCTAAAGCTAAAACTAATGGTATAACACCAGATTTAATCCAGTTACTATAAATAAAAACTATACCATCTGAATTTTCTATAATATCTAAAATAGAAGCTATCTTTGATGAATAGTTTTGAATCAAATCTTTCTTAAAGAATTCCCCATACTTCTCAATCGTCGTATTTTTATATGAATATTCCGTGATAGAAGGTTTAATCTTTTTATTCATACAATTCATTAATCCTTCTTCTCCATATAAGTCTTTAGGATCATCAGAATCACCCGGATAAACTATATTTGACAATTGTAGCAATAATCCTTCATCTTCAATTCTTAATTTTTTTAAACCTCTGTATTTCATCAGTTCACTCTTGTAAATACTCTTTTGATGATTCATTAAGGGTGAACAAAATAACTCTAAGAATGATAATCGTTTTTCATCAGGGATTTCATTGCCAAAAACATCTATAGGCATACCTGGTGATTTCATTAATCTTTCTTTATCGTGATTTGGATATAATCTTATAGGAAACGATACAGGATTTTCACCCCTTAAATATGAAATATATCCCTTACATTTATCTTTTAAATATTCAATATTATTCATGTTTCCATCAGCATCAAACATATCTTTTTCAGAAATAAGAGTACGATTATCGTTTAATAAC
>Ga0115571_1003063_pt1 | contig 10730 bp, 10 predicted proteins | sample COGITO_mtgs_1205_FD_87293 | JGI IMG/M metagenome (GOLD analysis project Ga0115571, IMG submission 87293) | Pelagic marine microbial communities from North Sea - COGITO_mtgs_120531 | ecosystem: Environmental > Aquatic > Marine > Epipelagic | place: Germany:Helgoland, sampling site Kabeltonne...
CTCACCACGTCACTCGAAGCAGCTGGCCTGCGCGTGCTGCTCGACGATCGCAGCAAGGCGTCGCTCGGCGTGAAGTTCAAGGACGCTGAGCTGATCGGCGTCCCAACGATCGTGGTCGTCGGTCGCGGCATTGCCGACGAAGAGAACCCGACCATCGAGGTCAAGGACCGCAAGTCAGGCGAGCGCGAAGACATCGCCCGCGGCTCAATCGTCGAGCACCTCGTCGCCCTCTGCCGCTGAGACGACTTGGTGCCTGGCACCACGTCGTCGGCACCACGCCGCCATCAGGCGTGGCGAAGGAGGCCCTGGTCGATGACAATGCGTTCTTCGCCGCCCGCCGTGGGCGTCGCGCTGGTGGTGAACAGGGATTTTCCGTCGCCGATCGACCACGTCCGGATCGTCAGTGCGTCTCCAGGAATGACGGGAGAGGCAAAGCGCCCCTCGACGTGGCGGAAGTTCGCCGGGTCGCTTCCGCAGACCGCGTGCAGCAGCGCCCGACCAGTAAACCCGTAGGAGCAGAGCCCATGGAGGATCGGCGTGTCAAAACCTCCCATTGCGGCGAAGGCCGGATCGGTGTGCAGCGGGTTCCGGTCGCCGGACAGGCGGTAGACGAACGCTTGGTCGCGGTCGGTCAAATAGGTGACCTCATGGTCCGCTGACCGCTCTGGTGGAACGTTCTTGGGCCCAGACGGCCCGCGGTCGCCACCCCAGCCACCCTCTCCGCGCATGAACGACGACCCGGTATTCGTGTAGAGCGGCTCGCCGTCCATTAGTGCTGTGGTCTCAGACACCACGACCGCTGCCTTGCCCTTGTCGTACATGCCAGTGATCTCACTCGTCAGTGTCACGGTCCCAGCGACAGGAATCGGACGGTGCAGCGTGACCGACTGCTGCCCGTGAACGAGCAGCGCAGGGTTGAACGTGCCGATTGACCCCATCGCCGAACCGCGTCCCCACCCGATGACGACGGGAAAGGTCGGAAACACCAGTTGGGGGATCTCGTTGCTGTTCTCGGTGGTGAACGCGAGTTCCTCGTGGCCCGCACCGATGCCGACCGCGTAGAGCAGCGCATCCTTCGACGTCCAACTCACTTCGACCGGCTCGCTCTTTGAGCCGACTGCATCAGGATTCAACGGCATGGTGGTGCTCCTTCATATGGATCGGGTGTCACTCAGCTACTTCGAGGTCGAGGCCAGCCGGCACTGGCGAGTCAGCGCTCGACGGGCTTGCCGTTCATGCCAGTACGTCCACGCGCATCAGCAAGCAAGGACTGGACGATCTCGCCGAGCGCCTCTGGATCGTCGACCGGCGCCGTGCTCGGACCGCGGACCCAGCCTTCGGCGACCGCGAGAAACTCGCCGGACGCCTCGAACACTCGACCGGTGACGCCAGCAGCTTCGTCGGAAACGAGCCACGTGACAATCGGCGCGATCCACTTTGGCGACCGCGCCTCGGCACCATCGGGCGTCTCCGGGGCTGGGCCGAGATCTTCGGTCATCCGCGTCAGCGCAACCGGTGCCACCGCGTTGACCGTGACGCCATAGCGAGCGAGTTCCATCGCCGTGATCTGGGTAAACGAAGCGATACCCGCCTTTGCCGCGCCGTAGTTCGACTGGCCGACATTGCCGTAGATGCCCGACACCGAGGTGGTGTTGATGATGCGACCGGCCACCTCGTCGCCGGCCTTCGACCGTTCACGCCAGTACGCGGCAGCGTGGCGAGCGGGAGCAAAGGTTCCCTTGAGGTGCACGTTGATGACGGCGTCCCACTCATCTTCGGTCATGTTGGCAAGCATGCGGTCGCGCAGAATCCCGGCGTTGTTGACCACGGCGTCGAGACCTCCAAAGGTCTCGATTGCGGTCTCAACCATGCGCTGTGCACCGTCCCAGTCGGCGACGTTGTCGGCATTGACGACCGCCGCGCCACCGCCGGCCACGATCTCGTCGACGACTTGCTGGGCAGGAGAAACATCGTCGCCGGTCCCGTCCCGTGCGCCACCCAGGTCGTTGACGACAACCTTCGCACCGTGCCGGGCAAGGCTCAGCGCATGCTCGCGCCCAATACCCCGGCCTGCACCGGTGACGATTGCGATCTTACCTTCACAGAGTCGTGCCATTCCCACAACGTACGAACATCAACGCGAGCGGCCCGAACCGGACCGTCTCTTTCCCGGGTCGCGACGGTTCAGAGCGTGGCGCCGGGCCGTTTGAGAAAGTCGCGGTGCCAGCGGCTGGGCGTCAGCACGACCGCCCGCGGTTCATCTTCGAACATCCACCGAGCGAAGTTGCGTTGGCCCCAGGCCCCACTCGCTGCAACCACCCGGATTGCTCCGCGGGCTCCCCATGGCTTCGCCAGCACCTTCCCGAGGGCGAGTGACATCTTATGGTCGGCGCGTAGATGGTGCTGAACTTCGCGTTCGTAGATGCCCGCGGCGACGTCGGGCTGCATCGCACCCCCTGCGATGACCGCCTCGGCCGCCAGTCGACCGGTGAGCAGCGCCTGTCCGATGCCTTCGCCGGTCATCACATCGGTCGCCATGGCAGCGTCTCCGGTGAAAATGACACGACCACAAGCGAGCACCGCCTCATCGATCCGCGCAGGAATCGGCCACGCCGTGTGCCGGTCCTCTAGCTCGAAGCCGACACCGAGCGCCTCGACCACGTGGGGCCGCTGGAGCAGATCGAGCCACAGTGCCTTCATGTCCTTGGTTTTGCGAACGCCGTCGCGCAGCACTCCGAAACCGATGTTCACCCGGCCGTTCGGAAGGGGAAACGACCATGCGTAGCCGGGCAACAGATCTTCCTCGAACCACACGTGCAGCTGAGTCGACGCTGTTCCGGTCACGCCGCTGGCGTACTGCCGAAATCCATGCCACTCGCCCAGATATCCGGATTCGTTGAGCCCAAGCGACTTGCGAACTGGACTCCACATTCCATCGGCGGCGATGACGTACCGGGCTCGGATGCTCAGGCCATCAGTGGCGACAACCACATGGTCGTCGTGCTGTTCGATCGATCTGAAGGCGACGCCATCGCGCACCTCAACACCCGCATTGCTGGCAAGCTCGACGAGCGCGTTGTCGAGCTGGAGCCGCGGCGCCACCGCAGCGTATCGGCCGGGACCAGTGAGGGGGACCTCGACAGAGCGGCCGGACGGGGACCGCAACGATGCGCCTGCGACGTCGAACCAGTCGACGACAGAAGCGGGATCGAAGTCGAGATGTCCGAGTTCGCGCAACGCCAAAGTCGTCAGACCATCACCACAGCACTTGTCTCGCGGGAACGTCGCCCGATCGATCAACGCGACCGACCGACCCGACCGAGCAAGCTCGATAGCGGCAGCCGAACCCGCAGGCCCACCGCCGACGATCAGGACATCTGTCGCAAGGTTCGCGGTGTCGGCCGTGCTGCTCACAGCGGGCAGGATACGAGCGGTCGAGCAAGTCGTGCGTGACCGTGCATCGCCAGCAACGCACTCTTCCAGCTCGACAGCCTCCAGCTCGACACCCACTCGCCAGGCCGCCGCGGACGATGCACCGACTCAGGTCTCCCCCGAGTCAGCGGTGCCACCGGGTGGCGGTGCCCACACGTCGACACCCCCCACAGTCACTTCGATGCCGTCAGTGTCGATGTCACCGGGTTCATCTGGACTTTCTGCCACTTCGACGATGTCAGCGTCGAGGGGTGGTCCCTCGTAGATTTCCTGGACCGCAAACATTGCACCGGCCATCGCTGCACCTGCGATCCCACCCTTGCGGCGCCCTGCCTCGATCGCTGAGAGCTTCAACGTTGCGGCGCGTTCCGCTCGCTCGGCACGTTCTTTGCGTTCGAACTCGACCGCATCGAAGTGGTCATCGACAGACACCACACCATCTGGGTTGCTCTCCGTCATGAGTTCAACGTAGCCGCCAATCCAGCCGACACGCAGGCGACCGGACTGACGCCTCAGTGCCAGATAGTTTGCTCTCCGAATGACTGACTCCGAAATGGCGGACAAATTGAGTTCGGGACCTCCCGCCGCCGAACAGATGAACCCGACCAGCACCAACGGCATGTCGATGAACGCTCTACCCACGGCCGAGACATTCGAGAAGATCTTCTTCGAACTGCGCAAGGTGATCGTCGGCCAATCGCGGCTGCTCGAGCGTCTCCTCGTCGGCGTCCTGTGCCGCGGCCACTGTCTGCTGGAATCGGTTCCGGGCCTGGCGAAGACATTGGCGGCAGAGACGTTGGCCAACGTCGTCGGCGGATCGTTCGCCCGCATCCAGTTCACCCCTGATCTCCTGCCGTCCGACATCGTCGGCACACGGATCTACCGAGCAGGTTCGGAGACCTTCGACGTCGAGCTCGGCCCGGTCTTCGTCAACTTCCTACTGACTGACGAGATCAACCGAGCACCAGCCAAGGTCCAATCGGCGTTGCTCGAGGTGATGGCCGAACAGCAGGTCACGATTGGCGGCATCACGCACCCGGTCGAGCCACCGTTCTTCGTCGTCGCCACGCAGAATCCAATCGAGTCCGAGGGCGTCTACCAACTCCCCGACGCGCAGCGCGATCGCTTCATGATGAAAATCGTTCTTGACCACCCGTCCGCTGACGAAGAGATGACGATCCTCGACCGGATGGCCGTCGCTTCAGCCGCTCCGACACCCAATCAAGTCATCAATCTCGACGAACTCATCGCGTTGCAAGCGCGCGCCGATGAAGTGTTCGTCGATCGGTCCGTGATGCAGTACGCCGTCGATGTCGTGCAGTGCACTCGCTACCCGGACCGCTACAACCTCGCCGACCTCGGATCGGTGATCGGTCTCGGAGCGAGCCCGCGCGCCTCGCTCAACTTGGTCAAGGGGGCGAGGGCGATGGCGATGCTCCGTGGACGCACCTACGCGACGCCACAAGACGTCTTTGACTTGGCGCCGGAGATCCTCCGCCACCGCTTGCTTCTGACCTACGACGCACTTGCTCGCGACATCACCCCCGATCACATCATCCAACGCATTCTCGCCACTGTGCCGGCCAACTGGGTCTCGCCCAAGCCGAACGCCGTCTTCGGCCGGAGCTGACGTTGGCCGATCGTCCCGTCGACCGCCATGACTCGCCCGCGCGGCCGACGCATTGGGCGCAAGGGCCACCGACTGACACGGTCACCGAGCTCCTCCGTACGCTCGAGCTCACGATCAGCCGGCGACTCGATGGCGTGCTGCATGGCAACTATCAGGGACTCACGCCGGGTCACGGGTCCGAACCCGGAGAGTCACGCCCCTACGCGCCAGGAGATGACGTCCGCCGGATCGACTGGAACGTCACGGCGCGGACCCAGGAGACCTACATCCGCGAGCAGATTGCTGACCATGACCTCACGGCGTGGCTCGTCGTCGACGCGTCCGCAACGATGCAGTTCGGCACCGTCACCAACACCAAGGCCCAGACCGCGTTGGCAGCGACCGCAGCCGTGGGATTTCTCACTGCTCGGAATCAGAACCGAGTCGGCGCGGTGATGGTGGCGGGCCCAGACATCCACGTGGTTCCGCCACGTTCTGGCAAGAACCAGATTCGCGCCATCCTCTCGACGCTCGCCGCTCCCCCGGTTGCTGACGGCCACGGAAAGGCCGACCTGGCGGGTGCGCTCTACCGCGTCGGGACGTTGGCAAAACGCCAAGGGTTTGTCGCCGTCATCTCCGACTTCGCCGGATCAGATTGGACGAAAGCGCTCGGCCGATTGAGTCTGCGTCACGATCTGCTCGCGATCACGGTGCACGATCCACGGGAATACGACGTCCCACCGATCGGTCTGGTCCAGATGACCGACCCGGCGTCGGGGCGCACTCGCGAAGTGCGAGTGACGGAGTCGGTGCAGCGCAAGTTCATCACCATCGCGGCCGAGCGGCGAACGACACGTCTCGATGAGCTGGGTCGGACCGGTGCGGACACAATCGAGCTGACCACTGACGGAGACTGGCTTGGCAGCGTCGTCGCTCACGTTCAACGTCGTCGCACCCAAGCGGTCCGCGGCGGAGTGCTCACGCGATGAGTCGTGACTTTCTCGAACCCGGCCGGCTGCGGCTGCTGCTCATTGTCGCTGCGCTGGCGGTCCTCTACGTGGCCGTGCTGCGCTGGCGCAGCACGGCTTCCGTTCGCTTCACGCAGATGGATCTCCTCGACGAGATCGTGCCCGAGCGCCCGAACTGGCGACGCCATCTCGTCGCTGTGCTCCAGCTCATCGGACTGGCAGCGGCGGTCATCGCCATCGCCCGTCCGGTCGATCGCGCCACCGAGCGGACCAAGAGCGAAGGGCGGATTCTCGTCGCCTTCGACGTGTCGCTCTCCATGGAGGCCGACGACGTCGATCCGAGTCGCTTCGAATCGGCGCGCGTTGCCGCAAGAGAATTCATCGACGAGGTGGACAATAATGTCGAGGTCGGCCTGATCTCGTTCTCGGGCGTGGTCGATGTGGCCGTCGATCCGACGCTTGATCGGTCCGCACTCGACCGCGGCCTCGACCGCCTGGAACTCGATGAGTCAACGGCAATCGGAGACGCGCTGTCGATATCGACTCGCCTACTCGTCAACTCCGCCGACGACGCCTCCGGCGATGAAGCTGCTGATCAGAATGACGACGTCGCTCCCGGTGTCATCGTGTTGCTCAGCGACGGCGAGACCACGGTTGGGCGCCTCACTTCCGAGGGGGCACAGGAGGCAGCCGACGCAGGAGTGCCCGTGTTCACCATCGCGTTCGGAACCGATGCGGGTGTCATCACTGACCCAGTCAGCGGCGACCGAGTTCCGGTGCCCGTCCGTCCCGCCGACCTCGAACTGGTGGCAAAGACCACGGGTGGTGCTGCGTTCGTGGCAGAAACCGGCGGCGAACTCGCCGCTGTGTACGACCAGATCCAGACGTCGCTCGGCGACACGTTGGGAGAAGAGATCGAGATCGTGAAGGAACTCACCTGGCGCTGGGCGCTGGGCGCGTTTCTCGTGCTTGCGCTCGCCTGGGCCCTCAGCCTCTGGTGGCTACGCGGAATGGTGTGACTCGCACCCCACCGGGGACGGTCACATCACCTTGCCGTAGTCGACAGTCAGCCACTGCTCCGGGCGGAGCCGGACCACGACTGACTCCGCATTCGGCGGATTGTTCCTTGCGTACCAGGCACCCATTTCCGGTCCGAGATAGTGGATCGCCAGTTCGGCGACATCGAGATCTTCGTGGTTCACGGTGACCGGCCCTTCGACCATCACGTACTGGTAGGGCGGCGATTCCTGCTGAGCGGTGAGCGTCGCCCTCCCGCGCTTGCGGAGCAGGTCCGCTTTCAGCGATGTCCCATTCATCGAGAGGATCACTTCCCCATCTCGGTACAGGTACCAGATCGGCAGTGCGAGTGGACCTTTGCCCTCGCGGGCAATCGACAACACCCCCACGTGTGTGTCAGCGAGGAATGCCTCGCGTTCCTCGACGGTCATGTCGGTGTCAGCCATGTGTCGCTCCGCGTCGTCCTGATGATGTTGTTGCGCCGGTCAGTCGAGCAGTTCTTTGAGCTGCTCGATTGTGGCCGTGGCGTCGGCCCCGACTGGGTTCACCGACAGATGAGTCACGCCAGCTTCCTTGTACGCAGCGATGCGTTCTTTCACATAACTCGCAGGGCCGACGAGGTTGGTGTTGGCCAGCATCTCGGCGGGCACCAACGATGCTGCCTTGTCCTTCTCGCCAGACAGGTAGTTGTCCTGAATGCCGATCGCTTGGTCCACATAGCCGTACTTCTGCATGATCGAGTTGTAGAAGTTCTTGTCGCGTGCGCCCATGCCGCCGACGTAGAGCGCCACGCTCGGGCGCGCCATGTCGAGCACGGCGTTGGCCTTGTCTCCGACGAGGTCCTCACCGATTGCCACCATGCCACCAGCGGAGATCTGGACCGGACCCAGCGACGGGTCACGCTTGGCGGTTCCCTTCTTCAACTCCTCGCCCCACACGTTGTGGAACTTCTCGGGGTCGAAGAAGATCGGCAGCCACCCGTCGGCATGCTCGGCAGTGGCCGTGACCGACAGGCCCATCAGGCTGGCCCAGAAGATCGGGACATGCTCGCGCACAGGATGGTTGATGAGCTTGAGCGGCTTGCCGAGGCCCGTGCCTTGGCCGTCGGGCAGCGGCACCTGGACGGTCGGTCCGTTGTAGACGACCTTCTCACGCTTGGTGACCATCCGACACACGTTGATGTAATCGCGGATGCGCGGCATCGGCTTTTCGTACGGCACGCCGTGGAAGCCCTCGACCACCTGCGGGCCGGAGGCACCGAGGCCGAGCACGAACCGCCCGCTCGACACGAAGTCGAGTCCCGCAGCCGTCTGGCCCATGCACGTCGCCGTGCGGGAGTAGACGTTGAGAATGCCGGCACCGATTTCGATCGTGTCGGTCTTGGCTGCCAAATAACCCATCTGCGAGACCGAGTCAAAGCTGTATGCCTCAGGCACCCACACGATGTCGAGGCCGGCCTTCTCGAGTTCTTGAACCTTTGCGACGTCGGCGTGGAAGTCGCCCGAGTAGCTGATCTGCATGGAGAGCTTCATGCCAGCTGACGATAGGTGAACAGCCGCGCACCCGAACAATCAGCGCGTCACAAATGAGGCCAGCCCCGTCCTGTGACGTTTTCAGCCGTTGAGGTTGCCGCTCCGAAACCCTTCGAGGTCAAGCGTGACGTAGCGATAACCGGCAGCTTGAACGGCTGCGACTACCTCATTCCGCCGAGCAACGACGCCAGTGAGTTCATCGAGTTCGACTTCGATCCGTGCAGTGTCGTCGTAGTGGCGCACTCGTACCTGGGCGAACCCGAGCCGGTGCAGCGCTGCTTCGGCTCGGTCGACTCCGCTCAGAATGCCGACCGACACCTCGGTGCCGTACGGGATGCGCGATGCCAGGCACGCTGCCGCCGGCTTGTCCCACGTCCGCAGACCGAAGTGCTGCGACGCGGCTCGAACGTCCGCTTTGGTAAAGCCCGCGTCGACCAGCGGAAACTGGGCGCCGGCCTGCTCTGCTGCCTGTTGGCCAGGGCGGTGATCACCCAGATCGTCGACATTCACACCCAGCACAACCGTCGCCTCGGCGATGCCGGCGATCGGCGTCACGACATCCATCAACTCGGCCTTGCAGTGGAAACACCGGTCGATGTCGTTGAGCCGGTACGCGGCGCGCTCCATCTCGTGGGTGACGACTGGTGTCCAACGCAGACCCCACTCCTGAGCAAGAAGCCGGCAGTCTTCGGCTTCATCGCCAGCAAGCGACGGCGACACAGCGGTGACGCAGTGCGTCCCCTTCGTGCCGAGTGCACGCTGGGCAGCGGCTGCGAGAAACGCCGAGTCGGCTCCCCCGCTGAATGCCACGACGACGCTGCCGAGCTCACTCAACCGCGCATCGAGCACAGCGATCTTGCTTGCGAGCTCCGGGTGCACCCCCACGAATTCCTCGAGCGCCTTTGTCACGCCAGCAGTATGCCCGGTCACCCGTCCAACATCCAGTTTCGATGGGAGGCGAGAGCCCGAGTTCAGCCTTTGGCCTCGGCTTCAGCTTTGAGCTCGTTATTGACCCTCTTGGCTGCACGGGCGCGGATCGTGGGGTCGAGCTCCACCTTCCGAATACGAATGTTGTGCGGCGTTACTTCGACACACTCGTCGACGCTGATGAATTCGAGGGCACCTTCGAGCGAGAGCAGTTTCGGCGGGGTGACCTTGACGGTCTCGTCGGAGGACGATGCCCGAACGTTGGTCTGCTTCTTCTCACGGCAGATGTTGACGTCCATGTCACCGGCGCGAGAGTTCTCTCCGATGATCATGCCCTCGTACACATCGTCGCCAGCCTTGACCATCATGGCCGAGCGGTCCTGAAGGTTGATCATCGCGTAGTTCGTCACAGGACCCATACGGTCACTGACGAGCACACCCTGCGCACGGGCGCGAATCTCGCCGGCCCATTCCTCGTAGCCCTCGAAGATGTGGCTGATGATGCCAGTGCCTCGGGTCTCGGTCATGAACTGGGTACGGAAGCCAATGAGGCCACGGGCCGGCACAAGGTAGTCGAGGCGAACCCAACCAGAGCCGCCCATGTTCTGCATCCGACCCTTGCGGGTCGCGAGCAGCTGCGTGACCGCACCGAGGTACTCGTCGGGGACATCGATGGTGACACGCTCAACAGGCTCGTGCACCTTGCCGTCGATCTCTTTGGTCAGCACGATCGGCTTACCGACAGTCAGTTCGAAGCCTTCGCGACGCATCTGCTCGACGAGGATCGCCAGCTGCAGTTCACCACGAGCTTGGACTTCCCAAGCGTCGGGGCGCTCGGTCGGCAGCACCCGGATCGACACGTTGCCGATGAGTTCCTGGTCGAGGCGAGCCTTAACCAGGCGGGCGGTGAGCTTCTTGCCTTCGCGGCCTGCGAGCGGCGACGTATTGATGCCGATGGTCATCGACAGCGCAGGCTCATCGACGGTGATGAGCGGGAGCGCAACTGGGTTCTCGAGGTCGGCCAGCGTCTCACCGATGAAGATGTCCTCAATGCCGGCGATCGCTGCAAGGTCGCCCTGACGAGCGGAATTGACAGGAACACGTTCGAGGTGCTCGGTGAGAAAGAGCTCGGCGATCTTGGCGCGACCGATCGTGCCGTCGACCTTGCACCAGGCAACTGACTGGCCCTTCTTGATCTCGCCTTCCATGATGCGCAGCAGCGCAAGGCGACCGAGGTACGGCGAG
>Ga0115571_1003068_pt1 | contig 10717 bp, 10 predicted proteins | sample COGITO_mtgs_1205_FD_87293 | JGI IMG/M metagenome (GOLD analysis project Ga0115571, IMG submission 87293) | Pelagic marine microbial communities from North Sea - COGITO_mtgs_120531 | ecosystem: Environmental > Aquatic > Marine > Epipelagic | place: Germany:Helgoland, sampling site Kabeltonne...
CCAATAATGCCAACGGCCGGTCCAAGAACACCGTCTGCCGAACAGCTTGTCAGCCGCAGAGGCAGGTCCGGAAATACCGCACGCATACTTGGCGCGCCGCCACAAAATCCGCCACAATAGCCAGCACGGCCAACAACGGATGCAGACACAAAAGCATAATTATGATGTTTTGCGAAATCAGACATTAGATAGCTAACGGCAAAGCTATCAGCGCAATCTACCAGTGCCGCATATCCCTTTGCATGCTCGCCAAGAATATCTGGCGTTAGCATTATATCAAGTGGCTCAATGCGAATTTCACTGTTCAGAGCCTGCAATTTTTGAGCCGCAATGGTTGCTTTTGGCTTGCCAATATCTGCTTCAGAAAACAGAGTCTGACGATGCAGGTTTGTTAAAGAGACATTATCACCATCTATCACTTTGATGGTCCCGACACCTGCGCCTGCCAGATATGATAGTACCGGCGCGCCAAGCCCGCCTGCGCCAACCACCAACACAGAGGCATCCTGCAGACACGCTTGCGCGGCGCTGCCGAAAGACGGCACAGAGATTTGACGCTCATAACGGGTCATCGTGTAACGTCCAGCCATTGTTGCAACCGCGCTTCGGGTGCATCATTCAAGGTAATATCTGTGACAACTGAAACGATATCGGCGCCAGCCTCAAAGACACCTGCTGCACGTTCAACCGACATGCCGCCAATACCAACAAGCGGCACATCACCAACACGGCGCTTCCATTCAGTGACCCGCTCCAAGCCTTGCTGGTGCCATTTCATCTTTTTCAGAATCGTGGGATAGACAGGACCAAGCGCAACATAATCCGGCATCAGGCTCAGCGCACGTTCCAGCTCATCACCATCATGGGTGCTGATACCAAGCTTTATGCCAGCCCGCCGCAAGGCCGGAATATCGGCTAGGTCGAGGTCTTCTTGCCCCAAATGAACAAATGAACAGCCAGCATCAATGGCTTCGCGCCAGTAATCATTAACGACCAGAATACAGTCATGTGCATCACATAGCGCTTGCGCTGTTGTAATGGCCTTTCGCAGCGCCTCTCCTTCATGCGTTTTACAGCGCAATTGAACAAGCTTAAGGCCTAGCGGTAACATGCGTTCCAGCCATTCAGGACTATCGAAAATGGGATAAAAACGGTCAAACATTATTCAAGAAAGGCCTTTCCTAGCACAGGTGTTGACGGCGCCGCCATATCGCGAGGTTCCATGGGATCAGCATACCGGCCCAGATATCCTGCTTCGCAGGCTTTTGCAAAAGCCTCTGCCATAACAGCCGGATTGCCTGCCTTTGCAACAGCAGTATTCAACAAGATTGCATCAAACCCAATCTCTAACGCCTGCGCTGCCTGCGATGGCACACCAAGCCCGGCATCGATTACCATTGGGACATCGGGATAGGCAGCGCGCAAGGCTCGTAATCCATAAAGATTCACAAGACCAAGACCGGTTCCGATAGGCGCGCCCCACGGCATTAATACGTCGCACCCCGCATCTAGAAGCCTGTCTGCCAGAATGAGATCTTCGGTCATATAGGGAAAAACCTTAAAGCCCTCAGCACAGAGCGTCCGAGCAGCATCCACAAGCTGGAAGGGGTCAGGCTGAAGGCTATCAGCATGACCAATGACTTCCAGTTTAATCCAGTCTGTTTCAAACAACTCGCGTGCCATCTGCGCTGTTGTGATGGCTTCTGATGCAGTATGGCATCCCGCAGTGTTAGGCAGAATATGAACACCAAGTTTGCGAATAAGCTGAAAAAACGCATCTCCTGCCGCATCACCCGCAGCTTCACGCCGGACTGAAACAGTTGCAACAGAGGCGCCTGACTTCACAAAGGCGTCTGCTAGAATAGCCGGTGATGGATAGAGCGCTGTTCCAAGCATCAGCGGGGATGAGAGCGATGTACCATAAAACTGCTTCATCATCAGCCTCCTTGCCGTGGGGTAACAATTTCAAGCGCATCACCCTCAGAGAGCTGGGTATCTTTTCGGGTAGCCGATGATACAAATTGCGCGTTTACAGCTGTTGCCACACGCTGGCCTTTATAGCCGAGCTCATCCAGAATATCGCCAAGCGTTTTTGTGTGAACCGTCATGGCCTCACCATTAACCGAGATATTCATCCATCACCTCCGGTTGCTCTCCTGTTAAGCAATAATCTGCTGTCATTTCTGCAAGCGCCGGCGCAAGCAGAAAGCCATGTCTGAACAGGCCATTAGCATAAATGATATTATTATGATGGCGAATGCGCGGCAGATTATCAGGGAAGGCTGGCCGTGCATCAACACCGATTTCAAGAATTTCTGCCTCACCAAAAGCAGGGTGAAGCGCAAAGGCAGCACTCAAAAGTTCAAGAACCGAGCGCACAGTTGCCCGCGTTCTGTCAGATGACTCAATTTGTGTTGCCCCCAACATGAAAATGCCGTCTCCGCGCGGGACAATATACAGAGGATGACGCGGATGCAGCATCCGGACGGGGCGGGACAAAGTAATATCTTTACTATGCAGCACCAGCATTTCACCTTTAACACCGCGCAAATCACGCAGCGCATCCTGCGCGGACAGACCGCGGCAATCAATTAACTGTGATGACGGATTAGATGCGGGCACTTCGGATGAAATAGTTACACCTGCAGAGATCAGGTTTTCTACTAGTTTTTTCAAAGCATAGCGCGGACTTAGATGAGCTTCAGTTTCGAAAAATAGCCCCTTCCTCACCCGTCCCGCCAGATCAGGTTCAAGAGCGGCAATTCCACCCTCATCAACATTCTTATGCTGCTCCGTCCTGCGCGCAAAACGCATTAGCTCGCTTTTATCACGCGCAAGGGCAACTACGAGCGAGCCTTTTTGTACAACATCAACACCCTGTTTCTGCCACCATGACGCAGCTTTCTGGCCGAGGCGTATAACAGACTCTTCGGCCGCTTCGCCCTCGCAGAACGGGGCAAGCATGCCGCCGGCCCACCATGAACAGCAATGGGTGTCAGGCAATCCATTTGGGTCATAAAGTGAAACCTGTGCGCCGCGCGTAACCAGCGCAGTTGCAATACAAAGCCCTGCAACACCAGCGCCGTGAATGTGAAAGGATACGGGCGCGCTCATGACCAGAACTCGTGGAAATGATGGACAGGGCCATGTCCCTTTCCGATATCAAGCTTATCAGCTTTTTTCAGGGCTCCCTGCAGCCACTGATGAGAGACCTGTACGGCATCAACCACCGTTTTTCCCTTCGCTATCTCAGCAGCAATCGCTGAGGATAAACTACAGCCTGTTCCATGTGTATTTCGGGTATTAAGACGCGGTGCTGTGAAGCTATCTTCACGGTCTTTCTGAACCAGTAGGTCATGACATAACGCTGCTGTACTGTGACCGCCTTTCATTAATACGGCGCGCGCACCATAATTCATCAGGGCTTTTGCCTGGTGCCGCATTTGATCACCTGTTTCGGCCTGATCAGCATTCACAAGGCACGCAGCTTCTGGCAGATTTGGCGTCAAAATCGAGCTACGCGGGATAAGAAATTCAATCAGCGCCTGTTCTGCATCATTATCAAGAAGCCTATCACCTGATTTAGCAACCATCACAGGGTCCAAAATAATAGGACCCTGATAATGGATTAATGCACGCGCAACTGTCTTAATGACATCTGCTGACCCCAGCATACCAATCTTTATCGCGGTAATATCAATATCGTCGAGAACAGCCTTAATCTGGGCCATAATCATATCAAGTGATACGGCCTCGATCATGGTAACGCCTTGCGTGTTCTGAGCTGTCAGGGCTGTAATGACCGATGCGCCATAAACACCGCGGCTCGAAAAAGTTTTCAAGTCGGCCTGAATACCCGCACCGCCGCCACTATCGGAGCCTGCAATGGTTAAAGCTGATACAATGCTCATGACGCGCTTCCAGCATAAAGCAATGCAGCAAAACCCATAATTTTTATGGGGCTAATGCTATGCTGATAATCATCATGTCTCATAAATAGCTCCGTTTCCTACGCCGGTACGAACCGGATCAGGTCCAATGGGTTAGCGGAAATACGCCTCTCAGCCAGTGTAAAAATCACAGGCACCCCAACAGATGTTATCGCAACATAGAAAAAGTGCTGACCAGAAGTCAACACTCTTTATTTACCTCATGACGCAAAGGCTCTTATCCTACGCTTATGCTCTGCCAATAGAAGAGTAATGAATATTGGCGGCTCGGATTGCTGATGGGTCATAGATATTGCGTAAATCAACCAGCACATTTCCAGCCATTAATTCAGTGAAACTGAGCGGTGTCAGGGCTCTAAACTCGTTCCATTCGGTTACCAATACAGCACAGTCCGCGCCTGTCAGACAGCTCGCAGCATTCTCAGCATATGTTATAGACGCCGGAAGATGTGGTTTTGCCTCTACCATTGCGGCTGGATCATAGGCCGTTATCACAGCGCCTTTTTTTGTAAGCTCTGTTATCAGCTCAATCGAAGGGCTTTCGCGCATATCATCTGTTTCAGGTTTAAAAGCGAGCCCTAAAATGGCAATTTTTTTACCTTCAACATCGCCCTTCATCGCATCAATGACGCGCTGAGCCATGTCTTGTTTACGCTTCGAATTATACCGCACCACGCCGGAAACTAACGGCACATCAGACTCAAAAAATTCAGCTGTTTTTACCAAAGCAAGTGTGTCTTTTGGAAAGCAGGAGCCACCATAACCTGGCCCCGGATGCAGAAACTTCCCGCCAATACGTTTATCAAGCCCCATACCTTTTGCCACATCATGCACATCAGCATTCACCTTTTCGCATAAATCAGCAATCTGGTTAATGTAGGAAATTTTCACTGCAAGAAAGGCATTCGCTGCATATTTTGTCAATTCAGCCGTCTCAAGTGATGTGAAAAGAATAGGGGTTTCAATCAGGAAAAGCGGTCTATAGAGCTGGCGCATTACGTCAATAGCGCGCTCATTTGATGTCCCTACAACAACCCGGTCAGGGCGCATAAAGTCACTAATTGCCGATCCCTCACGCAGGAATTCTGGGTTTGATGCAACATCAAAATCTGCATCGGGACGTGTTTTGTGCACAATATCTGATACTTGTTGGCCTGTTCCTACTGGGACTGTCGATTTTGTCACAATGACAGTATATCCATCAAGATGAGCCGCGATTTCTGCAGCAGCCGCATGAACATAGCTCAAATCAGCATGGCCATCGCCGCGCCGCGTTGGTGTTCCAACAGCAATGAAAACGGCATCAGCCTGTGCAACAGCACTGCCAAGATCTGTTGTAAATCTCAACCTGCCAGCTGCATAATTACGGGCAACTAACTCATCAAGCCCAGGCTCATAAATAGGAATGTCACCCTTATGCAACTTGGCAATTTTCGTCTCATCTTTATCAACACAGGTAACATCAAACCCGAACTCGGAAAAACAAGCGCCAGATACCAGTCCAACATACCCGGTACCGATCATAACAATTTTCATCTTAGGCCTACTCCTCACGCCTATGGCGCGCTTTTATCGCGCATTTTTTTCAGTCGTTTTTTATGAACATAATGTCTCAACACGCGCGGTTATCGCGTGGCCAATAGCAATATGGCATTCTTGAATATGCATCGTGATACGGCTCGGCACAGCAATCAGAACATCTGATAGCGCCGCTAAATCACCGCCACCCTCACCTGTAAAGGAGATAATTTTAATGCCTTTAGCGCGCCCAGCATGGGCTGCTGAAACGACATTTTTGGACGTGCCACTCGTTGAAATACATAACAGCACATCACCTACGTGACCAAGTGTCTCAATTTGGCGTTCAAAAATCCCATCGAAGCCAAAATCATTCGCATAGGCTGTAATAAAAGACGTGTCGGTTGTCAGCGCAAGAGCAGCCAGACCGGGCCTAGGGTGCGCTTTGTGATCAAGGCACGATACAAATTCAGCCGCAAGATGCTGAGCATCGCCTGCAGACCCGCCATTGCCGCAGAGTAGAAATTTTCCACCTGCATTCAAACTTTCAGCTATCATTTGTGCCGCATCTTCAGCCATGCCTGAGCATTGCTGAACCATTAGGGCTTTTACTTCTGCAGATCGGTTAAAAATTTGCTTTATCTGATGTGACATATATTACCGCCAACAATGTGTTCTTGACCCTGTCTTTATGGACATTTAAGGTCCCTCATGCAAGTAAAGACAGTCTCCACGGCAAAGAGTTAGTCTCTTAAATGTCAGAAATACAATTGAAAGCGACAGTCGGAAGATGAAAGTAAAAAAAGCTATTTTTCCTGTGGGCGGACTTGGTACGCGGTTTCTTCCCGCCACAAAAGCATTACCCAAAGAAATGCTCCCGATTGTTGATAAGCCGTTAATTCAATATGCCGTTGAAGAGGCCGTAGCAGCAGGTATCGAGGAATTTATTTTTGTTACTGGCCGGAATAAAACAGCGATTGAAGATCATTTTGACCATTCAACTGAACTAGAGACAACCCTTTTTGCTCGAGGCAAGTTAGAGGCGCTTAATTTGGTGCAGGGGATGATACACTCGCCCGGTTCTGTATCATATGTGCGCCAGCAAGAAGCCGCAGGCCTTGGTCATGCTATTTGGTGCGCCCGTCATCAGATAGCCAACGAGCCAGTTGCTATCTTGCTCGCTGATGACCTGATTCTAGGGGCCCCTGCTTTGAGAGAGATGGTTGATGCCTATCAGGGCGGCAATATGGTTGCCGTGATGAATGTACCAGCAGATGAGACTGGCTCTTACGGGATTATCACGCCGCAGGGCGAGGCAGGTCAGCTAGTCAAAATCGCCGATATTGTCGAGAAACCAGCCCCAGAGGTTGCACCATCGACTTTGGCCGTTGTTGGACGCTATATTATTGAGCCTGGCGTATTTGAAAAGCTCGCAGAAGGCAATAAAGGCGCAGGCGGTGAAATTCAACTAACAGACTCACTTGCCGCCAGAATACCGGATGTCCCCTTTATGGGCTTGAGATTCAGTGGCGAGCGATTTGACTGTGGCTCTAAGCTAGGCTTTCTAAAAGCGAATATTGCCTTTGCTAGATCCCGCCCAGAACTTGGAACTGAGCTTGATAAATGGCTTACCGATACTGTGCTAAACAGAGGATAAAACGGGCTAAAAGATAGATTTTTTAAAGGAATATTTGACTGTGACTGCTCATAACTTCGATCCGACAATCCTGCGTGCCTATGATATTAGGGGACAGGTTGGCTCAACCTTGTCAGCCAATGATGCCTTTGCAATTGGTAATATCTTTGCCAGCTTCCTGCCAAAAAAGGGCGCTGTGCCCCGGATTGCTGTTGGGCGAGATGGTCGGCTAACCTCACCTGAATTGGCCGATGCATTATGTAACGGTCTGGTTACGGCTGGCTGCCACGTGATTGATATTGGCGTTGGCCCAACACCTATGCTTTATTTTGCTGATCGTATTCTATCATGCGACGGCGCCATTCAGGTAACAGGTAGCCATAATCCACCTGACTATAACGGCTTTAAAATAGTGCTGGGTCATCATAGTTTTTTTGGCGACAAAATTACTGAATTAGGGGTACGCGCCGCTGCCGGTCTTATCAAAGCTGATGGTGGGCACCGAGAGGAAAAATCTGTTTTTGACGCTTATATTGCGCGTCTGGTGAAGCAAGCTGATTTCGGCACTCTGTCTATTGTCTGGGATGCTGGTAATGGCGCTGCCGGACCGGCTACAGAAGCCATGCTTGCAGCGCTATCAGATAAAGGCGGGGCACAGGGCACACATAAAGCACTTTACTGTGATATTGATGGGCATTTCCCAAATCACCATCCCAACCCAGTTGATCCTGAGACACTTGAGAGCCTTCGTGAACAGGTTGGCGCTATGGGCGCGGATTGCGGCATTGGCTTTGATGGGGATGGAGACCGCATTGGTCTTGTAGATTCAAAAGGCCGGCAAATAGCAGGGGATATTCTCACAGCCTTTCTTGCAACAGACATCCTTACCCGCAATCCGGGCGCCGATATAATTTTTGATGTAAAATCCAGTGCACTTGCTATGCAGATTGTCCGTGATGCCGGTGGCACGCCACATCTCTGGAAAACAGGCCATTCTCATATGAAGCAAAAACTGCATGAAACAGGAGCCCCTCTTGCAGGAGAAATGTCTGGTCATATTTTTATTGCTGACGGAGATTATGGGTTTGATGATGCGCTTTATGTTGCCAGCAGGCTGGTCACTCAAATAGCAAAACGCACAGCAGAAACAGGAATGAGTATTACAGACTTCATGGATAGTCTGCCTGAAACTTTCACAACCCCCGAATGCCGTATTGATTGCCCCGATACGGAAAAATTTGGGGTTATGGCGCGGTTATCTGAGGCAGTGTCAAACGATCACGCCCCCGATTTTGTTAATGTGACAGACGGTGTTAGGGTAACAACATCCAAAGGGTGGTGGCTTATTCGCGCCTCAAACACCGAAGCTGCGCTTGTTGCGCGCGCCGAAGGTACAGATGCCGTGATTTGTGATAGGTTTGTTTCAGACATTATCCACTATCTTGATAATGCTGGGTTGAAATGGGCTGGTCCCATTTCGTAGGCAGTCTAAAATACTGTCTATATAATCAAGGCGCCTTCAGCCAAGCATCTTTTCCAGCACGTGGATTTTTTTGAAAAGCGTTTCCACGAAGCGGAAAGCTTTGTTACATCGCGATAGCTAATCGCTCTATAAAGGCGTCTAAGGTAATTATCTGATTCAAACCCCCTATCCGAGGAGACACTCACCATGGGTTACATCGCTGAAGGCAATCTTTCTGTTGATGCCGCACTCCACCGCTTTGTGAATGACACATTGTTGCCGGCAGCCGGAATGGAGCCATCGCATTTCTGGCCAGAATTTGATTCTGTTGTGCATCATCTGGCACCACGTAACGCAGATTTGCTTAAAAAGCGTGATGAGCTGCAGGCACAGATTGACGAATGGCTTGTCGCACACCGCGATAATGGCATTGATGCGGATGCCTATACCAGTTTTTTGAAAGACATTGGTTATTTGCTCTCAGAGGGTGATGATTTCGCGATTGAAACAACAAATGTTGATGCTGAAATAGCAACCATTGCTGGCCCTCAGCTTGTTGTTCCTGTGATGAATGCTCGTTATGCGTTAAATGCCGCAAATGCACGTTGGGGTAGTCTTTATGATGCGCTTTACGGCACCGATATTATGAGCGAAGAAGATGGCGCAGAAAATGGCACGTCCTATAATCCCGTGCGTGGCGCAAAAGTGATTGCAGCTGCAAGGGACATTCTAAATGAACGTCTGCCTCTGAATGGAGCAAGCTGGCATGATATTGCCAGCCTTCACATTGATAGCACCGGTCTTGTGCTCGGCAGTGAAGCAGGTCCGGTAGCCCTTGCAGATGACAGCCAACTGATTGGCTATCAAGGTGATGAGACAGCCCCGACCTCAGTTTTACTGAGTGTAAATACGCTGCATATCGATATCCGAATTGACCGTAGCGGCACAATTGGCGCTGTTGATAAAGCCGGCATTAATGATGTTGTGCTGGAATCAGCGGTATCAACTATTATGGATTGCGAAGATTCAGTGGCCGCAGTTGATGGTGAAGATAAGGTTCTGGCCTATGGAAACTGGCTAGGCTTAATGGATGGCACGCTCACAACTGAGATGAAAAAGGGCGATAAGACATTCACCCGCGCGCTGAATGGCGACAGACATTATACCGCGCGTGATGGCAGCACACTGACCCTTCATGGTCGCTCATTAATGCTTGTGCGTAATGTTGGTCATCTGATGACAAACCCCTCTATTCGTCTGTCTGATGGCAGTGAATGTCCAGAAGGTATTATGGATGCGTTTATGACAGTGCTGGGGGCAATTCCCGATAGAGCCCGCAAAGGCAATTCACGCAAAGGGTCTGTCTATATTGTAAAGCCAAAGATGCATGGGCCAGAAGAAGTCTCTTTTGCCTGTAATATTTTCTCAGAAGTTGAGCGTATTCTTGGCCTGTCTGAAAATACCGTCAAAATCGGTATTATGGATGAAGAGCGCCGGACAACAATTAACCTGAAAGAGTGTATTCGCGCAGCAAAATCTCGTGTTGTCTTCATTAATACTGGCTTCCTTGATCGTACGGGTGATGAAATCCATACATCTATGGAAGCCGGCCCGATGATCCGCAAAGGCGATATGAAGCAGGCAGCGTGGATCAGTGCTTATGAAAACTGGAATGTTGATATCGGTCTTGCCTGTGGGTTTTCTGGCAAGGCACAAATCGGCAAAGGCATGTGGGCGATGCCTGATTTAATGGCGGATATGCTGGAGCAGAAAATTGGCCATCCTCAATCAGGGGCTAATTGTGCGTGGGTTCCCTCCCCGACAGCTGCGACACTCCACGCTCTTCATTACCACCAGATAGATGTGTTTGCCCGCCAAGCTGATCTTGTTGGAAACCGGCGTGCAGATTTATCCGATATTCTCACTATCCCCGTTGCAACGCGCCCGAACTGGGGCGATGCAGATATTGCCCATGAGCTGGAAAATAATGCCCAAGGTATTCTTGGCTATGTTGTGCGCTGGATCGACCAAGGTGTTGGTTGCTCAAAAGTGCCAGACATTAATGATGTTGGTCTCATGGAAGATAGAGCAACATTGCGGATTTCATCACAGCATATTGCCAACTGGCTACATCACGGGGTCTGTTCAACA
>Ga0115571_1003074_pt1 | contig 10708 bp, 2 predicted proteins | sample COGITO_mtgs_1205_FD_87293 | JGI IMG/M metagenome (GOLD analysis project Ga0115571, IMG submission 87293) | Pelagic marine microbial communities from North Sea - COGITO_mtgs_120531 | ecosystem: Environmental > Aquatic > Marine > Epipelagic | place: Germany:Helgoland, sampling site Kabeltonne...
GGCATCCTGGAGCTGTCCATGGGTGAAGGCGCGGATGGCGTGGCGCTCCTCCGCATGCTCCGCGTGATGCGCATCCTGGCGGGTCTCAAGGGTCTGAGGCAGTACCGGGCGTTCCAGACGGTGTTCCGGGCGGTGATCAACGGCGTGGTTCGCATCGGGAGCTTTTGCCTGGTGTTTTTCCTCTTCATCACCGTGTTTGCCATCCTGGGCATGCAGCTGTTCGGCGGCACCGGGGACATGAACAAGCACCGGTCGCACTTTGACAATTTCGGCACGGCGGTGATGACCCTCTTCATCATGTGCACCGGCGAGAACACCTTCGCGGTCGGGTGGGACCTGATGCAGGCCACGGGGGAGAGCTCCAGCGTCATCTACGTCATCGTGTGGTCCCTAGTGTCCACCTCCCTCCTGGCGTTGGTTTTAGGAGTCCTGATCGAGGCTGCGTCCAAGCCCATCCAGGAGGAGATGGAGGGTGGCGGCTCGGGGGGCGCCGGTTTGAGCTCGGAGATGCGAACTAGCAGCGGGAAGCTCGTCGAGATTCGCGGTGAGGAGACGGCGTTGACCATGCTGACCACCAGTAAGACCCGGAACGCCCTCGAGGCTATCGCGGCGCTGCGCAAGAAGGGCGTCGACGAGGCGACGATTGAAAAGAGTGAGGAGATGGCCAAGCTGAACCAGCTGAGGGAGGAGACCAAAGCCGAGGTTGCGGCCGTTCGCGTGTGGCTATTCCAGACTGGGATGGACTTGCAGAAGAGAAAGTCGACGATTCCCATGCCGTCGTCGCCCACGTCGATACTCAGGCGTCAGCGGGAGATTGAGCTTGAGGTCCAAGCCAAGGTTCACGAATTGAGCGACGGGTTCTCGGCCTCGGAGCTCTTCGAGGCTGAGGAAAGGTTAGTGCCGACCACGGGACGCAAGGAGATTGCCGACGTTCCGGACAACGTGGTGCAAAAGGAGGCGGCCATCAAGTTCTCCATCGGAAATACGCAATCCCACGTCAGCAGCGTGGAGGAGATGCTGGAGAGGAAGCGGAAGAGGAGGGAGCAGATTCTCAAGGAGGAAGCCGCCGCGAGGGAAGAGGATCCCGTGTTACGAAAGGAGCGATTACTCCGCGAGCGATGCGTCGAGTGTGGCATCGAGGTGGACAAACCCGACGCTTGGAACACGGCGAGGGCGAAGTGCCTGTGGATCGTGGACCAGCGTTGGTTCCAGGCTACGGTTTTGGTGCTCATCGTGATCAGCGCCTGTTTGCTCGCTCCGCAGTGCGACCAAAACTGGCCCTACCCGGGGTCCAAGACAGAAACGGCGATGAAGGCTATCGACATCTCGTTCACCGTCGCCTTCCTCATCGAGATGGTGCTGAAGCTGGTCGCGCTGACCGTGTACAGCGGCCCCAACGCGTACGTCAAGGACTACTGGAACTGCCTCGACGGTTTCATCGTCACGATGTCCATCATCACCCTGCTCCTGGACCTGATATCCGGCGGTAGCACCGGTGGCGTGCTGAAGGTGTTCCGCGTGCTCCGAGTGCTCCGCCCGCTGCGCGTCATCAAGAACGTGCCGTCGCTCAAGCTGGTCATCGACGCCACCTTTGTGTCCATGCCCGCCATCATGACGGTGTGCGCGGCGGGTCTGCTCGCCTTTCTCGTCCTCGGCGTCCTGGGGATGCAGCTCTTCAAGGGGACGTTTTACTCGTGCACGCACCCCGACGGAAACCCGGGTGGTACTAAGGACTCGTGCGAGGCGATCGGTGGGGAGTGGCGCAATGCACCCTTCCATTTCGACAACATCGGCCAGGCCATCGTCTCCATCTTCATCATGTCCACCGGAGACAACTGGCAGGACCTCATGTGGTATGGGGTGGACTCGGTCGGGGAGGAGAAGGAGCCGGTGTACGAGAACAAGAAGGTGAACGCCGCGTTTTACGTGGTGGTGGTCATCATAACCTTCTTCTTCTGGCTCAACCTGTTCGTGTCCGCCCTGGTGGATAACTTCAGCCAGGTGGCGAGCTCCATCCAAGGGGACGACGAGAGCTCCTCTGGGTACTGCTACAGCGAGTCGCAGCGAAAGTGGCTCCTCGCCCTGAAGGCTGGCCTGGACGCGGCTAAGGAGTCGTGGCGGGACATCGAGGAATCCACGGTCGGTGTTGTTCGGCGGATTTGCCTGCGGATGCGCAAGTGGAAGTACTGGGAGGTGTTTGTGACTCTGTTCATCACCGCGAACGCGATTCAGATGTGTTTTTTCCGCGTGGGCGTCTCTGAGGATGAGCAGACGGTGATGGACACCCTCGGCATCGTGTTCTGCTGCCTGTACGTGGCTGAGACTGTGGTTAACATCATCGCCATGACCTGGCCCGTGTACTGGGACGAAAACTGGCACAAGCTGGATTTCATCGTCACCGTCTCCGGCGTCATCGAGCTCGCGACGAGCTTCACCGGCGGGGGTTCCTTCCTCACCGTGTTCCGCACGGCGAGGTTCTTCCGCCTGTTCAAGGTGCTGAAATCATCCCCGGGGCTGAGGTCCCTGGTTGACACGTTCCTCACCGCGCTCCCGTCCATGCTCAACATCTTCGGTCTGATGCTCCTGCTCATGCACATCTACGCGTGCCTCGGCTGCACGCTGTACGGCAAGATCGACGGACCGTACGAAGGCGACGGACTCACGCCTTATACCAACTTTAAGAACTGGGGTAACGCCATGTGGCTCTTGTTCGTGACCTTGTCGGGGAATTGGGTCACGGCGTTTCAGGATATCTTCTGGTCGTGTCAGAACATGGATCAGGATCCAGTCACTGGCGCGTACGGCTCGTGCCCGTACCGCATCAGCGCCGTGCCGTACTTTTTCAGTTTCGTGATCTTCGGCATCTGCCTGCTGTGCAACCTGTTTGTGGCCATCCTGCTGGAGCGATTCGACTACGCGTCCACTATGGAAGGGGTATACGACGAGAGGAACCCTTTCGATACCCTGTTCCGGCTGAATGTCATTCGACAGTTTGTGTTCAAGATTAGGAACAGGATGCGTCTGGTGCGCGCGTTGAAGGCGTCCAAGAAGATCAACACGGATGGATTGGAGTTCCACGAGATTAACCTGATCATTCAGAAGGAACTGGCGCAGCAGAGGGAAGACAGGGAGAAAGGAATCGAAAACGGTCGATTGGGGCTATCTAAGAAAGAATCGACGGTGGGGAGGCTGTCGACGTACCTCCAGGGCAAGGGATTGATGTCGGCCGGGACGATCTCGTTGTTTGCGGATAATCTGGCCGAAAACAAACCCGGACTCTTCTCAAAATACTGGTCGACCAAGAAGAAATAATACGTTGTAGTGAATCACATTTCATCATAATATCACAATCGCGGCTTGCTTTTGCGTAGCCTCTATAATCCTACATTCGTTGCCTACCTTGACCATCGCATCACGAAAACCTGAGCCGCCGCGACGGAAAGGAGAATTAACATGGACCGATCTCCCAGGGCCGCCAGTGCCGCGGCGGCGGCAAACAGCAGCGCCACGGCTCCGTACGGCACTTGCATCATCCCCGGTGCTGCGGCGTTGTCGTCGATCCTGCGTTTTTGTGATGACGGGGTGATCTCGGCCGTGTTAACCGTCGTGTCCCCTCGGGCCTCGACTGCTTTGACCGGGGTCGACTCAACTTGCCTGGGCGCGTTCCCCTCACCAGTTTTTCCCGCTGACACCCCGCTCATGTGGGGGACGCCGGCTGGTGTGAATCCCATCCAATCTTTCGGCGGGGGGTACATCGCGAGCTCCCTCTTCTCCTCCTCACGGTGCATCCGCCTCAGATATAATAAAATCTTGGACATCTGCGGCCGTTCCTCCGGAGTCGTCTGGAAGCACCTGCTGATCATCTTCGCCAGCTTGTCCTGCTGCGCGTACCCCGGGGTCCATTGCGCAGACCCGGGATTGACCTTGACCTCGTTCTCATTGACGGTACCCGGTACGTCAGTGCCGGTACTCGAGCCGTTCAACGAAGCAGAGGAGGCTGACATGAGTGGTGGGAGCGGGAGACGCTCACCGTGAGTCACCCTGTCCGCCACCTCCTTCATCGTGTTGACGAACCTGATGTAATCCGGCAGACCCTCGTACTGATCCTGCACCTCGTCCCACGGCGGGGCCAGCGTGGCGAGGCACCAGAGCACGCACCCGAACGAGAACACGTCCGCCCGCGTCCCGAACCCCGTGTTCTCACCCGCCAGTATCACCTCCGGCGCGTGAAAGAGACAGTTTCGGAGTCCGTCTGACATCGCGTCTCGGTCAGACTCGGCCATGTCGAATTGGCCGTCCCTGTTGACCCCGTCGCCCTCGTTCTCCTTGTCACCCGATTCCTTAGCCTCCCTCTCCCTCGCGGTTCGCACCAGCCTGGAAAGCCCAAAGTCCGCGATCTTGACCCGCATATCCTCAGTCACCAGCAGGTTCTGGGTGTTGATATCCCTGTGCGCAATCTGGTTGGCGGACGAGTGCAGGTAAGCCAGGCCACACGCCGCGTCCGAGGCCATGAGCAGCCGCACGCGCCAGCAGAGCCTCCCGGGTGACTTTCTAGCACGCGCGAGGACATCCGAAAGTGACCCCCGCGCGCAGTATTCCATGATGATGGAGGCATCCGGGAGTTGCACCGACGCGGCGAGGACGGTGACGATTTGGGGGTGTCGATTGGCAGTCATGGCCGTCACCTCGCTCTTGATGGCGTCCACCACGTCCCCGTTGATCTTCTTGGGATCCAACACCTTGACCGCGACCGTGCTTCCCCTCCACGAAGCCTTAAGCACGGTGGAGAACCCACCTCGACCGATGGCGATCGATGATTCGTACTTGAGCGTCTTGACCTGCGACACCGACTGCCACAGGGCGTCGATGTAGTCGATGGCCACCGACTCCGCCGTGGGGGCGGGGCGGGACAGGGGCGGGAGCACCGTCACGGGCGCGGCAGATGAGGTGTAAGGCGTGTGCTTTGGTCCTGCTTCATCCTCAAAACTGCCCGCCTGGGATATCCTGGATGCCCGCACCGGCGACCCAAAGCCCACACCGCCGCCGAGAGCCTTCAGCGAGGGCTCACGCTTGGGCGGGGACCCAGAAGCCGCGAAAGCCCTAGCGTTCAGGCTCGCCTGTCTGCTGAGGCTGGGCGCCGCGGTTCCGTCCGAGTGTTCCATGAACGGCGTGGTTTCCCTGGACCGACGGAGCTGTGCCGGTGCCCCCGCTTCGTTCACGTCACCGAGCAGATGCAGCTGCGCCTCAACCGTCCCGGCCACGGCGATGATCCGCATCACCGCTCGCATGAGCTCCTTGGCATCCCAGTCGTGGCCGACGGTGTCCTCCATGCGGGCGTAGTGCCCCGCGGTGAACGCACTCTGCACGCAGTACTGCGCGATGAACGCTTGCACCCAGAGGGAACGTAAAAAAGACCGGCGCCCGGCTGCCTGCCGCTCGGCCATCTCGGTGTGATACTTGACCATGTCGGGATGCTGGTTGTAATTCCAGTTGCTGTGATCGGACGAGCTCACACTGGGAACCGAAGACACTCCCGCGCTGATGTAGGCGTCCCATGCAATCACGGTGTCGTAAATGGCGCGGGTGTACACCACGTCAGCCACCTCGACGGCGATCTTCGCAGCCGGGTTGAACCGCTTCAGGGACTCGGCGTCGCCCGCGTTTAAAAGGCGCTCCTGCTCGCTGCCGGGCTCCGGGGGGGGCGGGGGCGGGGGCTTACCCGCCCACGACGCCGCGCGCTTCGCCCAACGCATGTACACGCTCAAGTGCTGGGCGACCCACGCGCCCGCGTGTGCTGATCGGACGAGTGCCACGGCGGTGTCGTCGGCGGCTTCGTCAGCCATGTGTTCCGCGACAGCCGCAGCCTCCTCCGCCTCGCCAGTCTCCTCCGCCATAGCCGCGGCTGCGGCTTCTTCCGCCTCCTCCATCGCGGTCGCTTCAGCCTCGGACGCCGCCATGATAGCGCTTGCTAGGGTTTGCAGGGTCGCCTCCGCGGCCGTCGCACCGGCTGTGACCTCCTCCAACAGCACCGCGCTCAGCCTGGTGTGCGCCACGACGGCCCGACTGGCGGCTACGTCGAGCTCGGCGTCGGTATCCTCCCCCAGCCCCGAGATGGCCTTCTCGCAAAAGTCCAGGGACCCCTCCAGCGCGGCCAACAGGTCCGCGGACGCTCGCTGCGCGTCCCCCAGGTGTTGCGCGCCGCTCTCGTCCAGCACCGCGGCCACGGCGGCGTCGAGGGCGTCCCGGAGCATCCGACCCGCGTGCCTCACAGCCAACCGCCCGGAGCCCTCCAGGGATGAGGCCTCACCCGGTGGGGGTGTGGCGTTCCCCGACGCTCTGTCCGCCTCGAGCTGAGCGGCGATGAACGACCGGGGTGTGACGCTTCGTTCCATGCCCGTGTGCTCCGAGGCGTCTGAAGGCTCCTCGTCCTCCGAAACCCCCGAGCCGTCCCCGGCCATGGCCATAGCCGCCATCAGGTCCAGGTCCCCGGCGCCCAGGGTCCCACTCCCGCTCCCTTTCATGTGCTGGATCGATTTAGTCAGCGTCGAGTGCACGTCGGAGGGGCTGCTAGTCAACGCCGCTATGTCCGTCGGGGTCAGCAGGGTACCCCGCCCGTGACTCGGCGGTCTGTCCGCGGAGGAGAGAAACGGCACCGCAGCCGGGGACAGCGTGGTGGGGCGGGGCTTGCTCTCCATCGCCATGGGCGTGTGCAGGTCCCGGTCGCTGATATCACTCGGGGCTGGGGACATCGAGTCCCCGCGTTGGAGCGTCGCGAGAGATGCCGCCGCCTCCACCTCGCTGGCCGTTCGGTGCATGGGCGGCGGCAACTCGTCGTCGCCCGGTTCCTCAGCCGTCTCCATGTCCTCCAGCAGGCTCCCGTGGACACCCTTGCTGGACAGAAACTCCGACATGACAGCCATGTAGTCCATCACGCTCTTCGGGTCAACCTCGTCCGCTCGAGCCTGGTCCTTGGGCAGATCCTCCTTCCGCACCCGCCCCGCGCTGGACCGCCGGCGCATGATCGAGGCAAACATCTCCTCCTCAAGTTCTTCACTCGCCGTGGACCTCGCCGTGGACCCCGGGGCGTCCGAAGCGTGGTCCTCTTCATCGCTGCTGCCCACACCGAACGCCACACTTGCAAAGCTGCCCCGCTTGGACCCCGAGAGTGGGGTCCCCGGGGTGCCCCGTGGTGACCCCAGCCCAGCGCCAAACGAACCCCGCCGCTCATGGAGTGCTCCAGCGGTGGCCAGCGGGACGTGCACGATCCTCTTGTTGGCGCCGCTGAACCTGGACGTGGCCCTGTCGCTGTCTTTGGCATCCTTCTGGTCCTTCCGCCACTTCGCGCGCTCCCGTTCGTTCCGTCGACGCGCCAGCTTGTTGAGGTCCTTCTCGATCTGCCGAAGCACCGCCGGGTCCATGTTGGCGTACCCCGGGGCCAGTCGTCCGCTCCAGTCCACCTCGGGGGTGCGAATCGGTGACGTCCGTCCGGGGTCGGCGCGATTCACGGAGTTTGACCGTCGGCCGGCCCGGTTAGCCTTCGAACCGGAGTTTCGTCCCTTGCTCCGACTCCTCGGCGAAGGGTTCTCCGCCTTTCTCAGAGTCCTGCGATTTCTGGCCGTGGTGTCGGAGGTGTGGTGCAGGACGTTGCCGCTGCTGGACCTGCGCACGTTGCCGTATCGGGCGGCAAACTGCTCGTCATCTTCGCCGAGGTCATCGTCGGTCGTCCAGGAGTCGCGGCGTCTGTGACGCGCCTTTTGCCCCATCTCTCCAATCCCACCAGAGCACCCAGGGCCGCAACAACTCACTTTTTGCCGCCTAACAATCCGCGAATCCAGCTGTGGACTTGAGTGTCCGTGCGCGGGTTAGGTGAGGCCTGTGTGGACCGTGCGCGAAGACGACGCGCGAGCCCCTCACGCGTGGACTTGCCACCTCCGCGCCCCTCGGCTGCCGGAAAGTGACTCGGCGCGACCTCCTATGGCGCAGCACCCGCCCCCCTCAGCGCGCTAAATTTCGTCGGGTGGAGCGACCAGTCATCACAGCTGCATCGTCAGATCGTGGTCCTCCGCTGAAAAAGTTGGTCTCGCCGCCGCCGCCGCCAAACCCATTCAGCTCCGCGCGTGGCTCCCGGACGCCGTTGGATAGAGAACAAGTAGGAAAACTTAATCGCCCAACATGTCGTCTCTGCGCAACGCCGTGAAGCGCAGGACGCACAAGGAGCGCTCGCAGCCGGCGGAGCGGCGCAAGTTCGGCCTGCTCGAGAAGAAGAAGGACTACGTCCTCCGCGCGCGAGATTTCCACAAGAAGGAGGAAGCGCTCAAGGTTCTGCGGAAGAAGGCGGCGAACAGGAACCCCGATGAGTTCTACTTCGCCATGCAGAAGCAGCGCACCGTCGACGGGGTTCACAACGCCAACCAGGACGAGTCCAACAAGTACACCCAGGACGAGCTCCACCTCATGAAGACCCAGGATGTCAAGTACGTCGCCATGAAGGCGTCGATGGAGGCCAAGAAGGTGGAGAAGCTGAGGGCGACGCTGCACATGATAGGCGACGTGCCGGGGGACGACGATGGGGACGACGACGACGAGACCTTCGACGCCATGAACGCCTTCGGGTCGGACAGGGGGAAGAAACAGGAGCGGGTCCACGTCGTGTTCGGGGATGACTCCGACGACGAGGATGACGACGCGAGGCTCAGACGGGCCAAGCCCAAGGCCAGGGCGGGTCCACGGACGAAGCAGGCGGGCGAGCACGACGGATGGGGAGACGACGACGACGACGAGGACGGGGCAGGGGCTGATGAAGAGGCGTCCACGGCGGCCGCGGCGAAGCGTCGTCTGTTGGCGGCGAAGGTGAGCGCGAAGGGCCTGGGTCTGCGGCGGGGGCTCGCGCGGAGTTTGGAGGCTGAGGAACACGAGGGCCAGGAGGGTGAGACGATCGACCCGAAGGTGATGAAAAGGATCGAGAAGAAGCGACGGGTGGCGTACCAGACGCTGAAGGAGCGGGAGAAGCGCGCCGCGCGTCTGAAGAGGATGGCGCTGGAGATGGCGTACCAGAGGGAGGTATCGCACGCCAGGGGGCACAAGCGGATGCGTAAACCCGGGCAAAACGAGGAAGAGGTGCTGCCGGGTCTCGCGCACCTGCAGAAGGCGCCGGCGCAGTTCAAGTGGAAGAAGGAGAGGAAAAAGTGAGCGCTCTACTCGTAGCTAGACAGGGGGAGCTGTATCGCACATCGCACGTACCCACGAAAAAGTCACTCGTCACAACCAAAGTGCAAACCGCGTCTGAATTTCGGTGCATTGGCGAACGCCCGGAGGAACGTCTCTCGGCGCCCGGGAGTTAGTCCTCGAGCGAATTTCGTGAGAGAGGCCTTGAGGCGACGCGTGCACTCGCGCCACGCGTTCAATGCCCACGGCTTTCCCGCTCAGCGCCCCGGTAACCCATTCGCTTTACTGTCCTCACGGCCGCATCTGGGAGGGTGGCGGTGTGAGGAGCAGCGCGGGTCGGGTCCGGGGCATGACCACGATGGCGCATCGTACCCGCAATCTCAGGGCACTCCTCGAGCCCGTGGCATTCAGCGCCAGGCGCGCGATCGGCGGCGCGGAAGCGGCACTTGCGCCCCGGGTCACGGCCTGTCCGAGGGCGACGCCCGAATCGTCGAAAATATTACGCAACTCCTCTCGCGCCTTCGCCTCCATCCGCGCGGCGCCGCGTTCTTTGGTCGGGTTCGAGCCGATATTCTCCGTCGTTCCCGGACACTCACGTCCTATTAGGTCGTCGAGGGGCCTTCGAGCGAGCGCGACCGCGGGCGGGGTCGGCAAGCTGGTCGTGGTGGAGTCCCCGGCCAAGGCAACCTCGGTGCAAAAGTACCTCGGCGACGGCTACACCGTCCTCGCCTCGTACGGGCACGTGCGGGACCTGGTGCAGAAGAACGGCGGGGTAAAGCCCGAGGATGACTTCGCCATGCTCTGGGCGGAGAAGGCGAGGGACGGTGTGGTGCGGGATATCGTTAAGAACGCGAAGGGGGCCAACGAACTCTTACTCGCCACCGATCCCGACCGAGAGGGAGAGGCCATCTCCTGGCACATCGTCGAGCTGCTCCGCGAGAAAGGGGTGCTCGGGCCGTCATCTTCCATCCCCGTGAAGCGAGTGACGTTCACGGAGGTGACGAAGAAGGCTGTGCAGGAGGCGTTCGCGGCCCCGAGGGAGATCAGCGCTCACCTGGTGGACGCGTACCTGGCGCGCCGCGCTCTCGATTACCTCTTTGGATTCACAATCTCGCCGGTGCTGTGGAGGAAGATGCCGGGTGCACAGAGCGCGGGGCGGGTGCAGAGCGCGGCGCTGCGTCTGGTGTGCGAGCGCGAGTTTGAGATTGAGAGGTTCGTCAAGGAGGAGTTTTGGAACGTATTCGCAGGCCTGGAACCGGACGGCGGCTCTGGGCGGTCTTTCATCGGTGAGCTCACGCACCTCGACGGCGAGCGGCTCGGTAAGATGACGCCGGGGTCGAGGGAGGCGGCGGAGGCGGCGGCGAGGTGTGTGCTGAACGCATCGTCCACGCTGACTGTGCATGATGTCGTCGAGAAGGATGTTAACCGCCGACCCCGGCCCCCGTTCACCACGTCCACGCTGCAGCAGGACGCCAGCTCCCGGCTCGGGTTCGGCGCGTCCCGGACGATGTCCGCGGCTCAGTCGCTGTACGAGGGTAGGGGA
>Ga0115571_1003084_pt1 | contig 10679 bp, 8 predicted proteins | sample COGITO_mtgs_1205_FD_87293 | JGI IMG/M metagenome (GOLD analysis project Ga0115571, IMG submission 87293) | Pelagic marine microbial communities from North Sea - COGITO_mtgs_120531 | ecosystem: Environmental > Aquatic > Marine > Epipelagic | place: Germany:Helgoland, sampling site Kabeltonne...
CCGGCACCATTCTGCTCACAATAAATCGGGGTATATTCCGTCAACGCCTTAGGTGCAATCACCACACCACCAGCATGCTTACCGACATTACGCGTCAAACCCTCTAATTGAAGGGCCAAATCAATCAGCGTCTTAACGTCCTCTTCTTTGTCGTAACGTTCTTGTAACAGCGGTTCTTGCTCTAACGCCTTGGTCAGCGTCATCTTCAACTCAAACGGCACCAACTTCGCTAGACCATCGACCAAACCATACGGAAAGCCAAGCACACGTCCGACATCTCGCAATACCGCTTTTGCAGCCATCGTGCCGTAGGTAATAATCTGCGATACATGGTCACGGCCATAATGTTCTGAGACATACTCAATAACCCGATCACGCCCTTCCATACAGAAATCGACATCGAAATCCGGCAACGATACCCGCTCAGGGTTTAAGAACCGCTCAAACAACAAGTCGTATTGCAATGGATCAATATCAGTGATCTCAAGGGCATAAGCCACCAAAGAACCCGCACCTGACCCTCGACCAGGCCCAACCGGCACACCGTTATTTTTTGCCCAACGAATAAAATCGGCAACAATTAAGAAATAACCAGGAAAGCCCATCTCATTGATAACATCAAGCTCAATTTTCAAACGATCATCATAGGCTGCACGTTGCTGTTCAAGATCAGCCGAATCAGGAAATATAACAGGTAAGCGTTTTTCTAAACCTTCGGCTGATTCTTGCGTTAAAAACTCAGCAATGGTCATGCCCTCAGGCACAGGAAAGTCAGGCAAGTAATGTTGGTCTAGCATCAGTTCAACATTACACCGTTTCGCAATCTCAACAGTATTTTCAATTGCCTCAGGAATATCACTGAACAAAGCCACCATTTCTTCTGGCGAACGCAAATACTGTTCAGGAGAATAATGGCGTGGTCGTCTTGGGTCATCCAACAAACGACCATCACTAATACACACTTTGGCCTCATGTGCTTCAAATTGTTCGGGTGCTAAAAATCGCACCGCATTGGTCGCCACAACGGGTAGATCTGCTTTAGCTGCTAATGCTAAAGCGGCGTCTATATAACGCTCATCATCTTCTCGGCCTGTCCGCATCAACTCCAGATAAAAGCGATCAGGAAATAATTTTTTCCAACTTTTGACGACAGATTCAACTTCTTCTATTTGGTTATTTAACAGAGCTTTAGAGAGTAAACCTTCACGACTAGATGAAATACAAATCAAGCCTTCTGTTTGCCCTTCCAACCAATCGAAATCAAGCATGGGCACGCCCAAATGCTGACCTTCGATATAGGCACGAGACAATAACCGCGACAAATTGTGATAGCCCACCATATTCTGACAAAGCACAATAAACCGGCTATTACCTTTCGCATCCGCTTCATCTCTCAGGCGAAGATCGGCCCCTAAAATAGGCTTAACCCCCGCCTTAATAGCGTCACGATAAAACTTCACCGCAGCAAAGAAATTATGCTGATCCGTCAATGCCACCGCAGGCATGCCCGCATCTACCGCAGCGGAAATTAATGGCTTAATGCGTACTAAGCCATCGATTAAGGAATAGTCACTATGAATATTTAAATGAACAAACTGTGCAATCATAAAACCGACTTAATCCAAATAAACAACATTTAAGGAAACCTGACCGGACCAGGCTTCGTATCGAGACCTGTTGTCGCTTCGACAATCGACTGTGCTTCTTGTCTGCCAATTTCAAAAGCATCTGCCTCAGACATAGCCGGACTAAACTGTCTTGTCACACTATCTACTGCAGCTTGATCTTGTTTGAGATAAAGCGTCTGGGTCGGATAAGCAAACTCAACCTCTAACTGTTTCGCCAGACGCAGAATATCAAGTAAGAAACGATGCCGTTCTCTTAACTCCGTATTCCAATCTGGCGTTTCCCAAAACACATAAACCAAAATATCCAAAGACGCCGCACTGTATTGATTAAAGTAGACCTGATAATAGTCTTTACGCATGTATGGGTGTAGACCAATCAGGACGCGAATCCCTTCACAAAACGCATCAATTTTCTCTGGTGGCGTATCATAAGTCAGTCCCAACATCGACTTCATCCGTCGATAACGCCGCGCGCCCATATTATCAATTTTTGTCGTAGTTAAAATTGCATTAGGTAAGGTTATCAATGAATTATAGAATGTTCTTATCCTAGTACTTCTAAAGCCAACGGCTTCCACTGATCCCTCTACATCACCAATTACCACCCAATCACCAATCTGAAAAGGGCGATCAAGTAATACGGTTAATGAACCGAAGAAATTACCCAGTAAATCTTTTGCTGCCAGAGCAAAGGCTAAGCCGCCAATACCTAATCCTGCCAACAAACTCGTGACATCAATATTCAAATTATCAGCAGAGAAAATAATGCCCATCACAACGACAAACACTTTCAGACTTTTAGTCACCATAGGCACTAATAAGTCATCAAAGCGATTAGCTGTTGCCAACGCTTTACGCATTAATAAGGCATTGATAATATCAACCAGCCTAAAAGCACTCCACACGCCAGACAAACTCACCAGTAACTTCACGGCTACCGACAAAATTACCTGTGCAGTATCTGGCAAACCTAATAAGCCTAATAAGAACCACCAAATCATGGCCATCGCCATTAATCCTAACGGCCTCAAGATAGCATCTTCAACGCCATTAAAAGCCGTATGGTTGACCTTCCAGCGTTTTACATTTTTTGATAAAAACCAAGCCACCAATTTATCAGCAATAAAGCCAACAATGACAACAAAGAAAATACCCAACCACTGCCAATATTCAAGCAAAAACCCACCTTTCAATACATCGGGCAATTTTGATCTTAAATGAATATAAAAAGGCAACGCGACTTGGGGATCTTGGCTACCATTTTTCGTTGGTGTTTCTAATAGCCCTTCCACAATCTCTGGCAAAGCACGTAAAGATTGTTGGCTGAACAACCAACGACCATCGGCTTGTTTTACAATATTCACATCACCTTGTGCATACCGTCCAAAGACATACTTATCACTTTTAGGCTGGCGCGGAATTTGGCTCAACGCCACCGCTTTACTGCGTTCCATGACCGATAACAACATCGTTGCTAACTCTTTGCCTTTCTCTTGTTGTATCACCGCGGGTAAATAACTTAAATCCAACGTTGAAATCGCAGTATCAACTTGATCTTTCTCACCTTGAGACACCGCTGTCATTGCATTCATAAACGTCTGCATGGTAGCCCGAGCATCCAACAATGTCTCTGGCACCTCGACAGCAACAGCGTCAGCTCCGCCAGCACCATTTTCGGCATATAAAACTGGCTGGAAAGCCAATAGACTCAATAATAAAACAAATCGCATCGACATTTTTATCACGCTAAATTAAACTCCAACTCAGGATCAGGCGCATAACCCAACACGGTCTGCACCGCTGTTTTCCAATCTTCACTCGCCATCAATGTGTCACGTTGCAAGCCATGACGACCATGCAGGCGAATCAAACGCATATGTCGTAAAGGATCCGGCTCAATTTTCAAGCCATCAATTACCTGCACTACGCTATCCGGTTTATTACACACCAACACCATGTCACAACCCGCTGACAACGCCGCTTCGGCACGCGCGACACTATCGCCCATTACTGCTGCACCTGCCATACTCAAATCATCACTCAATACCGCACCTTGAAACCCTAACCGTTCTCGTAATACTTCCTGAATCCAAAACGGTGAAAATCCCGCCGGTAAACTATCACTTTTTTCATACACAATATGGGCAGGCATAATGCCCGCCAATGCGCTATTACATAACTGTCTAAACGGCAACATATCGGCTTGAAGCATATCCTCAAAATGACGAGTATCCGTCGGCAAACCAAGATGAGAGTCTACTTCCACTGCACCATGACCCGGAAAATGTTTACCAACCGCCGGCATCCACGCCCGCTTCATACCTTGAATATAAGCCCTTGCAACCGCCGCCACCGTCTCAGGATCACGGTGGAAGGATCGGTCACCAATCACCTCACTGACGCCATAATCCAAATCAAGTACCGGTGCAAAACTAAAATCCACGCCAACAGCGCGTAATTCAGCCGCCATTAACCAGCCTGTCATTTCAGCACGCGATAATGTTAATTCTTGCTGGCGTTCATAACCTTGGCCCAATACGCCCACAGGCGGTAGCCGTGTAAAACCGTGACGAAAGCGTTGTACCCGGCCCCCTTCATGATCAACTGAAATTAATAAATGGGGATCACGTAAGGCTCGGATGCGAGTTGTAAGTTGTATGATTTGTTCTGGCGATTCATAATTACGACTGAATAAAATCACCCCGCCAACTAAAGGATGCTGCAATATCTCAGCTTCTTCTTCGCTCAGTGTTAAACCGACCAAATCGACCATCAATGGGCCTAATGTCATACACCCTCACTCTATTCTTGAATCAACACCTGTGTGCCGACTTGAACTAACTCAAAAAACGGCAACAAATCCCGATTACGCATTCTAATACACCCATGAGATAACGGTTCACCCATCGGTACACTATCAGGGCAACCATGGATATAAATATAACGTTGCATTGTATCAACATTTGCCAATCGATTGCGGCCAACTTCCAAGCCACTGAGCCATAAAATACGACTTAATATCCAATCTCGTTCAGGGAACTGTGCAGACAAGGCTTCTATATAACATTCTCCTGTCGGCCGGCGGCCAACAAAGATTGTATTTTCTGGCAAGCCAGCACCCATTCGGGCTCTAATCTGATGTAGCCCCCTTGGCGTACACTCACTATCCTTTGTTTCCCCTGGCCCATTTCTAGCCGTCGACACATTGGCTTGAAACACACACCTATTGTCCTTACCGTCAGATAAGACACGGCAAACTTGCTGAGAAAGAGAAATTTCAACCCGTAACATTAAATCATTTGTTTTATCATAAAAGCCATCATCATCGGCAGTATACACATCGCCACAGACAACTTGGCTGTTTGTTGTTAAACAAACAACCAAGTCATGTATAGGACCCTTTTAGTTTTAAACCTGCAGTAACTTTAAAATCGGCTATCCTGCAATATGGTGATGATCCTGCGATAAATCTGGCACACGTTCCGTCACAGCCACAACCAGTAAAATACCTAAGCCCATCACAATGTAATATGCCATCGCCACACCGGTAAACCCAAAAATAAATGGCCAGATAACAAAAACAACACCTGCAGAGGCATCAAGCCCTAAATGGACTTTTAATGGAATCATTTTGCTAATGCTAAATGCGTAGTCTGTTAATAGGCTATAGCCTATCAACACAGCCCCAGCAACCACTGATAACCAGTAAGCAAAGGGAGACACTTCATTCAGCTTTAAAATGGCGGGCGCCACTAATAAAACAAAAGCCGCGGTGTAATCTAAGATGCCATGAATCGCGGGCGTTAAAAATCGAATGTTCATACGACTACCCTCCTTAGAATGTTGAGATAGCATAATCACGCGTACAAGCGAATATTATGCCTACATATATAGACATCTACTCCGCGTAGAGGGTTCAAAATATTACGAGTCGAACTGTTTATTAAAAAACGTCGTTAATCGCTTTTCTATCCAATATTTAGCCGTAAAAGGCGTCTTACCATAGACAAACCCAACATGCCCGCCACTTTCTGTTAATTCCAAAGTGACATTAGGAGATAAATCAGCTTCCGTCGGTATCGCCTGTTCTGTCATAAAAGGATCATTCTGACTATGCAAAATATAGGTCGGTATCGCGATCTTTTTCAGCAAAGGCTTTGAACTAGAACGCGCATAATAATCCTCCGCATCTACAAAACCATGTAATGGTGCGGTCACCTTATCGTCAAAGTCATAAATCGTGTTGGCTGACTTAATGGTGTCGACACTAACCGGTGAAGGCATTGTCTTGAATTTATCCAATAATTTATTTTGTACAGAGCGACATAAATGGCCTTGATAGACCTTGGCAAAGCCCTTACCCAAATGTCTCGCTGTATTGGCTAACTCAAAGGGGACAGAAACCGCCATCGCAGCGGTTAACAGGCTATCGTCACCCTCTTCCCCTAAATACTTCAGCAAAGCATTTCCCCCCAAGGAAACGCCCATTGCCCCCAAAAGCCTATCAGGGAAACGTGCATGTAGAGTTCGGATGAGAAAATCAATATCTTGGCTATCACCGGAATGATAGCTCCGTGCTAGCCGGTTATGGGCTTTGCCACAGCCTCTAAAGTGCATCAACACCCCTTGCCAGCCATTTTGCTCAATGGTTTTAAGTATGCCTTTGGCGTAAGCCGACTCTATAGAACCTTCCAAACCATGAAACAACATGATGATTGGGCCAGAATCACGGTCTTGTGTCCAAGCTAACTCCACGAAATCGCCATCGGGCAGCTCCAATACTTCTTCCGTCAATGTGAGTGAAACTTGCCTTCTAAACAGGGTTGGGAATAACGTTTGGCTATGCCTTTCGGGTAACCAATAGGCTGTTTTAAACTCACTGTCAATGATTGTTCCCTGGGTCATAAGCTAATATCACATAATCCAAAATAATTAAAAGAATGCAAACTGAGTCTCAGTACGCGTCAATCATTCATTGCTAGTTAAGGCAATAGCCACTACTCTGATCATTCATAAAATGATAAATAACACCGGACGGACCTGGAATAAATTATGATGAAAAACAACATTTTAAATAACTCCCCTACCCGAACGGTATTATTTTTTGGCGTGGTATATATCGTCTTTGTTGTCATCATTACTTATTTAAACGTCGTCAACAAAAAGCAAACGCTATATCAACACATCGATAAGCAACTCGAAGATGCAGCGATGACAACACAATTGCTACTCCCTTCAACACTGCACAACAAAGAGATGAAACAAAACGGACTCACCGAAAGACAGACGTTAAACAACATCAAAGCCTTATCTGACTTTACAGACCAACGAGACGTTAACTACATCTACACCCTCATCTTACGTGATGACAAGGTTTTATTCACGTCGTCCAGTGCAACACCAGAAGAAAGACAATCTGGTGAAAACCTAAGTTATTACTTCGACCACTATGACGACGTCGACCCACGTGTTCTTGATATTTTTAAAAGTAAAAAAAAGACTTTTCTTGAATATACTGATCAATGGGGCACATTCCGGAGTGTTTTCATTCCTTCAATTTCATCAGATGGCACATTTTATATTGCAGTTGCCGATCTTTCGATTTCACACATTCAAGCCTTACTAGACAAACAAATAGTTAATTCCATTTTTACCGCTTTTCTCTTTTTATTGTTTGCTTACCCCCTTTACTACACCACCACACGCAAACTAAAAAAAGATGCGACACGGCTTAACAAAGAAGTACAACGTCAAACTTTGGCTATCAAAGATAGTCAAGAAAAATTAGTTGAAAATCAGCGGGTATTATTGGACTTAGCCAAAGAGAACTTTATTGACCAACCAACAGCATTGACCGAAATTGTCTCAGCGGCAGCAAGTCAACTAGAAGTCGCTCGCGTCAGTATCTGGCTTTTTAATACTGACAAAACACTCAGTATTTGCCAAGTGCAATACGCACAAGGGGAAATTAGCACTGACCATAATGCTATTGAGACCAATGACTATCCTCGCTACTTTGACAAATTAAACGACGACGGCTTTATCTCTGCTGACGATGTCAACACCCATCCAGATACCAATGAGTTTTTAGATGGTTATACCGAAAACTTAGGCATCAGCTCAATGCTCGATACACCCATCTACTCAGAAGGTGATGTCATTGGCTTGAGTTGTTTTGAACATACCGGCCCGAAAAGACAGTGGAGCCGAGAAGACGAAGAGTTTGCACGATCCATTTCTGATCTCTGTTCCCAGGTGGTCATCAGTGAACAACGCAAAAAAGCAGAAAAATTACTTAACGTACAAGCACATTATGACGAACTAACCAAGCTGCCTAACCGTGTTCTATTTGCTGATCGGTTTTCCCAATCCATTGCGCATAGTAAACGTACCAATACCATGCTAGCAATCTGTTTCCTCGATCTCGATAATTTCAAACCTGTCAACGATACTTATGGCCACGATGTTGGCGATAAATACCTGATTGAAGTCGCTAAACGTTTAAAAGGCGCGATTAGGGAACAAGATACTGTGTCACGGCAAGGTGGTGACGAATTCACCCTTTTATTAGGCGATATTGACTCTAAAACACAATGTGAGCAATTATTAAAGCGGATCAATACCACCTTGAGCCGAACCTACTTTATCAACGACGCCCCCCACAGAATAAGTGCTTCTATCGGTGCAACCTTATACCCCAATGATGATATCGATTTAGACACATTAGTGCGCCATGCGGATCAGGCCATGTACCAAGCCAAATTAGCCGGTAAAAACCAACAAACCTTTTTCAACCCAGAAAATGATCAACAAATTGTCCACCGACAAACGCAATTACAAGAAATAAAACAGGCTTTAGCTAATAACGAATTTCAGCTTTATTACCAACCTAAAGTTAATATGAGAACAGGTAATGTATTTGGTGCAGAAGCCTTAATACGATGGTTCCACCCTGAAAAAGGAATGATAGCACCCATCGATTTTTTACCCTTAATTGAAGGCAATGACTTAGAAATACAGCTTGGTGACTGGGTCATTAATAACGCCCTGCAACAATTAGCAAAATGGCATCAACAAGGTACCCCGCTTGAAGTCAGCGTCAATATCTCTTCTTACCACATACAAACCACTACTTTTTTTGACCAACTAAAAGAGGCGCTAGAACGTCACCCTACCGTTAAACCAAAATGGTTACAGTTAGAAATCCTTGAAAGCAGTGCATTAGGTGATCTTAATACCATCAGTGACGTCATCGAGAGGTGCCAAACAAAGTTTGGCGTCAGTGTTGCGCTAGATGATTTTGGCACAGGCTACTCCTCGCTGACCCATATGCGCGACCTATCGGCCGATGTAATTAAAATAGATCGCACTTTCGTCCGTGATCTACTACTAGATCCAAACGATTACAGTATTATTGAAGGTATTATCGGCTTAGCAAATGCATTTAACCACCAAATCATCGCCGAAGGCGTTGAAACTGATGAACAAGGTTTCGGTATTTCCCGTCCATTGCCCGTTGATGAACTATCAGATTGGTTAGCAGCCTATACCCCTAATCCCTATTGGTTATATTACGGACAAAAAAAATTGTCTACCAAACAGCAAAAACTCATCTTATTACAATTGACAACCAAGCACTGGTATACCAGCACTTTATCCCTAATAGAAACAGTATTACCCGCAGAGTCAAAACTAGTTGAGTGCCATTTAAGTGTCTGGTTTAACCACCTTAAATACGAAAAATCGTTTCCCAAAAAGTGGTTACGTCAGCTTAAGCAACAGCACGATATTATGTTTGAATTAGCCAAAGAACTCATCGGCATCGAAGAGTCAGAAAATACAGCTATGGAACAGACTAAGCTAAATAACTTTAAAGCCGCTTACCATATTCTACAATCGCAACTACAAGCCCAAACGACACAAGCGACGCATGACATCGTATCGTACATAGATCCTTCGCGAGTAGCCTAAAGAAAAACACCTTCGCTTCATATTCAACTCACGATGTTTTAGAATCGTTAAAACAAGCCCATTTTGCTCGAAAACAGAACCGTTGAATAAAACGCACCGTAGTAGCTGCTGCCACAAAAGGACACCCTCATGGCCCAACATGAAAAGATCAATTACCTAGAATTTCCAGCCAAAAACATCGTAATGACCAAGGCCTTTTTTGAAACTGTTTTCAATTGGACATTTGAAGATTTTGGCCCAGACTATACCGCTTTTTCTAATCAAGGCATTGATGGCGGCTTCTTCACATCAGAACAGGCTTCCACCAGTAGCAACGGTTCAGCCTTAACCGTCTTTTATAGTGATGATCTCATTGCCACCCAACAAAAAATAGAACACGCGGGCGGTGTGATTGTACAAGCCATCTTCGACTTCCCCGGTGGCAGCCGTTTTCATTTCACCGAGCCCAGTGGCAATGAGTTTGCTGTTTGGTCTGAAAACCCGCATAACAGCACGAAGGAATAACAATGAAAACATCAAGCTTATTTGCTAACGCCCTATTCTTTGCAGCCATCCAAACTGCTCAAGCGAATGACGTTGAAATTTTAGCGACCGCCATCATTCACCAAAGCCAAGGTGAATATCTGATTAACGTCAAACTACAACACCAAGATACCGGCTGGGAACATTACGCAGATGAATGGCGCATTGTCGATCAACACGGCCATGTTCTAGGATCCCGTGTACTCCTACACCCCCATGTAGATGAACAACCTTTTACCCGAGCACTCAGTAACGTCAAACTCGATGACAGCCATCAAGTCATCTATATCGAAGCACATGACAAACAACATGGTTGGGCAAAACAAAAATTGGAAATTGATTTAACCAAAATGCAAGGTGGCAGATTACTTGTCAAAAGCCAATAATCACATCACCCTCAGCTGATTAAACTCAGAGGCTTAGCCTAATGAAAACCATCTTTCTTACCTTCACCGCCACCCTCGCCGCACTATCTTTTGCTGCCACGCTTTTTCTAAACACCATTCTGGGCACCTTTGGTTTGGTCACAACTTCCGTCGACACCTTAAACAAGCTCAA
>Ga0115571_1003087_pt1 | contig 10677 bp, 11 predicted proteins | sample COGITO_mtgs_1205_FD_87293 | JGI IMG/M metagenome (GOLD analysis project Ga0115571, IMG submission 87293) | Pelagic marine microbial communities from North Sea - COGITO_mtgs_120531 | ecosystem: Environmental > Aquatic > Marine > Epipelagic | place: Germany:Helgoland, sampling site Kabeltonne...
AATAGTAATACCGCCACCCTCAATAGTGTCGGCACTCAATAATGCAGCAGAAACATATTTCCCTGCAAATTCACCAGCATATGTGGTAGTAATTGAAGTGGTTGTAGCCATTTTTTCTTCGTTTATTTAATTTAGGATAATTTACTCATTACACGAGATAAGGTAGTAGCGCCAGCCTTGTTGCTAAACTTTACCATATCTGGTTTCTTATCTACTGGAGCAGCAGCTACTTTCTTAGCAGCAGGTGCCTCATCAGCACTCATCTCAACTACTTCCTCAGTAGCTTCCTCAGCGTTCATTTCAACTGGCTCCTCAGTAGCCATTTCCTCTTGTGGCATCATAGCAGCTATCATACCCTTAAGCTCATCAATAGCAGCACCAAATTCCTCTTTGGTTACATAAGCCATTTCTTCCTCAGCTTGCTCTACCTCAACCTCAGCTTCTGGTACTTCTTCCTCAACTACCTCAGCAGCCTCGTTAATAGCAGCAATAACACCTTCCTCCTCAATAACCATAACACGGCCATCTTCAAGGTTGTGCTCGCCTACAGGCGCAGCAACACGCTCCTCATCTTCCCCTACTAGGAATACATTTTCACCAGCGACAAACTCCTCAGCCTCTAGTAAAGTACCATCAGCTAGGCGCATTGAAGCCATCTCAACTTTAACTTCCTCTTGTACTGCTTCCTGAACTTCAGGGGCGGCATCTTGACTAGGAGTCAAAGCCATTTCAATTTTCTTGAACACTTCTTGTAAATTCATTTGTTTTGAACTTTTCTAATTAAACAACTATTTATAAACAATTTGGGTCATTTTCACAATTCCCCTAACTCTTTCAATTTGCTTGCCGCCCAGCGTTTACCGCTTAGGCCGCCCCATAACATGTAGCTTATATAACCACAGCTTTCCTTATCCCCATCATCATAATACTCCTGCGCTCTGCTCAGGTAACTATGCATCCTTTTTATAGTAGCTAATGATAGTGGCTCTTTCTGCGCTAACTGCTGTGCTCTAACTTTACCCACTTGAGTAGCGCACTTGTTCCCTTGCTTCTCGTTAAGGGCAATACCCTTCTTTGCGTTGTTAGAAACTGAATCAGGGTAATCTCTGTACGATTCAAGTTCAAGTTTCTTTCCTGAAGCATACCTTTTATCTTGTTTAATACTGGCTTTGGTTATTCCCAATAAATAAAGCGCCAAGAGGTGTTCACCTTCTTCTCGTTCAATTGCTGATAGTTCTGTATTGATGCTTGAGGCATCAATTGACTCTCTTTGCATAAACCAGCCTTCAATGCTGAACCCTTTAACTCGCCCTTCTTTGACATACTCCTCCCAAACATCATCATTGTTAACCTTCATACTGACCATCCAAGTGCCTACAGGGTATTCTAAGCCGTATGCTGCAGACTTATCCTTTTGGCTATCCTCCACAATCCAGCTTTCAACTAATGTAAGCCCTGTAAGCTTTGCTTGGTGTTCTAGTGTTGCGTTACCTTGCTTGCCATTGGTTAGGTACAACTCAGCTGCACGCTGGATAGTTTCTTTGGTAAAGAATACATAGTATTCCTCCTCGCCATCTCTGCGGTATATTGGCTTTTCTGGAATCATAGCAGCGCCCATTAAAATGCGCTTCTCATTATCTACCTCTTTAAACTCAAACTTATAATCCTTGCTTAAAGTGATAAAGTCCTCCTCTATAGCAGGGTGCTCAACAATGCTTATAGCATCCACACCATGCAATAGCTTTTCCTCATCTAATACTAACTCAAAAAACTTCATATCTATCCTATTGTAGCTGTTTCTTTAATCTTTCTGTCCATCTGCCCTGCAGTCTGTACATCTTGGCTTACTACATAAGCCCTTACAGGCGTTTTAGCAAGGCTGCTGGCTATTTGGTTGCCCAAGTTAGCGCCATTGCTGTTAAATGTAGCACGAGGGGTAGTAGGCGTTGGTAGGCTTACTGCTGGCGCACCGCTATTACCGCCTACACTTCTGCCGCCTATGTTTACACCACCACTAGAAGTATTAGGAACCTCTGTGGCGTATATAGCACGCACACTAGCTAAACCTGTTGCTATTACACCTGCTGCTGCAATTGGCCCTACTATACCACCTTGTGCTAGTGCCTTTGTAGCCCCTGTGTAGGTGTTTATAATTGCCTCTGCTGCGCTAAGGGCTTTGCCTGCTTGTGTTTGCTCACCTGCTAGCTTACCTAATGAGCCTAGTGTACCTGCAACTGCTGAGGCAGTGGCTAACTGGACTGCTAGCTTCGCATCCTCTTTCTCTTTAGTAGCCTTAACATCTGCATCATTGTACTTATTGTTAACCTTAGCTATCTCCTCATTTTTAAGGCGTGTTAACTCTACCTCATCAAAGCCATACTGCTCGGCATTAGCTATAAGCTGGCTGTACTTATCCTCAACAGCATTTAACTCATTTACCTGAGCGCTATTCTGCGCCTCTAGTATTTTATCATATTGTGCCGATAGCGTTTCCTGATACTTTATTGCTTCCTGAAGCAGTATCTCATCTCGCTTAGCTATCTCTGCGTTAAGCTTCTTTTGTGCCTCTGCATTTAACTCTGTAGCCTCAGTGTTATCTCCTGTGCCCTCTGTAAAGGCGTTTAATCTAGTCTGTAAACTACGCAGCCTTCTATTGCGCTCACCCTCTAGGCGTATAACCTCTGCTTCTGCCTCTGCTTGGTCTCTAATATCATCCCTTGAGGATTCGCCAAGTGCTACACGCTCTTTAATTATCCTTGCACGCTCCTTTGCTATAGCTATCTCATCATCTGCTATTTCATTTTGTAGCTTGGCTGCCTCACGCAGCGCATCAGCACGCTGGGCATTTGTTTTATTCTCATCCTCCGCTACTAAGCGCAGTTCCTCAATGCTTGCTCTGCGCTTTGCATTTACCTTGATAAGCTCAATTTGTCTATCCTCTAAAGCCTGTTGTGCCTTTTCTAAATCAATTGCTGCCTGAGCCTCATTCTTCATCTCATCAACAATACCGCTAAAGCTGCCCTTAAGAATATTTAAACCCTCACTGAAATCGCCGCTAAGTATCTTAAACAGCCCCTCACCAAAGGTAGATATTCTATCTACAAGTACATCTACTACAGCACCAATGCCCTTAAAGGCTTGGCTAAGTTTATCTGCACCCCTTTGAGTATTGCTAAAGTAAGTGGCTAAAGCACCGATAGCAACAAGTAGCAGGCCAATACCAGTGGCTGCAATAGCAATCTTTAAAGACTTCATTGCCTTCACACCCTGCTTAATACCCTTGACACCATTCCTGAAGCCAGATACCATGCCGCCAGTCATCTTGTCTATGCGGCCTGCAACACCATCAATAGAGCCTTCAAGATTGTCTACATTCTTTTCAGCATCTTTGGTGTTTACATTAATCTTTATTTTCTTTTCAACTGCCATAGTATCTGTCGCTTTGCTTCTTTCCAGTTGGTAATTATTTTATACTCGCCTTGCGCTATCCTTACCTCTGGTGAATTTGCCTCTGCCTTTGGCAGGGTGTTAATTATAAAACCCAAGTCCATTATACATCGTTTAAAAGCTCAAGTGTTGCCTCATTAGTAGTAAGGTTAACTTTCACTTGGTTAATTATATACCTACGGCCCGAAATATCTAGCTTATCATTAAGTCGTAGTGCTGTTAGCACTTTTGTTGGGAGCCTTGCTTTGAGGCTGTACACCCTACGGCTTGCATCGTACAAATCTGTGATATAATCCTCCCAGAATTGATTGTATAAGGTTTGTACAAAACTTTGCTCGTGGAAGGGGTCAACCTCAAGTCCATAGGTTAGCATCTGCGTTACACTTGCTGCAACTCTGTTGTTTATATTGGCACATAGATATACTTGGTTAGATGCTGTTGTAGTTTGCCCTGTCTCATCTACAAACCCAATAGGGTAGGTTGTGATGTTTAGTGTGGCAGGTGAGTAAAAGATAACTGGTGCCCCTATGTAAGGGTCTCCCTCTTTGTCAATGCTTTTACCTACCAGAAAGTTAGTAATGCCATTGCTGAGGTCATCTAGCTTTTGGTAGCGCATTATTTCAAATGCGTTTTGTGCCGTTAACTCACCACCATCAAATGTAAAGTCAGCCCTAATGTCACCATACCCTACACCACCATTAGTAAGCCTATGGTTACGCATCTCATAAGTATCGCTTTCTTGATATTTAAGGGATATGCGTTTATACAACTCTGGCTTATTTACTTTAAGGCTTGTGGTATCTGTATACTGAGTAATGTCGTGGTTAGTGCCTAAAGCATACCAATCATCAAGCGGCTCTACTAAAAATTTAGTGCGGCTTGTAGGCTCAATTACTAGGTTAAACATCTTTACAAGTCCAGTAATAAAATCATACACCTTCTGCTCAGGCATTTGGTCTGCAACTATTACATCCGTTGAGAAAGATTGTGATGTGCTAGTAGTGGCTGTAAATACATCGTTGGCATTTTCGGAAGGTCTGCCTGATATATTGCTAGCGGTAATTGTTATTGTCTCACCACCCCAATCTATAGGCGGTGAAAACCGCATCTGTATCTCATCCCCACCTTTAAGCCATGCGTTTAAATAGACCTCTTGGTTTGTAACACTTCCTGAATGCTGGCGGCTCATTACATACTCGCCATTAATATACCAATGCACTTGGTAGTCGTTTGTTGATGTAATGCTGTACTGCCAGATTAGCGATGTTATTATAGTGTTGTTTGTGTACAAATCTGTACTAGCATCAAACAACCCTGTTGCTGAGGTGTAGTTTACCTTTTGGGCTGTAAAGCCGTTTGCTTGGTCTTTAAACATATACCCCTCTCTGCGGTGGCACCACATAAATAGGTCTGTAAATTTGCTATCTGTAAAGAAGGTGCTTGTAAAAGTAATGCCGTACTTAGCCTCAATAGCATCTACAATTTTAGACAGCTTTATTGCTGGCTTTAACTGATAGTAATTTAAGCCGTGATTATCGTTTTGGCTATGATACGCTATATCTAGTGGGCTGTGGTCGTTGGGTGCAGAGTCATAATGCCAATCGCCTACAGGTGAGATTAAGGGATATATAATGTTACCAGAATGCAAGGCTGTTGTACCCTCCATTGCGCCCCTAATTATACCGCCCTCATAGGCGTGGTCATATGCTGATAAATCAAGGCTAGTCAACTCATCCTCACCAAACAAGTCTTTTAAGTTTACCCCTGCACTAAAAAACACTACCTCATAGCTTGTGGCCTTACCCTGCTCTAGGTTTACACCTAGCAGCTCTATATTACCCTCTCTAAACAACTCCTTATTTAAAAATAAAGTAGCATCCTGCCTTAGGCTGGCTTGAAAGCCGCCACTGACATCGGCATTGTAATAGTGCTTAAATGCTTTGTTGTTAGCTGCGCTTGCAGGTACACTAAAGTTCTGTGTAAAGTCAACAAACAGCTTACTAATATCCTTAATGTTCTGGATGTTTAGTGTTATGCTGATGTCCTCATCTTTGTAGGTGTCTAACCTATTTGAGCCAATGTATAACTCTATCATAGCATTGCATTCTCAGGTGTTGCAAACTCAACCTCTAGCGTGTAATTTATAGTCTTGTCGTTAATATGCTTCTGCAGGGTAATGCTGTCTGTAATTATATTTACAGCCCTCTGGCTTTGGTCTATATCAAATGTGGTTCCGCTTCTGGAAGTCGTTCTGTCTATTACAGCCAATACATACTCACTCATCAACAGCTGTTCCATTACCTCACTAAAGCTTTCACTAACAAAGCCTGTGTTAAGCGTTAGCCTGTGTTGTGCTTTGTGGTTGTAGCTTCTAACGCCTCTTGCTTGGTTGCCCCAAGTGTAGCCACTGGCACCTGCATTACCAATAGTGCTTCTGTAGGTGTCCTTTTCTACATTTAAATTGGTTTCACTACGCTTAAAGAAGGTTACATTGTCCCATGCACCATAGCGGTTCACAAAGTATAAACTAACAGGCTCATACTTAGCCTCACAGGTGTTATACACACGCATAGACTCAATGATAGTGTTGTTTACATCTAGCAGCTGAATATCGTAGTAATTTGTATTGTAAGGCGCTGTGCCGCCATACCCTTGTACGGATTTAAAGTTACTTAGGTTGGCTGGGCCTGCAGGGAAAAGCATAACTCTTTCCTGAACGCTTGTGCCATATACATCAGCCTCTGTTACTTGGTACTCGTAAGCAGTCCCATCATCATTAAGCACCTTTACAGCATCTAAACCAAAGTTAGCACAGCTAAGGGACTCAATAGTACCGCCATCTGCTACAACCCTATCACGATAGCCATAAATAATATCCAAGCCCTCACCATGCAAGCCTAAGTATATAGGCATCATAAATGCATCTACATCTGCTGCATAGCGTTCGTATTGCTGCAGGATTGGGCGTTGTATGTTCTTGTTAGCACCCTCTGTAAATTTACCATAGCCGTAAGTTGCTATGAATACAGCTGTACTCCCTGTGTCCTGACCTGCGCCTGCAGGTGATGACTCGGTATTAAACCAGTCAAGGGTATAATCTACCTGTACCCACAGCTGTGCATCAGGTGCGTTATCTACTATGCCCTCTTGTGATAGCTTGCTTATGCGGTTGTTAAACTCAGCCTCTAATAAAGGTGCAACATCTGCTGTAGGGTAAAAGTCAACAAAACCAGATGTCCTATCTATAGTGTATACAGGTGTTGCTGGCTTGGCACTTTCCTCGCCAGTCCAAGCATAGATTTTTAACTCCATGCCATCTAGCCTGTCTCTATTTGAGCCATCCCATGTTATTAGTATTGGTGAGCGTGCGCCCACTAACCCTACTGGACTAATTACTGCCATCTTTGTACTTTTCGTTTAATTCATCTATTGAGTGTTCCAGAAACTCCTGCACATCTAAGGCGTATGCCTCAACTATCTCGTTTGGCAGGTTTCTATATCCTAAGTTAAAAGGCCTGCTGTAAAAGTAGCTAGGCTCAATGCCGTTTCTACCAATACCACCTACTATGGCCCATGCCGTTTGCTCGTAAGTCTGGAACTTACCCCTGTTGTCTCTAAATTGTATACGCCTGTTTTGTACCCATTCTTTAATAGGTGAAAAGGGAGGGTTTTTACCTGCCTTACGGCCCTTATCTACCCACTCACCATATTCCTCCATCAGGAAGTCAAAAGAAAAGCTGTTAGGCATAGCCTTTACATTATACCCTAGTGAGTCATACAAGCCCTTTGTAACATTCTTTTTCTTGCGTGTAAGGTTCTTTCTAGACTCCTTTACAAGGTACTTGCCAAATTTAGTTAGGGCCTGCTGTGTGTTTTTATTCTGCATTAGCAGATGTTATTAGGGTTTATAGTCTCTATCTCAAGAGTTACTTTCCACCCACATACATTAGCCTCCATATCCTCATCAAAAGGCTCAGCTACAGGGTCATTAGTTAGCCTAAAGTAAGCATCGTAATCTGTGCCCCTGCGGAAGCTTGCTAGGAACTCGCTTATAGTAGCTAGTGTCCTGTGGTAAATATCCTGCTTCATCATATTGCCCTGAAATAAATCCTTTGGGCCTTTGCTGTAATCCACAACATCCATTACCAGTAAGTCAAACTCATAAGTAATTGTCCGCTCCTCTAGCGTAGCTGTTCCAGTAATGAAATGTGCCATAGGGTACATATCCTGCTTCCTGAAATCTACATCAAAGATGTTGCCCCAGCTTACCTGATTTATTTGGTCGCTACCCTCTGCTGCTGTGTGCAGCGCTTCTGTAATTTGATAATATCCCTTCTTCATATAATTAAAAAACCCTATTGCATAAAATTAAGATAAAAAAAGGAGGGCCACCACAGCCCTCCTAACCAAACCAGTGTAGTAACCACACTACACACCCAATATGTTCTCGTACTCATCATCGCAAGTACAACTTGCCTCCTCACACTCGTGGCAGCAGGAGCAAGTCCAGCTATCATCTATATACTCAAAACAAATGCCGCACTGCTGTGCTTGGTCATTCTGGTAATCCATTAACTCTCTATCTAGGTAATCCATTACGCAGCTACACTTTTAATATTGTCTACTACATAATCATATAATGCTACCCAAGCCAGTTGGCTTATATTTTCAATGGGGCCTAAATCATTATCCTGCCAATCCCAGTAGCGCAATGCGCCTATTATATCTAGGCAGTCTGTATAGTACATAACTGCGTTATCTATCTCGTGGTGTATATACTCCCACTTATCACTAGGGTTGTCTGTTTTAAGGTTAGCCTCTAGCTCCTCTAAAAATGCGTATTCGTTAAATGTGCTCATTGCTCTTGTTTTTAGTGGTTATTTAGTAAAAAGCTGTATAGCTTGTACAAATTGGTCTTGTGTAATTTGCCCTGAGTTGTAAAGGTTTTGCAGGGTTATCAAAGTTTGTTGGTTTATAGTTTTCATTGCTCTTTAGTTTTAGTTGGGAGGGTTGCCCCTCCCTTTAATTATTTTACCTCCTCTAATTCAATTCTTGCTGTATTGCCTACTGCTTTTTTGGTCTGGTAGTACAGCTCGCTTGCTGCTGCAAGTGTTGTAAAAAACTCAATAACATCTGTGTTGCCGTTGTATGTTCTTGTTACTTGGTATTTCATTGCTCTTGTATTTTAGTAGGGCGGCTTGCACCGCCCCTTTGTTATTTATTTAAAACATTCACTTTTATAAACATTGTGAGTCATTACACCCCATTGGTTTGAGTACATATGTGCGTGCTGCCATCTTTTTCCACCAGTGCGGCTGGTGTAAGACCAGCTAAAAGTTTCGTAAACTTTACCATCTGAATCTTTGTATTTCAAACCAGTTGGCTTAGCATCGTCAAATCTTTGTAAGTCGTATCCAGCGTTGCTTAGTTCAATTTCTTTGCCTTCTGCTTTGAGTTCTGCAATTTGGTTGGTTAGCATCTCTCTCTGTTGTAGTAGTGTAATTGTAGTTTCCATTGGGTGTTGTTTTAGTGGTTATTGTTTCAACACTCCAAAGGAAAGAAAATTTAGTTATTGACAAAACTTTCTTAATAATTATTTTGATTTTTTTTTGAGAGGGCCTTTTCTACCTCAAGTTTATCTATCTCAAACTCTAAGAATGTAAGGCACTGCCTCAGGGGCAGCGTTGTTATTTCATCAACCTTGAGTAGATTCCCTCCAGCGATTTGATAGATAGCGCTATACCAGCCCCACTTTCTAGAGAAGTTACTTTGGATGTCGAGCGTTGGCTCTCCATCTTCTGCTGGCTCCCCAAAGATTGTAGGGTAGCTATCTGCAATTTGATTTCTAAACGATAAAAAAAAAGCAGGCAACCTAAGAAAATGTCTGCCCCTAACTCCTGAAATGTTTGTCCTGTGTGCTTATCAGGGTCATATACCTCTATGCTGTGCCTACCATACATCTGCTTGGTAATAGGTCTATACAATACACCTAATGCTTTTTCAGCATTCTTATAAGGCTCCTTTAAATACTCCTCCAAGTCTATGTACTCGCCTAGACTTATATCCTCTAGTTTTGGGTGGAACCCATACTCTACGCCCCTATGCTTAAATGTTTTTACAAGTGCTGGTTTCTCGTTTAGCACTACAGCCAGTTGCTGCTGTATATCCTCCAAGTCTACCTTACGCATACCCTGCTGCTGTGCAGGGGTAAGGTTACAGAAATGGTATATAGCCAACTCATCGCTATTCTCCTCGCCTACCATTAGCATAAACTTTTTATAGCGCTCCAATGTGATGTCGCTTAGGCTTTCTGGTATTGTAATGTTAACGGATTGTGTATCTCCCATAATTAGGCTTGCTTAGTTTATTCCATACCCCATAACGCAGGGCATCAATTGCGTGGTTGTATTTGTCTTCAGGTTTATTAAGTAGGTTGCCATTCTTATCCTCAAGCCACTTATAATTCTCCATCTCTTTAGTTAGGTTGCTGCCATTTACATGCAGCTTGTAGCGCTTAAGCATATCAATACCTGCATTAACACTATCGGCACCCTTAGCAGTAGGCTTAACATTAAAGCCCATCCTATGTAACTCCTCAATACTTTTAGGCTCACTACTATCAGCAAATACCTCATCATACCTGCCTACCTCAAATTTAGTAAACATCTGCGACAAATCCTGATTGGTTAGGTTAGTGCTATACAGCACTTCCTGAAAGTATAGGTTATCGCCCCACTGGTAGCAGGCTACTAATGCACTAGGGTCATTGGTAAAACCAAAGTCAAGCCCATAGGATAAAAACTTAGCTTGTGGTGGTAGCTGCTGGTAGGTAGTAAACTGGAACACCTGTGCCCTGTTAGTACCTCGCTCACCTAACCCATACACACGCCAGTAATGCTCATCTGTTTGCTTAAGGCGTTCTATCTCTGCTACAATGGTAGCATCTAGGAAGGGGTTGTCTTGGTAAGTGGTCTGGTAAAAGTCTGCATCCTCTCTAGGTATGACCCTATCGTATATCCAATGGAAACTATCTGAAGGGTTATAGTCAAGTATTATCCTGCCGTTGGTACGGAATACAATTTGTTGCCAATCCTCAAAGGTTAACTCATTGGCCTCATTCAGGAATGCCAAGTCCCTTTTACGCCCCCTAATCTTTTGGGGTTGGTCCAAACTAACAAACTCAACTAGGTTGCCATTTAGTATGTACTCGCTGTTAGACTTATTATGGTA
>Ga0115571_1003091_pt1 | contig 10661 bp, 9 predicted proteins | sample COGITO_mtgs_1205_FD_87293 | JGI IMG/M metagenome (GOLD analysis project Ga0115571, IMG submission 87293) | Pelagic marine microbial communities from North Sea - COGITO_mtgs_120531 | ecosystem: Environmental > Aquatic > Marine > Epipelagic | place: Germany:Helgoland, sampling site Kabeltonne...
CAGTTTTATTGGATTTTTCACAGTTGGAATAGACAAATAAAAGCAGGGCAAAGCCCAGACAGGTCAAAGTAGGTTTCAATAGGTTTTAGTTTTGGTTACAATAAAACTAATAAAAACCTAAATGTATTACGGAGATAAAGTGTTAAAATTGCGGATAAACAGCATTCTGTTTTAGAAAAACAGTAAAGAATTTTATGCAACTACTGGATCTGGGCATGCACGTCAATATGGAAAACAATTAAGGTCAATCCTTATAAAATTGAGGGCCTTAATCCTTAGGTGACTTTCACTTTGTGGGTTAGGGCATTTTATGCCCTTGACTGGCCACCAAAAGAGAAAACCAGTCAATTTCTTCCAATTTGATTTCGGCTGCCTTTACAGATTTTTTAATTCGATTCTTATCGGTGGTTCCTATTACTGGATAAATGTGAGCAGGGTGCTGCATCAACCATGCCAACAACAATTCATCCTGTTCCGCCTTATATTTTTCCATTAGTGGCTTTAGAGACTTTTGGATTCTTTTTTGCTGTTCATTTTTATCACTAAAAAAATTGCCCAAAGGGGCCCAAGCCATGACTCCCATTTTGTTTGTGGTCAGATAATCTAAAGTGCCGTCATAAAGCGGTTGATGATGAACCAATGAACATTCAATTTGATTAAAAACGATAGGATGCTGACCTTTAATCAACGCTATTTGAGAAGGGGTAAAATTGGATACCCCAAAAGCTTGAATTTTTCCTTGGTCTAACAGTTGATCGATAGCGCCATTGATTTGGTCTGCTTGCATCAAGGGACTCGGGCGGTGCAATAAAAGTAAATCCAGATAATCCGTTTTAAGATTTTTCAGAGAACATTCAACCTGCTTGATGATGTAGTCTTTGGTATAGGTGTAATAGTTAAACAAAATGGGACGATTCTTGCTTGGAAACTGAATGCCACATTTGGAGATAAAATACAACGATTCCCTTGCGATTTTGGTCTCGACAAAAGCTTTTCCAAAATCTTCTTCGGTGGTATAACCACCATAAATATCGGCGTGGTCAAAGGAGCGTATTCCCAAGTCAACACAAGTATGAATTAACGAAGCCATGGAAGGGGTGTCCAATTGTTTCCCCCAAACTCCCCAGTTCATGGTACCAGATATTATCCTATTCCCTTTTGTCATCTGTTCAATTTCTCTTAAATTCGATCTTCTAAAATAGGAACTATTATGGGTCAAAAACCCTCTGAAAGTACCCTACTTTTAACCAATTATTAACAAGACAAGACAAAAATATTTTTGAATTTTGCACCCCAAGATTAATGTTTTAATTGATACCACACTATGGAAGAAACAATGAACAAGACTGTTGACATTAAAGCAATCAATGAAAAGATTGAAAAAGAAAGTGCTTTTGTAGATTTATTGACCTTAGAAATCAACAAGGTGATTATCGGGCAAAAAGAGATGGTAGAGCGGCTGCTGATCGGCCTGTTGGGTCGAGGGCACATATTGCTCGAAGGTGTCCCTGGATTGGCCAAAACTTTAGCAATTAATACCCTAAGCCAAGCCGTAAAAGGACAATTTAGTAGGGTTCAATTCACTCCCGATTTGCTACCTGCCGATGTTGTTGGAACGATGATTTACAACATTAAAGAAAATGACTTTACGATTAAAAAAGGACCTGTTTTTGCTAATTTTGTTTTGGCTGATGAAATCAATAGGGCTCCTGCCAAGGTTCAATCGGCCTTGTTGGAAGCCATGCAGGAAAAGCAAGTTACCATTGGCGATACGACCTTTAAACTTCCCTCTCCCTTTTTGGTTATGGCCACTCAAAACCCAGTAGAACAAGAGGGAACATATCCCTTACCTGAGGCGCAAGTAGATCGTTTTATGCTCAAAACCATAATTGACTACCCCAAGTTGGAAGAGGAACAAGTCATTGTGCGTTCTAACTTAAATAACACTCAGGAGAAAGTCAAAGCAGTGGTGACCACCAAACAAATTGAGACTGCACAGGTTACCGTAAGAGAAATTTATATGGATGAGAAAATCGAAAAATACATACTCGATTTGGTTTTTGCCACCCGTTATCCAGAGCGGTACAACCTATCTTCCATAAAACCATTGATTAGTTTTGGAGCTTCTCCAAGAGGGAGTATAAACTTGGCCACTGCTGCCAAATGTCACGCATTTTTAAAGCATCGTGGTTATGTCATTCCAGAAGATGTACGTGCTGTTATTTACGATGTCTTGCGTCACCGTATCGGATTGACTTATGAAGCCGAAGCAGAAAATGTGACTACCGAAGATTTGATCAGTCAAATCATCAATGAAGTAGAGGTTCCCTAGGAATTACCCCTTTTTTTTCGCTAAATTCAAGCAACCATGGATACTAAGGAGCTCTTAAAAAAAGTTCGTAAGATTGAGATCAAGACCCGTCGCCTCAGCGATAATATCTTTGGAGGAGAGTACCATAGTACCTTCAAAGGAAGGGGAATGACCTTTAGTGAAGTGCGACAATATCAATATGGAGACGATGTCAGGAGCATCGACTGGAATGTAACAGCCCGCTATAACGAACCTTATGTCAAAGTTTTTGAAGAAGAGCGGGAATTGACCTTGATGTTGATGATAGATGTTAGCGGATCTGAATTATTTGGAACCCAAGGACAGTTCAAAAGAGAGGAATTGACGGAAATTGCGGCAACACTTTCCTTTTCGGCCATGCAAAACAACGATAAGGTAGGACTTATTCTTTTTTCAGATAAAATAGAATTGTTTATTCCGCCTAAAAAAGGACGCTCGCATGTGTTGCGGATTATCCGAGAATTGTTGGAATACCAACCCCAAAGCAAGAAAACCAGTATTGCCAATGCACTGGAGTTTTTATCGGGGGTAATGAAGAAGAAAGCCATTGTCTTTATGATGTCGGACTTTATGGACAGCGATTATGAAAAGACACTTAGAATTGTCGCTAAAAAACATGATTTGACTGGGATAAGAATTTATGACCGTCATGAAGAAAGTATACCTAATATTGGATTGGTTCCCATGTTGGATAATGAGACAGGGCAAACGGCTTGGGTCAATACTCAATCAGCCAAGGTTCGAAAAGCCTATGCCTTGCAATACAAAACCATGGTAGATGGATTCGAAAACCTTTTCCACAAAAATGGTGCAGGCACTTTACACAGTCGGTTGGATGAAAGCTATGTCAAAAAATTGTTGAACTATTTTAAATCCAGAGGCTAGATGATCAGAAAGATTTTTCTTTTGTGGATGTTCTTTTTTGTGACTCCCTTGCTCTTCGCTCAAGTGGATTACGATCTAAAAGTAATGGTCGATACCACGCAAATGCGTATCGGTGAAAAGATTGAATACACCCTTCAGTTCAAGGCAGATTCTACCTCACAAGTTACTTTTTCAGAACAAGCCTTTTTTACGCCTTTTGAGATTTTGGAAGAACTTCCCATTGACACCCTAAGGTCACAAAGTCATTATCTTTTTACCAAAAAATATGCGCTCATACAGTTCGATTCTGGAGCCTACTGGTTGCCTCCACAGAAGGTCATGGTCAATGGTTTCTCTAAAATCTCGGATTCTCTATTGATTCAGGTGGCTACAGTTCCCGTAGACACTCTTAAGCAAAACCTTTTTGACATCAAGCCGATTGCCATAGTGGAAGAGAATTTCGATGCCCTTACCCGAAGCATCACCTTTGGCATATTGGCGGTGCTATTAATGGTGGGACTGATTTATGCTTTTTTCTTTGCTAAAAAAAGAAGGGAAGAACGAAAGAGAAAACTGCCTCCCTTTGAACGAGCGATAGAGGAATTAAAAGCCCTAGAAACCGTTGTTCCCTCCCAGCAGGAAGAATACAAACAGTACTATTCCCGTTTGACCGATGTGGTGAGACGCTATTTGGAGGAAGAGGCCAAAATTTCTGCTCTTGAGAGTACCACCGATGAACTGTTGCTCAAACTAGAGGCTTTAAAACAATCAGGTCAACTGGAATTAGAAAGGGAAACCATCAAAAATCTTAAAACAGTCTTACAGACCGCCGATTTGGTCAAGTTTGCCAGATCTACTCCCGAATTCGGAACTACTTCTAAAGATAGAGGTCTGGTAGAGGGGGTAGTGATAGAAACCAAAGAAGCATTACCAGAACCCACGCCCGAAGAGATTAGAGAACGCGAGGAATACAGACTTTTGTTGGCCAAAATTAGAAGAAAAAAACAACTGCAATGGAGTATAGTCTCTATTACTATTTTGATGGTTTTAAGCATGGCAGTGGCCATAGGAATTTACGGATACTATCCTGTACAAGATACTTTATCGGGTTACCCTACCATAAAGCTGAAAAATAAAGAATGGATTACCAGTCAATATGGGACACCTCCTGTTCAAATTGCTACTCCAGAAGTATTGAAAAGAGTGAAATCAGAAAAGGGAGGAGCTTTGCGCTTTTCTTCTGGAGATTATGATGCTCCTTTTTATATCGACTTGGTCTTTACAAAAAAACCACCTAAACAAGAAGGTCAACAATCTCCTTCCAAAGAAGACCAAGAAACTCAACAAAAAGAAAAGATTCAAGAGTTAATCAATACCATAATTAGTGATTTTCAAGCCAGAGGAGCCGTCAATATTCTGATTAAGGAGGAAGAAATCACGACTTTATCCGGTTTGCCAGCACTGAAAATTTTCGGAACCCTTGATTATCCTAAAAAAGGAAAAAATAAAAGAATTCGTTGCAATTATACCACCCATTTATTCGATTTTGAACAGGGAGGCATCAACCTCACTTTACTCTATGAAAAAGAAGATCGTTATGGGAAAGACATTGAAAAAAGAGTGATGGACAGTTTTAAATTGATAAAAGAATTATAGGTCATGTTTGAGGGTATTTACTTTGCGAATCCAGACTATTTGTGGTTGCTCCTTGCATTACCCATGGTGACAGGGTGGTATTTCTTTACCCGAAAACAGACTCAACCGGTATTAAAAATTTCTTCCCTTGATGGTTTTAAAGTCAAATCCAGTTTTTTAGCGAGACTCCAACCTTTATTATTTGTATTGCGTTTGTTGGCTTTGGGTTTAATCGTAATGGCCTTGGCTCGTCCTCAAACAATGGACGTTTCTACTCGAACCAAAACCAATAAAGGAATTGATATCGTCATGGCCATTGATGTTTCCTCCAGTATGTTGGCACAAGACCTAAAACCCAATCGTTTGACAGCTTTGAAAAGGGTTGCCGCTTCTTTTGTGGACGATCGTATGAGTGATCGTATCGGATTGGTCATTTATGCCGGAGAGAGTTATACCAAAACCCCCATCACCAGTGATCGCGCCATTGTCAAAAACGCATTGCAGGGCATTCGATTTGAAGGTTTGATAGAGGACGGAACAGCCATTGGAATGGGATTGGCTACTGCCGTAAATCGATTAAAAGACAGCCGTGCCAAAAGTAAGGTGATCATTTTATTGACTGATGGGGTTAACAACTCTGGATTTATTGACCCTAAAATTGCTAGTGAATTGGCAGTAGAATATGAGATCAAAACCTATACCATTGGGCTGGGAAGTAATGGAAGAGCGAGGGCTCCCGTTGGTCTTTTACCCAATGGAAAATTCCAATATGGCTTGACCAAGGTGGAAATCGATGAGGACTTACTCAAAACCATTGCTGAGAAAACGGGAGGTTTATACTTCCGTGCTACTGACAATAAAAAGCTGGAGGAGATTTATGATGAGATTAATAAGCTTGAAAAAACCGAGATAGAGGAATTTAAATATTATAATTATGATGAAAAATTCCGGCCATTGATATTGTTAGCTTTGGCATTACTCTTTATTGAGTGGTTAATGAGAAACACCCTTTTTAAAAGTTTTATTTGATATGTATCAGTTAGACGTTCCTTTTTACTTTTATGGCATAGGTTTGTTGCCTTTGCTCTGGGTGGCCTATTTTATAGTAGTAGGCTGGAAGCGTCGTACTCAGAATCGATTCGCTCAATATGGTTTGATGGAAAAGCTCAGTCCCCATCGGTCAAAATTCAAACCAGCTTTAAAATTATTGATGCTTAGTTTGGGGATTGCCCTTTTGATTATAGGCTTGGTCAATCCCAAAATCGGGACTCAACTGGAGACTGTTAAAAGAGAAGGTGTGGATATTGTTTTTGCAGTTGACGTTTCTAAAAGTATGCTGGCTGAAGATGTTGCCCCCAACCGATTGGAGAAGTCCAAGCGTTTGGTGTCTGCTATTATCAACCAGTTGGCCAGTGATCGCGTGGGCATTATTGCTTATGCCGCTCAAGCCATTCCCCAATTACCTATTACTACCGACTATGGAGCCGCAAAAATGTTTTTACAAGCCCTAAACGCCGATATGTTATCTTCTCAGGGAACTGCATTAGATGCTGCTTTGGATTTGTCGGGAACTTATTTTGACGATGAAGACCAAACCAACAGAGTGGTATTTTTAATTTCTGATGGTGAAGACCATTCCGAAGAAGGAGCATCTGCCGCTCAAAGAGCGTCGGATATGGGGATTAAAATCTTCACTTTTGGAGTTGGTTCTGATGAAGGAGGTCCAATTCCTATTAAACGAAAAGGAGTGGTAGAATCCTATAAAAAAGACATGCAAGGGGAAACGGTCATTACCAAAAGAAATGTCATAATCCTTGAAGAAATAGCCGCAGCTGCTGAGGGAGAATATACAGATGGAAATGACACCCAGGCTGTAGTTGATTTTGTTACGGAAACTTTAAAGAACATGGACAAAAAAGAATTTGAGGCCAAGAAATTTGTGAGTTATAAAGATCAATTTCAGACTTTTCTATTAGCGGGATTCCTCTTAATTTTGTTGGAGTTATTTCTTTTTGAAACCAAAACCAAATGGGTACAACGTCTTAATTTGTTCAACGAAAAATGATGCAAAAACAATTATATCTTTTTGGATTTTTTATTTTTTTTGGCCTGTTTTTGACCGCCCAAGAAGGGGAGGTTATCAATCATATTTTTGAAGGAAATGAGCAAGCACAGGCTGAAGTTTTTGACGAAGCTGAAATGGCTTATCGAAGGGCACTTTCCAAAAAACCTGAAAAGCCCGAAGCCCTCTATAATTTGGGAAATACCCACTACCAAGAACAGGATTTTGAAGAAGCAAAACAACGTTATTTTCAAACCCAAAAAGCTACCGAAAATAAATCCAGCAAGCATCATGCTTTCCACAACCTAGGCAACGTTTTAATGAAACAAAAGGATTATGCCAAGGCCGTGGAGGCCTATAAAAATGCCCTGCGTAATAATCCCCAAGACGAAGAGACTCGTTATAACTATGCGTTGGCCAAGGAATTGTTAGAAAAAGAACAGGATCAACAACAAAATCAAGATCAAAACGATCAGCAAGATCAAAATGATCAACAAGATCAGGACAATAAGGATCAGAATCAAGAGGGTGATAAGGACAAGGACTCTGGTCAAGACGATGAGGACAAAGAGGGAGATGAGGGAGACGATAATGAAGACAAGAAAGATGAGGGGGATCAGAACAAAGAAAAACAACCCAAAGAAGGTGAGCAGGAAAAAGAACAACCCTCACAGCCCAGAAAAACCGAACTTTCCCCAGAGCAAGTCAAAAGCCTGTTGGAGGCCATGAGTAATCAAGAGAAAAAAGTACAAGATAAAGTCAATGCCGAAAAGGTACAGGGAACACCTGTAAGAGGTGAAAAAGATTGGTAAAGTTTTATTGATGATGAAAACCTTTATTACCATTTTATTATTGATGATGGGATTTGTTCAAACAATGGCCCAAGAGGTGAGTTTTGAAGCCAAAGTTAGTAAGAGATCATTGGGTTTGAATGAGCGACTTAGGGTCGACTTTATTATGAATGAAAACGGTGATGATTTCACTCCACCTCCTTTCAAGGGATTTAGAGTCGTAGGGGGTCCTAATCAGTCGATCAGTAATTCATGGGTCAATGGAAAAAGAAGCTTTTCAAAAACCTACACCTATTTTTTGACACCCATCCAAAAAGGGGCTTTGACCATTACTCAGGCAAAAATTAATATCGATGGAGAGATATATAAAACCACCCCTCAAAGAATTACAGTGACCGAGGCGGTTGAGGTTCCTCGTGACCCCAACAGTCCTGAATATTTGATTGATGACAATCTCCATTTGGTGACCAAAATATCCAATAACCGTCCTTACCTAAACGAAGCCATTACGGTTGTCTATAAACTGTATTTTAGGAATCCATTGAGAATTTCTGATGGTAGGGTAGTCGAAAACCCTCAGTTTGCAGATTTTTGGAGTCACAACATCAACATTCCTCAGCTCAAAGTAGAGAATGGAACCTATAAAGGTGAGCAATATAATGTAGTGGTTTGGAAAAAAAGCGTACTGTATCCTCAGAAAACAGGTAAGTTGTCTTTGGAACCTTTGAGTTTGAGTTTGGTCATTGATTTGCCGTCCAACCGTAGAGACTTTTTTGGTAATAGAATCCTTCAGCAATCCTCCAGAACCGTAACAGCCGGGAGAAGAACCATAAAAGTCAAACCCTTGCCAGAAAAAGGGAAACCAGCTAATTTCTTTGGCGCCGTGGGACAGTTTAATTTTGATGCATTACTCAATAAAAATGCTTTAAAAGCAACAGAGTCTTTTGAAATCAAACTCAAGGTAACAGGCAAAGGCAACCTCAAACTTTTCAATTTACCTGAACTGGTATTGCCCAATACTTTAGAGGTTTTTGAGCCAGAGCATACCGAGAATGTAAGAACTACTATGTCAGGTATGCAGGGTAGTATCGAAGACAACTATACCATTGTACCTCGTTTTCAAGGAAAATATCCCATCGCTCCCGTCTCCTTTTCCTATTTCGACCCAAAGAAACAAGAATATTTCACCTTGCGTTCCAGCAACCAAATTGTTGATGTTTATGGGGGTCCTGTGGCAACGAATTCAACCGATAAAAATATTCCTTCCACTACCAAACAGTTGATCACCAATACAGATGAATCTTTCCGATTCATCAAATTGACACCCAATCTAGAACCCATAGTTAAAGAGGAATTTTGGAACAGTAAGCGATACTATGCTTTGCTGGTATTACCATTATTTTTATTAGTTGCTTTTGTATTGTTGATGCAACGAAATCGAAGAATTTCTGGAGATCTAGAGGGTTCAAGACTTAGATTAGCCAACCGTTTGTCCAAAAAATATTTGGGAGAAGCCAAAAAGAATTTGAAAAACAAAGCTCTTTTTTATGACGCACTCGAAAGGGCATTGTACAATTACTTAAAAGCTCGACTGAAAATCAAAACAGATGACTTCAGTAAGGATAAAATAACCAAATTCCTTGGCGATAGAAAATTGGCACAAGAAGAAATACAATCATTTATTGCTCTTTTGGAAAATTGTGAAGTAGCGCGTTATTCGCCAGCTACAGATGCCAAGATGCAACAAGATTTTGACCAAGTACTTTCTGTAATTTCTAATATAGAGAAAAAGTTATGAGAAAGATTTTGATTTTCCTGTCTGCATTAATGCTCTGCTGTTCAATGGTCTTGGGTCAGGAAGAAAACACCACTTTTGAAAACGCAAATTCTGCCTACAATGCAGGGCAGTTTGAAAAAGCAGTAATGCTTTACAAAGAAATTTTAGAATCGGGTCAACAAAGTGCAGAACTCTATTTTAACTTAGCCAATTCCTACTACCGATTGAATCAAGTGGCAGAGAGTATTTTTTATTTTGAAAAGGCCAAATTACTTAAACCTAAGGATGAAGACATTAATATAAACAGTGCTTTTGCCCAAAATATGGCAATAGATGCGGTTGAAGTTTTGCCAAAATCTCAAATGACCCAATGGAAAGAAAAAATAATTGACTTACTTTCTCAAGAGGGATGGGCCTATTTTACGGTTCTATTGGCATGGCTTCTGGCTTTGTTTTGGGGGCTCTATTTGTGGAATAAAGTTCCACTAGTCAAAAGAACGTTCTTTGTTTCTACTGTTGTTTTAGGATTATTGCTGATGGGTTCCCTGGCGATCACTTTCGTTAAAGCTTCCAATGCTGCCGATACTACCTTCGGTATCCTATTTAATAACAAAATTGAAGTTTGGGCAGAGCCCAATAAAAGGGCAGAGGTTTTGTTTTTATTGCATGAGGGAACTAAAGTTCAAATGTTAGATGAATTACAAGAATGGCAAAAAATAAGAATTGCCAATGGTTCAGAAGGTTGGATCAAAGACGGTAAAGTAAGAAGCTTAAAAGGCTTTAAATAAGGTCTTCGGGTAATTCTTTAGACAACTCATTTCTCCAACTAAAAAGATATTCGCCCAACTCTGTAATGGGCTGATAGAGCAGGGAACTCTCTATCATTTTTGTATCGATAATGGTAACCCAAGTATTGAGTTTTCCAATAAAAAACAAGCCCACGCTCATTAAAATGGCCCACTTCAATACCCCAAAAAAAGCACCCAAAAACTTATTGAACAAACCCAAGGAAGCTTTACTTATAATTTTTGTTAAAGCTTTGGCTAAAACCGATAGGGCATACACAATAATGATAAACACGATGAGGTAAGATCCCGTTTGAATGACCATAGGGTTCCAGTCAAAAAATTCTTTGAGTAGTTCAGCGACCAAGTCAGAAAACTTTAGCGCTCCCAGTAGTCC
>Ga0115571_1003097_pt1 | contig 10651 bp, 7 predicted proteins | sample COGITO_mtgs_1205_FD_87293 | JGI IMG/M metagenome (GOLD analysis project Ga0115571, IMG submission 87293) | Pelagic marine microbial communities from North Sea - COGITO_mtgs_120531 | ecosystem: Environmental > Aquatic > Marine > Epipelagic | place: Germany:Helgoland, sampling site Kabeltonne...
ACCCAGACCCAGACCCAGAAGCAGTGCTAGGATGCACTTTCACATCTGTCAACATCGGAGGTCTTGATGACCCAAGAAATCTATGTCGCCGCCGGCGTGCGGTCCGCGCTCGGCAATTTTGGCGGGACGCTCAAAGACAAACCCATGACCGAACTCGCCACAGAAATCGTGCAAAGCTGCGTTGAACGATCTGGCGCCGCGGCCTCTGATTTTGACCACTTGGTCTTCACCACAACGTGTCCAACCGATAAAGACTCGCTGTTTGCGGCTCGGGTGGTCGGGATGAAAAGCGGCTTGCCAGCCGATGCCGGCGCGCTGGATGTGTCTCGCGCCTGCGCCAGCGGACTGCAAGCCATCTTGGCGGCAGGGCAGCAGATCGCGACCGGCCACAGCCATCTGGCGATCGCGGCGGGTTCAGAAATGTTCAGCCGCGCACCCTTTGCAGTAACCACCAGTCGATGGGGCCAAGCGCGGGGTCACCAGCAACTCGAAGATATGCTTGAGTGGTGCTACCGTTGTCCGTTTTCGCTCGAATACATGGGTGATACCGCAGAGAACCTCACCGAGAAATATGGCTACGAACGAGCGCCAATGGATGAGTATGCCCTGCAGAGCCAAGAACGCGCCTTAGCCGCGATTGAATCTGGATTCTTAGGGCGCCAGATCCAACCCGTCATGGTACCCAGTGGTCGCTCGCAGGTTGAATTTGCAATCGATGAGTCTCCGAGAGCCGGACTCACCCTTGAAAAGCTAGCAAGCCTCAAGCCGGCCTTTAAGGCAGACGGCAACGTAACGGCCGGCAATTCATCCGGGGTCACCGATGGCGCGGCCGCCATGGTTGTCGGCAGTTTAGATCGCATGCGGGCGTGTGGTGTCTCGCCTGTTGCGAAAATTGTGGACTGGGCGGTGGTGGGCGTTGAGCCAAGTCTCATGGGCCACGGTCCCGTGCCGGCCATCTCACAATTGCTCAAGCGGGTCGATCTTGGCATCAACGACATTGACTATTTTGAAATCAATGAAGCCTTCGCCGTGGTCAACCTACACGCAGAAGCGCAATTGGGCATCTCCCGAGATCGCCATAACCTGTACGGTGGCGGCATCTCGGTTGGGCATCCGCCGGGGGTTACCGGGCTGCGCATGATGCTCAATGCAACCCAGCACTTACAGGGCACCGGCGGCCGGTATGCGATCTTGTCAATGTGCTTGGGCGCCGGGCAAGGCATGGCAATGTTGATTGAGAATGCAGCAGTGCTGTAAACCTTGCGAGCCCTTGACGCAGGACTTAATCAACGACTTCGTAACAGGGTTTAGCGTTGTCGATCGGTAGCGTCAGGCGCTTCTGGTCAACAAAATCCTGTAAGAGTTCCGCAAGCGGGGTCATGATTTCTGGATCACCCCGCAGCTGGAACGGGCCGTGCGCTTCAATCTGAGCCAAGCCTTGGGCTTTGATGGAGCCTGCGACAATCCCGGAAAACGCTTTACGCAGCTCAAAGCTTAAGTCGGCCGCAGACTGCGCCCGCGTCAGATTCAGCGCGGCCATCGATTCATGGGTCGGTACGAACCGAGTTTGCAGCGCTTCAGGGACCTCTAAGGACCAATTAAAGTAGTAGGCATCGCCTCGGGCGCGTCTGAATTTTCGAACCTGTCGAACGCCATCCAGCACCAACTCAGCGGCGGCTTCTGCATCCCCAATCACGATCGTATACAGCCCTCGAACAGACTCGCCGAGGGTCTGCACTAAAAAGGCATCGATCTTTTCAAAATAAGCTCTCGCACTTTCTGGTCCCGTAAAAATAAGCGGAAACGGCATCTGGCGATTACTATCCCGCAGTAGTAAGCCCACTAGGTAAAAAATCTCCTCGGCGGTGCCAACCCCCCCCGGAAACACTACAAAGGCATGGCCGGTCCGGACAAACGCCTCCAGCCGCATTTCAATATCCGGCAAGATTACCAGCTCGTTAACAATCGGATTCGGCGGCTCGGCCCCAATGATCCCCGGCTCTGAGATACCCAGATAACGCCCCGTTTTAATGCGCTGCTTAGCATGCCCAATCGCCGCGCCTTTCATCGGGCCTTTCATGGCGCCATCACCGCAACCCGTGCAGATGTCCAAGCCCCGCAGACCAATTTGATAACCCACATCCTTGGTATATTCGTACTCGCCCCGAGGGATGTTATGGCCACCCCAGCAGACGACGACTTTTGGCGACGTATCCGTTCTTAGGACATTCGCATTTCGAAGGATATCAAAAACACCGTGGGTAAAACCCTCTCCGGGCGGGAGTTCTGTTTGCATATACGCGTTCACATAAAGGATATCTCGAAGGACTGCGAACAGATGTTCCCGAATACCCGTTAAAATTTTGCCATTGACAAAGGCTGTCTCCGGCGCCTGTTTTAATTCCAATCGAATACCGCGATCCTGCTGTAGTAACTCAATCTCAAAATCTGAAAATGCTGCCAACATCCGGCGTGGGTCATCCGGATCGGTACCGGTGTTCAGTACCGCTAAAGAGCAGTTTCGATACAAGTGATACAAACCCGTCTGCGAGCTGTCGAGCAATCGCTGGACCTCACGCTTCGACAACACATCGAGCTGTCCCTTCGGGTTCAATTTAATATTGACGCGTTCCACTAGCGCTCCTTATCAGCAATCAGGCCATCCGGCCGGGTGTAGACCACTTGGCCATTCATAACCGTTCGCAGGACTTTGGTTTGAAGAATTTCAGCTGCAGGAATCGTCATAATATCGCGATCCAGAACCACAAAATCCGCCACCATGCCCGGCGCGAGACGGCCTTTAAAACTTTCCTCAAAAGCGCCAAAAGCGGGGTTTAACGTATCTGCTTGCAAGGCCTCAACCCGCGTGATCTTTTGCTGCGGCTCAAAGCCGCCTTCCGGCGTGCCCTGCAAGGTTTTTCGGGTCACCAAAGCATAGAAGGAGGCAAAAGGGTCCGCCGGTTCAACAGGCACATCGGTCCCATTCACCAAAACCGCCCCAGAGTCGATCAAGCTCCGCCACATGTAGGCGCCAGATTCAACCCGCGCCGCCCCTAAGCGATCGATTGCCCAAGGTCGGTCAGAGCTCATATGAATCCCCTGAACGGACGGAATGACGCCCAAACGAGCGAACCGGCCAATATCGCTTGGATGAATGTGCTGGGCATGCTCAACCCGAAACCGGACGCCTCGATCACGGCCATCAAATAAGGCGTCAAAAATATCCAGCACCTCTCGATTGGCGCGATCACCAATGGCATGGATCGCAATTTGAAAGCCGTTTCGATACGCCAAATGACTGATATCTTGCATCTCGCTCACCGGCATTGTGGGCAAGCCGTTATGACCCGCGCGATCGCTATAGGGCTCGAGCAGCCACGCGCCTCTAGAACCTAATGCCCCATCTGCCACCAACTTGATACTGCGCACGGTCAACATGCGCTGATCGACATCGATCAACGGGCCTCGTTGCATCCAGCTCGCAAGCAGCTCGGGGTCCGAGCCATTAATCATGACGTACACGCGGCTTGTTAGCTGTTTGGCCGACAAAAATTCTTGATACAGATTGATATCGGCTTGGGTTGCGCCAGCATCTTGAAAGCTGGTGATCCCGAGACTCGCTAAACTCGCTAGCGCCAACTGCAGCGCCCGCTGGCGCTGAGCAAGACTCAGTGTTGGGATGAATTTTGACACCAACCGCTGGGCCCGTTCGTTCAAGACCCCAGTGGGTTGACCTTTGTCGTCGAGAATGATTTCACCATCACCACCGACGAGGGTGTCCGCGGTAATCCCCGCAAGGGCTAAAGCACGATCGTTCACAAATGCGGCATGACCGCTGGCGTGCTTTAGAAAAACGGGATTATCTGGTGAGACCGCGTTGAGCGAATCATTGGATTGAAAACCCTTGATCATTGCAGGCTGGGGCGACCATTTACTTTGGTGCCAGCCGCGTCCCAGGATCCACTCCCCGGGCGCCGCTTGATCCACGGCAGCCGATACCTGATCAACCAATTCGGTCAGATTTTTCGCCGTCGCCAGGTTTAAATTGAGCAGCGACTGACCATACCCCATGAGATGGCCGTGGCCTTCAATCAGTCCTGGAATGACAACCTGGCCGGCTAAGTTAACGGTTTCATCCGGCTGACAAGCCTCAAGATCGATTAAGCGGCCATTGGATCCAACGCATAGCCCACTGGGGTGCGGCGCGCGCGCGTCCATCGAATAAATCAGCGCGCCTTCATACAAGGTATCAGCACGACCTGCGCTCACGAAACAGGCCAGAACGAGCGCAATAAAGGGTTTTTGCTGTTTCAGCATATCGACTCCTCATTAATCAAACCCCATTCTCCCACAAGCGGGCCACATGCGGCATCACTGATTCATTTGAGTCTCGCTGTGTCAGACTGACCCGCTGTAGGTTTTAAAACGGAGCCGTCACCCCGCTTCGCGTTTAATCACCACGGTTCGGCAAATGATGTCGTGCCAACCCCGCTTTTTTGAATCAAACACGATCCAAACAAAGCCAAGACCCAGCGGTAACGACGATGCAAGGTACGCAAAATGTCGACCAACTGCTCGCCCGTTGGTCATCGCATTCCCACTTTCGGCATCCACCACCTGCACTTTTAGTCATACTTTTCTGAATGTTGTAAAAGGGTGTTTATTCTTACTAACCGCGGTATAACGATCTTCAAAAGCTCATGGCACTTGGACTCTTGTTCGTTTTGATCTCGGGGGTCTGGCTCGGTGTGTCATCGCCGACCTTGCGTACACCCTCGTTACTCAGTACTGTCGCGGACAGCATCCTTTTTATTGTCTTAGGCTTTTTGATCTGAAGCATTGTTATTTCTGCGGAGGGGAGAACGTCGATTTTTAGGCCTTCTGTTGGGCGTTAGAGGGGGCTGCGAGCCACTTAAAAACGTCACGATGCTTCATCGTGAGGCACGCGATCGGCGATGTTGTCAGGTATTTTCTGGGTCCCATATCGGTGCTGGGATTGGAAACCGGGTAACTGAAACTAAGTTCAGCGTCTACGGATTAAATCGCCGTGATGTCGCAACAACCTGCTTTTTTGTCAGTTGCCAGTAACAAAATTTGAAACAAAATTGTTTCAGCAAAAAGGTTTTCATAGAAAGGTTTTCATAGAAAGGTTTTATCGGAGGGATGAGGGGTATGGCGAAGTATGAGTTGATGATAAACGGGGAAGCTGCTGTGATTGAGGCGGCAGCTGATATGCCGTTGCTGTGGGCCCTGCGGGATTTACAAGGCCTGACAGGGACCAAGTATGGCTGCGGAATTGGTCAGTGTGGCGCCTGTACGGTTCATGTGAATGGTGCGCCAACGCGTAGTTGTCTCTTGCCGTTGTCAGCCGCGGCAGGCGCATCGGTCACGACAATCGAGGGCCTTGCGGATGGTGGTCAGCTCAGTGCGGTTCAAAAGGTTTGGATCGAAACAGATGTTGCCCAGTGTGGTTACTGCCAAGCGGGTCAGATTATGTCGGCGACTGCGCTGCTGAACGTGAACCCCTCGCCCAGTGATGAAGACATTGATCAAGCGATGTCAGGAAATTACTGTCGCTGCGGAACATATATCCGAATTCGTGAAGCTGTCCATGCGGCTGCCGCCTATTACAATGCGGGAGATAAAGCATGAAGCACAACGACATTTTGATCGAAATTCAAAGTTTGGGTGGGCAGCTGTCCCGAAGAGGATTTTTAAAGCTATCTGGTGCTGCGGGGGGTGGCCTTTTGCTGGCCGCATCGTTTCCCAGTTTCGGTGAAGAATCCCCAACGCTGGTAGGGTCTGCTGAGCTCAACGCCTACGTTCAAGTTCGCGGTGACGGCAAGATCATCATCTACTCCGGAAGTCCAGAAATGGGTCAAGGCATTAAGACCTCTTTGCCCATGATAGTGGCAGAGGAGATGGGGGCGAATTGGGATGATGTTGAAGTCATTCAGGCCCCTGAGGTCAATACAGAGCTGTATGGCCGTCAGTCTACCGGGGGCTCTTATACGCTCTACCTCAACTGGAATCTCATGCGAGAGATGGGTGCAACAGCACGAGATATGTTCATCGCAGCGGCGGCCGTTGCGCTTGAGGTGCCAAGGTCTGAGCTTAAAGCCGAGGGCAGCCAAGTCACTCACGTGCCGACCGGTCAGGTGCGGTCTTTTGGAGAGTTGGCGGCGCTAGCGCACAGACAACCGGTCCCCAGTAAAGAGACGTTGGTTTTTAAAGATCGGGAAGATTACAAAATACTTGGGCAATCCATCAGTCAAGTCGATTCTCTTGAGATCGTTACAGGTGTCGGTGATTTTGGCATTGATACGAAAGTGCCAAACATGCTGTATGGCTGTTACGTGAAGTGTCCGGCGGTTGGCGGAGAGTTGGTCTCAGCCAACATCGATGACATTAAGAGCGCCCCGGGCATCATTGATGCTTGGTCCATTAAAGGTAACGGTAATGTGCGAGAACTGATGGACGGTGTTGGAATTGTCGGCACTGATACCTGGTCGGTGTTTAAGGCTCGGGAAATTCTTGACGTTAAATGGGACGAAAGAAAGGCCTCAAAGGACAGCTGGCAGGCCTTCGTTGCGTTCGCCGAAGCCCAGGATCAAACGGGCGAGAAAGTGGTGGTAGACGTGGGCGATGTGGATGCTGCATTTACGGATCCAGGTCACAGAGTATTGAGTCAGCTCTATGAGTATCCCTATGTCAGTCACCTGTGTTTGGAGCCAATGAACTGCACCGCTGATTTTCGTAAAGATGAGAATGGACGCGATCATCTTGAGCTCTGGATACCAACCCAGAGTGGTCCAAGAGTTCAGGAAATGGCGAAGTCTCGATATGGACTCGATCAAGATCAAATCAGTATCCATATGAAGCGAATGGGCGGCAGTTTTGGGCGACGTACGAGCCAAGAATATGTCATTGAAGCGGTTGAGCTTTCCCAGCGCGCGGGCCGGCCGGTCAAGCTCACCTGGAACCGAGAAGACAGCGTTCGCTATGACTTTCTGCGAGAGGGTGGGTTTACTCGTCTAAAGGGTGCTGTGGATGTTGATGGTAGCGTGGTGGCCATCGAAGAGCACGTCATTGGCGTGGCCCCCGGAGGTAAACCTTCCCGTTTTACCGGTCCTTGGGCGTCGGCCTTCCCGTTTTCAACCATGAAAAATATTCGGGCTTCGCTGACCACGCGCCAGATGGATACCCCGGTAGGCCCTTGGCGCGCGCCGTATTCGAATACCCATGCCTTTGCGTCGCAAAGTTTTTTTGATGAGCTCGCCACTCTCGCGGGCCGAGACCCAATTGAGCTGATGCTTGAGCTGATGGGAGAACGCCGCTGGATAACCCAGGATGACGTCAGAGCGCTGAACACGGGGCGAGCTATTGACGTGATCAATACAGTTGCAAAGAAAGCGCAATGGGGACGACCCATGCCAAAGGGCCAAGGCTTGGGGTTTGCCTTTTACTTTTGTCATGCGGCCCACGTCGCAGAAATTGTAGAGGTCAGTGTCGATCAGAATGATCGTGTTACGTTACATAAGGTGACGGCAGCGGTCGATGTAGGGCCAATTATCAATATGAGCGGGGCGATGTCCCAGGTGCAGGGCGCCATTATCGATGGTTACAGTACGATGGCGGGTCAAAAAATCACTATGGAAAATGGTCGAGTTCAGCAAACGAATCTCGATCAATATCCAGTGCTTCGTATCGGTCAAGCGCCGGAGATTGATGTGCATTTTATCCAAAGCGATTTTGATCCAACGGGTTTGGGTGAGCCAGCGCTGCCGCCACTTGCGCCTGCGGTTGCCAATGCGATTTTTGCAGCTACGGGACGCAGGGTCCGCAAAATGCCGATCTCTGACGTCGGGTTTAGCGTCTAAAGCTGAGTTGAGGTTATCAGTGCCAAGCCAACAGCAGGGCTAGAGACTGAACAGCGCTGATGTACTAGGAACGTGCACTCAACCCTTAAGATTTTTGTCGGACAAGTGATTAAGAGGAGGCGTTTGATGGGCGATCGAATCCAAGGAAGTTGTTTGTGTCAGGCCGTGCAGTTCGAAGTGCCCGCACAACCGCTTGTACAGACCTTGTGCTTTTGTGCTGATTGTCAGGTTATTAGTGGGGCGAACAGCTACAACGCGTACGTCGTACCCGTAACGGAGTTGGTGCGTCTCAGGGGTGAACCTGGACATTACGCTGTATTGTCCGACCAGGGCCGGACCAATACGCGATACTTCTGTCGTGACTGCGGAAGTCGGTGCTGGGCTGAACTTGAGTCTGGCGTCGCCAGCGTCAATGGCATGGCCCTCGACGGCGGGTCGCACTTCAAACCGACACACAATCACCGAAGGATCAACGCCCCTGATTGGTGTGCGATTGATGAAGGGCTTGAAGAGCTGCCGGTAAGTTAAGGTGTGACTGCGGGGCTGTCGTTCTTGTGCTCTTGGGTGAGTTCACAACCCGGGTTCGGCCACATTTGGCCGGTGGGCAGCATGGCGTTTGAACATTACTCGGATTTGTTCTCCAGCGTATCGAGCCATTGGTTAAAAACAGGCTGTCGTTTTTCGAGAAATGCTCGGCCGCCTTCCTTGGCATCTTCGTGATGGTCCGTGATCGCCGTTTTTGAGGCAATTTCGTCCAGCGCTTGCTCCCAGGTCATCTCTGTTGCCAAATAAGTGGATCGCTTGAGCATTCTCATCGCGATTTGTGGACCGTTGGCGAGTTCTACCGCCAGGCTCATGGCGGCGGTCGCCAGCGCATCATCCTCAACGACTTCGGTTACCAAGCCAAGATCAAGAGCTTCCTGTGCGCTGACAATACGCCGACGCATCATGAATTCCATCGCTCTGGCTGCCCCAAGCAGTCGCACAAGCAGCCACTGACCCCCTTCGTCTGGCAATAGCCCAAAACGAAGGGTTGCGCTGCCGAGCTTGGCGGACCTCGCTGCGATCCTAAAGTCACAGCACAGCGCAGCTGAAAACCCGGTCTGGATTGCAAACCCGTTTATTGCAGCGATGGTCAGTTTGTCGAGGTTTCGCAGCGCCGTGTTAACGTTTTGAGAAATCATTCTCAGACCATTATAGGTGCCTATTTCACGATGGTGTCCGCCGTGAATGGGCGGGACCTCTGTGCTTTTCTCACCCGCAGGGCCTTTAAGGTTATCCCCCGCCCAGAAGGCATCGCCCTCGCCAGTAAGGATTACGACTCGGACCAAATCATCCATTTGTATCTGTGTAAGCGCTTCGACGAGATCGCGCTTCATCGGCGCGGTTGAGGCATTCAGCGATTCTGGGCGATTAAAGGCAATGGTCACGATACCATGCTCGTGCCCCGCGATTGTAAAGCCACAGTAGTTGCCGGTTCGCAAACTCATTAGGGATCTCCCATGATTGGTGTGGGTCTCGGAGCCTTGCGCTCCTAGGCGCGTCCGAGCAGAATTTAGGGTCCACCATAAACCAAGCTGATTGCGAGATGAAGCGATCCAGCTTGCCTTGCCGCTAACAGGGGATTCTTTAGACTGCTTAGACTGCGAGTTCTTGGGCTGGCGAGACCATTGAGTCAAAAAAAAACCTGACAAGCAGGGGTTTAACGGTGTTTGGAGCAGGAAATCAGGTTCGAACTGACGGCCTGTACCTTGGTCAAGTTGCGGGCACAACCATCATTATACTGCGACGCTGTAGTTCACTTCGAAGCATTCACGATCGTGTCGAGTTAGACACAGTATCGTTACTGATTCGTCTTTTAGCCCTGATTTTACTAATTGTTGCACTTGGCGCACGGGCCAACAAACAACGTTATTCTGAATTCCAGCCCATCGACTGCGCATCGGTGACGGTCGCGATCAGCCAAAACTCGAATTCTAGAGACAAATCGCCGAATTTCTGATGACCAAATCATTCAGCTCGTGACGGAAAGCGTGGAAAGAGGGGATTGCGGGTAACTTCCGGAGATGACAATACTTTTCTGAATGTTGAAAAAGGGTGATTATTCTTACTACCCGCTTACACACCCGGATGGACCAATAAAGGTTGTAAGAAGGTCCGAATGAGATCTTGCTGCCTCTGGACACTCTCGTTATTCAGTACGAGCGATAATCGTTTCATACGGTCATCGTTGGGGTCCACGCGGACATGTAGTTGCTGCTGCGACGCCACCAAGCCTTCGATCGCAGTGGATAACGTGCTCTTGCACAACCCCAATCGAGAGGCCAAATCGCGCGCAGTCAGTTGAGATTGCCGATCGAGGATTTTGGCCTCCCACAGCGCGAGCAGGATACACACCTGGGTGAGGGTCGCCCCAGGGGCATGCTTTAACACAAGCGCTGCAAAATCGCCCGCAAATCCAATGGAAGGATACGCCGTTTGAAAACCAAATACCGAGTCCCGCTCTTGGGTCAACTGCCCGGCATTGCAAAACCACGCTCGATGATCTCGAACGAGCCCTATTTTTGGCCATATTTCCTGGCCGATGATTTCAATTCGATCTTTTAACACCGCCCGCCTTAAATAGCGGCGAACAACGGCGACCGGTTCATTAACGACTCGACTGAGCGCAACTTCATCTGCGGTACAGGCCTGATTCAAATCAAAGAACTGGCCATTTAAATGACACTTTAAACGATAGATCCGCAAACTGGTTTTGGAGGTTTGCATCT
>Ga0115571_1003106_pt1 | contig 10641 bp, 3 predicted proteins | sample COGITO_mtgs_1205_FD_87293 | JGI IMG/M metagenome (GOLD analysis project Ga0115571, IMG submission 87293) | Pelagic marine microbial communities from North Sea - COGITO_mtgs_120531 | ecosystem: Environmental > Aquatic > Marine > Epipelagic | place: Germany:Helgoland, sampling site Kabeltonne...
CTCCTTCCAGGCGGGTTCGGGTGCGGACTCAAGAATGGCCACAAGACGCGCTTCCACGTGGCGGAGCAGAGCAGCGGTTGGAACGACAAAGTTGGGAATTGACGACGAAGGGCGTAGTGCTCCTGGTGCGATTCGTGAGATCCAGAGGAGACCTCGCCACACGATCCAGTCTCCAGACTCGGCGGCCACTTGATCCGAGCCGATTCCACCCCTTAGTCCTGGAACAGGCATCTTCACAGTCGCATACTGCTGGCGAAGCATCGAGAGCAACCGTAGCTGCACTACACGTCGGTTCATTCCCAGTGTGGATACGCCCAAATCCCCCACCTGGTCGATCACTTCCCTGAGTGCACCGTCGAGGTTTGCACACAACACGGGACCGAGTGCGGAATTGAGTTCCTCGGCAAGGAACCTCGCGACCGTCTTGTTGCTCGTGAGCGGCGGAAGAAGTCTGTTGGGATCGCTGCTGTCGTGTGACGGAAGGTCGACCTCGTTGTACGAAACAGTTAGGGTAGGCGGGGTGTCCCAGTTCCACTCAATGTCCGGAAGTCCGGGCTGGGTAGACGTTACGAACCACGAATCGTCGCGCCTGACTGCGCGACTGTAGCCATTCAGCATCGGAGAGGAGAAGCCATGGGACGTTGTTTCCATCATTTTTGAGATCGCTTTTGCCTTTGCCGTGGCTGTGATGGCCGGCTTCTTGGCGTTGTCGCCTACGTGAGCCGACCATTGGTGAATCACGATCGGTTCCGGTGACTCGACGCCGATGACCACGAGAAGGTTCCATGTAGTCGAGGCAGCCGTGGTGACGTAGCCGTCGGCAGCGTTCTCGACTGCGGTCGTAGAGACTCTCACGGGAATGGAGTTCACTCCGGCAGCGAGCACGCCCGTGTCGATTTGCATGCTGAGTTGCTTCGGCCGCGGCCCATCCACGTCTACAGGAATTCGAAGCTTAAACAGGCAGATTCCCACCATGCGTTGTTCAAAGCGGACACGCTTGACGATGGCATCGGCCTCGTCGATGTTGTCTTGTGCGATCCGGGGGTTGAACCCTGACACGAGCGTGAAAATCTGTTCGAACCGTGTGGCGTAGTCGGGTGGAGCGTTGTTGACGCTGATGTTGCCCATTCCCCGAAAGACGTGGTGGTCGCATGCATGCACAATCTGAACAGTGGACGTCGAGGTACCCAGAGGGGATTGGATGCACGGTATGGTTCCTCCCGAGGCGAGTTGCGCGACATAGTCCATCATTTTCATGTCGCTGTCGAACGAGCGAAGAACGCGGAGTAGACGAGCCACCATTGCCATGCTCGATCGGTCGCAGGGAATGGCGACTTCACGCGCCAAGCGGCTCTTGACGCGCCATTGAATCAGGTTTGGACTTTCGACCATGAGTGCGCCCAGGACCATGCACTGCTTCACGAGGGTTGGTGGCGGAACGTAGGAAGGGACGCGTACCGTCACCAAGGACGCCGACATCAGTGCTGCAGTAACCGTTGCGGGGTCCGTGTTGCGGAACAAAGCGCTGGTGGCTGTTTGAGACGGCCACGAATCCTCGACGGACATCACCCCAAGGCGTTTGAAGGCGGAGGTCGGGCCCCGTACAAAGAGTCCAAGATCTGCGACGAACCCGTCGCCAAGGGTGGAGCAGAGAAGACCAATCCCAACCGCCATGACTACACGTGCGTCGACTGGGGTGTCGTAACCAGGGAGCTTCACGAGCTTTGGACGTACTCTGGCAAGCTTCTGGAGCAACGACTTCAGAAATCCAAATCCAGTCTTGCGGACCACGTCGAACGCGTGACGAGCGTCTTCCTGCGAAGAAGTCTGGTCGAGATCCGAAAAGTGCACGAGGGCCTCATAGACGATCGGTAACACCTGATCCGGTAGGAACTTCCCGCTTGCGGAGGGAGGCATGGCGACGACTATGGTCGTGTCCGAATTTGCTTCGACGCGATAAAACTCCGATGCATCGCTCTGGCAGCCGAGCGCGCCGCACACGTCCACAAAGGACCTTGCGGCATCCGCAGAGCTCTGCAACTCTGCAACTTCTGCCGCGGACAAGCGACCAGAAGGCCTGGCATGCAAGAAGAAGTTTGGTCTAAGAGCGAGTGGGCCGACACCCCCGTTATTGTCGCGGTCGTAGGCCCTTTTTAGCTCCACCAAAAGGTCGACCGGATCGACCAGCTCTTGAGAAGCTTCCCAGCCTTGAATGGTATCGGAAACTCCAGCCCATGCCCCAGCACTCACAATCTTGAATCGAAGCGGGGTTGCCGTCCCAAACCCGTGTGTCAGGGAACGGTTGGGATTGTCGACGTTTACATTGTGCGAGCCCGCGTAGCCTAACAACGAATGCTTCGTTACGATAGCCTGCCCAGCGAATCGATCGAACTGTTGCTGTGCAATGACGGGTGTGACTCCCGTCACGTCCGCGAGCTTCTTGGCTAGTCCATTCGGGTCGGTAGGCGTATTGTAGACGTCGGTGGCTTTGGTTCTTGCGGCATCGTAGGGGAAAACAACACCTTGTGCAACTTCAAGAACGACATCTTCGACGGACGCGTAGGCTTCGGCCGAGATGGATTCGACGTCCTTGTCGTCACGCCGCAGGCTTCTCAGACGATCCCCTGTCTGAGCGCCGCGGACGTCGGCGGTGCAATAGTTCACAAACGATGGTTGAGCGCGTGCGGCTGCGGATTGTTTCATTGAGGTTTGGTAGTCTTTCCAATGATGGGAGGGTGGGGGTAGGCGCTGTGGCGTTTCCCACCCCCAGGATTTTTCATCCCGTGTGTTGGAGGTGGTGGTGGTGGTGCATGAGATTGACAAACAAGACAAGTTCGGGAGGCTCATCGGTTCGGTGGACTCATACCTTTCAGCAAAGTCTTTGACAATATTTTGTTTTCCCATGGGTGTACCCATGCATGTGCATACTCGATAGACATTTTGTCAGGTGGTTGTCAGGTGGTCGTACCTCCCCCGTCCCACATTTGGTGCTCGCTTTCCAGTGCACCACTTTTCGTCAATTCACACCTGGTGGTTTACTAAGTGTTTCGGGCCGAAAATTAATCAATTTAGTATGTAACAGGCCATGTGTGAATTGACGAAAAGTGGCGCATTGAAATGCGAGCGCCAAATGTGGGACGGGGGAGGTACGACCACCCGACAACCACACGACAAAATGTCTATCGGATGTACACATGTACGAGTTCATCCGCATACCGTCCAGTTCTTTTTCACGCCGCGCTCAAAACGACAACACTCTCAGGAAGCATGCTAACGACCCGGTTTCCCGTAAATTCGACTACGACGTCGTCGTAAACTGCGCGAGTCGCATTGCCCATGAGTTGACCCATGGTTACGACCCTTCCCGTTTCCTTGCGCGTCTCGGACCAGACGATTGCACCTTTTGTCAGCGGGGCAGCGCTGGTAGCCATCATTCCCGCAGACGGCGGCGTTGGCGGTGCGTCCGATTCCAACCCACCATCACCCCCTTCCTCGACAGTGTCGATGGTGACGTCGACACGCCTGGATGCGAGTTCGTTTTCCAAGTCGGCAGCGAGTTGACGCCGCTGTTCGCCTCGCTCGTCAATCGTCTCGTCGTCCTCGTCGACTGCAACCGGCTTGTAGATTTCCAGAATTTTGTTCTTCAACACCCTGTCGCGTGCGCGCGCTTGAGCACGTCCATTTTCGTCGGCATCGAAGCCTGGAATGTCGAGGGCGAGGAGGGCGCGTTCGATGTTCTCAATCTCGTCGACCCAGTTTCCGTTGAGAAAACGCAACATTTGTGGCCAATCCCGTAGCCACACGGCGTCTCGAGGAGCCGTCCAGTAGGCATCGGCACCCGCTGTAGTGTCTCTATTGAGCCTTTCGACGATGTGCGTTACAATGGCCTTTAGCTGTGCTCTGTTGTATTTCACTCGAGCTGTGCGTCGATTACTTCTGTCAATTTCTTGCTGTGCTTCGAACTCGCGTTTGGCCTCGTTCAACTTTTCTTCCCTGTCCTCCGGTTTCACGTTGCCTCTCATGATCTGCACGTCTACTGCTATGTATTTTGCGGACTGTTCGCTCCACTCCTCGGCGCGGAAGATGGGAAGTAAATCGCTGCTGTCTGGAACCACACCCGCGTCATCGAACAGGTTTCTGAATCGATCTTCGTCATACCGAGGAATTTGAGTGCTATTGTATTGGCTCCTGAGCCACTCTCTGGCTCCCGTGCGAGTAATGTCAGTGGGAAGATCGCGAAAGTCGAGTCCCCGATCTGCTGCGGTTTCGAGAGAGTGCATCACGCCGTTGACGACAAAATCCTCGAAAACGGGGGCGAACCTCTCCTCCGCTTGTTTTGTGAAGCGTTCAATGCTGTCGTCGCCTCTGGTGGCGAGAAATAGGCCCTCTGATAGACTCTTTGCGAGGTTGGTCAGATCTAAAGGCTTCAAGTCCGCTTCTTCTTCCACCCCCATCATATACGCAATACTTTCCCCGTCGTATTCGTTTAGAATGTCGAACATCGTGGTGTCCGCCCCAACAAGCTTTGCCACCGTACGACACGTGCGTACAAGCTGTGCCCACGATGGTGCGGTGTCAGGGTTCACCGTACGACCACTCCTAGTATCGACATTTTCGTCGTTCAGATTGCACCGCGGGTTAGTGTAGTAATCTTTGCCGACGTGGTCGGCGGGAACAACGTATTGAGTCGTGTCACCCTTGGCAACTATCCAATCGAAAAACCAAGTAATAACGTTCTTGACTTCCGTTTGGAACGCCGTCTTCGATGGGTAGTGGGCTGCAAACTCGGCAGGGGATTTCATTGCGGCAACGACTCGTACGACGTTGCAAGTAAACCTACCCTCGTCCTCGTCGAGAGGCGTCTGTAACAGATCCGTGCTGCTTCCGTTCGTGGTCCTAGGATAGCCGTTCGACGCGAGATCTCCGGTGCCAAGCAGTTCGGTCTTGTGTCTGAACATGCTTCTTTGCTTCGACGTGGGACCCTGGCGGTATGTTCCATCGTTTATGCAATCGAACACGACGTGTGCTCGATTGACACATCGCTCTATTTGCAGAAAACGGCTTTCATTGCGGCGCCCGGTCCTTTCAACGTCCACATTCTGTAGTGAATGCCAGGCGTGTTCCATTGTGGTGCGACACTGCACCATGGCGTAGTAAAAGCGGCAAGCACCTCGAAGAAAGTGCGGTGCTCCCGTGTAGGTCTGTACCATCACCGATTGCAACGGAAATGGGCCATTCATGTTGTCGTCGTCTCTGTCGTCGTCTAACGCAGCGGCCTCGAAAATGCTGTTTCGCACGCGCAGCCATTGCATCTGCCGCTGGTGGGTGCGACTCTTGGTTTTGTTGTTGAGCAGCCATCTTTTCAAATGTTTATCGTCCGGAGCTTTTATAGGTGGTGTGCGTAGGGGTTCGGGTTGCACCGTTGAGACAAGGGTCGTCCTGTTACCTTCGCGTTGCGCCGAAACAAAGTGGGTGTTGAGAAGAGTGCGAATAACGTGACTGCGGATTTGGCTGTTTGTTAACTTCCACTTCTTTTCGAACAGGTCGAAAAAGTTGTCTCGCTCCGTCTGGAGTGTGGTCTTGATGACTGCATTCATAGTCAATGATGGACTGTTCGTGACAGCTTTGCGGTGTCGGTCGAGGTAACGACCAATGCTTCGCAGCGTGATCTCTCCGTCTGGCCCCCGTCGTGCTTTTATACTTTCGTGAAGGCGGGCCCAAAAGGCGGCATCGTACTCGCCGACGAGAGGGGCACCAAACAGAGTCACAAAGACACCGGAATAGCCTCTCATCATCGGGCCATCCCAACCCAATGCAACAACAGGGGGTACCAGAGCCGGGTCGCAAAGCTGTGTGTTGCTTTGTGCCCCAAAAACGACCGTCGAATTACGTTCGCTGACTGCTTGAGAGATTAATTGCGTGGCTCGCATCCATTCTGCTTTGGTGATAGTCTGGCGATCCCGAATGGGGTCGTTGCGGACGTCTTCGAATTGGAGGGCCACGTTGGTGTCTAGGACTCCACACAGAAACGCCCATACTTCCGACGCCTTTGTAATAGATCCACCCAGACCACATCGAATCTGGGGAACGGGCGCTCCCCCGGGAACTACGAAGGATAACTGTTCGTTCCAAAGACCATCGAATTCGGCAACCCACTCCTTCTTGTGCTCAAGTGGTGCGATCGGATGCTCGTACCGGGAGAACCAATCTGGGGAGTCGGCAAATCCGGCAGTCATGCCGCCTATTGCTTCAAGGTGGTTGATTTTTTTCCTGCTCTCCGTCAAGCGGTTGTAGTAGTTGGCATAGTTCGATAGGACAAACTCCTTTTTGGTCACACCAATGCAATGCTTGTTGACGAGCCGACTTCCAAAGAACACACGTGGGAGAAAACGACGAAGCGAATCGGAACCACCTTGCGCAAAAAACGGCGGGTCGATAGAGACCACCGTAAACAGCATCTTCTTCCGAAACGTGTTGGCCAACTGTTTGGCCTCGTACTCAAGTGCCATGTCTTTCCGCTCGCGTGTGGTTGCATCCCCTCGTCTCCACTTTGCGGCGCCCCTTGCCAGAAAGTTGCGATCCCGACCCGATGCAGCAGCAGCAGAAGACGACTGCGAGAAATTAGCAAATGGCTCTTCCCGTGTCTCTGTTAGCTTGTTGGCCTTCTCTCGAAGTGTCTCAAGTTCACGGGTGTGGTTCTGCTGCTTCGCCCTTTGGGTCTGGTTCCACTGAGTGCAAACGACGCGGATGCGCGTCATGTTGGCAGGCGTTTCAAGTACCTTCTCGCCAACCGCGGTGATTTCAATCTTCACGGTCGGGTGCGAGTTGATGTTTGTGATCGTTGTGGTCGTTGTGGCGGTCGCGTCATCAACACCGATGATTTCTGTGTCGAACGATGGGCCAATCTCCAACAGGGCCACAATTGACCCGACAACTGACTGCATGTCGGAAGACGACCCGTCGAACACCTTTCCAAGGGGGAATCGCGGGCTGACCATCTTGTTCGCAATCACAAACTCCCATACGAGTACAAGGTTGTCGATCGCAAACGAGAGAGCGCCCGCGTTGAGTGATCCCGCCACGATGCTGTTTACAGTATTAGGGGAACGGCGATCGCGGTCATTCTTCCACCCTGCAACAAATTTTATCAGTTTCTCACGCGAGTCCTTCACTAGTTGAAACCGCCGTTCGTGTTGTTCCAGAAAGTCCAACGGAGTGTCTTCCATATTTGACCACATGAGCCTGTCCTGCATGTCGACAAAAAACACGTCCGCGGGCATCTCGAGAGCTCGACGGACAGTCGAAGATCGAGCCGCGAGCCATTCCGAAACACATGGATCTGCCAGAACTTTCATGTGCATGTCCATCAAGTCTTGCTTTGTCTGGTCAAACAACGAGCACCACTTTCCTTTAGGATTTCCTGTCACGAGGGCGTAAAGAATAGCCTGCGCAAGCTCCTCACGAACTCGCCACGACCCAATCCACGTATTGGGAAGGTCCATGGGGGTCATCGTTTCCGGAAGAAGCTGACTACACCTCTTGTCCCAAACGGTACCCGCATCGACGTTGCGCATTCGTTTCGTCTGGGCATCTGACCAAAATGTTTCCGCAAATGCGTTCCATTCGTTCCGTTCGTCCTCAGGACTGCGCTCATTAGGTGGCAAGATGTAGCTTCGGAGCTTGTCAATGCCTTCATCGACCAACGTCTCCTTTACCTCGTTGAAGTGATCGTAAATCTTAGTCGCAAGATCCATTGATTCTGTATGCGACACAACACTCCTTGCACCAGTACGGCCGGTGCCCCGAGCACGAACTAAATTCAAGTTGTTTTCGACGAGCTCATTCGTATCGGTCTCTCCCGCAGGCCACATGGTTCGAAGCCACACACCCTTGTAGCCCCCTTCGGGGTCCATTTTTACGAACACGACCACAAAGCCGTTTGCGGCGTCTGGGATGTCGTAGCTGGAGAACAATGCAGGTCTACCGACTTCGGGTTGTGAGCCTGCAACGACGATTCCAAACCCCTTCCCTTCGATAGTGACGACGATGTCGCGCAAATGTCCGCGATCGAGCTTCACAACGTTTTCAAACAGTCCTGTCTCCTGGAGAAGCTTCGTGTACAGCCAGTCCACCGCACGCTGCTTAGTTTGTACAAAAGGCACATGCCCCATCATCACCCGTCGGCTAATGTGGAACTTGGCCAACTCGTCAAGAATGAGCATCAGTTGGAAGCGCATTATTCGATCGTTCTCGTTCATTAACCCAAACTGCCCGTGGTCGTTTACACCCGTTGAGGTCCATGCCATGTCTGGGTCGCCGTACAGCTTTGAACCATCGAGGCGAACAGCATAGTGGTCGACCGAACGCAACAGAAACTCTAGTCTGTCGCTGTTCACATTTTCGGGCGAAAAAAACGGGTTCGTTCGAGGTCCGTCCGACCATTGGTCGTAACGACCAAGAATTTCAGCGACGTCTGATTGAAGCACGCCTACCGGGTCGATGAAGAGCTCCTGTACAAGCCTCCGGTGCACCTTCAGACACAGGTTCCTTGCTGACATTTCAGATGGATCACCGCTGCCATCCAAACGCAGGTCGTTTTCAATTCGATCGCAAACCCTCGTCAGTGAGTCATTTCCTTGAAAAAGTGCAGCAAACCGATCCGCCATTTCTCCGGCGACCGCTTGTATTTGAACATACGTCGGCGCAAACGTGTCTGTATTGATGCATAGTCCTTCTTTAAGGACAAAGTCGACCAAGAATGCACACCCGCTCCGGTTGGCAATCGCAGCTCTGAGACGGTCTTCCAATTCGCGAAAGTTTAGTGTACCGTCTTCGCTCATAATTGTTTTTGTCTCCCGATTATTCACCCTTTGCAAACTCGTTATGACTACAATTTTGCCACCAACAAAATCCTGGGGGCAGAGTGTCCCCCACCGCCAGCCTCCTGCCTTCAGGAAGGACAGGAAGAAGACGAGAAAGAAGCATGCACTCGTCCACTTCGCTCTTGATTGGGGAGTTTGTGGGTCGCCACTGCTCCAAGCTGCAGCCGGGGATGGACTGGGGTGTCAAGGCAGAGCGCGGATTTTCGGCGGAGCTTCTCCGGGAAGTCCACACAACCCACCCAACCTCCACTCGCATCCACGAGCTCACACCGCACTGCACCGACCCAAGTGCACGGGACGCGGTGGTGCTCGTTGTCACACTTCCCAAGGCGTTGGCCGACGCGGCTCGCGACGAAGTTAACGCCATGCCATTCGCCGACAAGACCATTTCGAGGTCCGGTAAGGTTTGCGATGCCCACTCCCGCCACCTCTCCTACATTGGTCCGGAGGCCCAGGACGCCGACCCTCAGACCGGACAGCAGCCCGTCCGCACATGGGCGCAGCTCCCGGCCTCCGAGGCGGTGCGCGACTACCTGCATACCATTCTCGGCGATACCGAGTGCCAGGTCGGGTGTGCGTTGAAATATCCGGACATCTTTGATTGCGGAATTGGCTGGCACGGCGATGCTGAGCGTCGCAAGTCTCTCGTCGTCCGTCTAGGTGCCAACTCTTCGAGGCATCCGCTGTGGTTTCGTTTCTTCAAGTCGTGGGACCCTGTGTCGCCTCCCATCCCGGTCCACTTGGAGCACGGCGACGTTGCGATTGCTTGCGAGGTCGCGGTCGGGACGGATTGGCGGTCGAGCTCGATCCCGACGGTCCGTCACGCCACTGGGTTCATTCGGTTTCCCACACCACCACTCGAAAGGGAGAAGAAGAAGGCCCGCGCCGCCAAGAAGCGTGAGCGCGAGGAGTAGCAGTGTAGTGTTTGTGTTGTTGTTTGTGTCTTGTTCTAATAGAAGCACTCTGAAAAATTCCAAGGGTCGGACCTACACCGGTGCCCACCTCCCGAACTGGGCGTGGCACGGAAACGTGGTGTGAGGGGCCCGGAGCTCCCAGGAGCGGAAGAAACACACGATGAGACACGCGTCCCCGCCTCCCAGACGACGCGGTGGCGCCACACCGGAAAACGGTTCTCAACAAGCGTTCGATCTCATCGAAGTAGGGTCCTTTCTTGTATCAAAATTTCAATGTGCCCACGGAGATCGAACGGTCGCACTCGCGCTGCTCAATCCTGAGCTCAAGGCAGCATGGCCGGATGCACCCTCGCCGCGGGAAGTGTGGCGTGTGGTTCAGCCGCTCCAGGTAGCCGAGCTATGGAACTTGTTCAAGGAGGCTGGTGGGTTGTCCAAAGAGCTCGAGCCGTACATTGACGAGGGCGCGCAGCACGAGGCGCTCAAAGCTTTGTGGGGCTTGCTTCTCGCGCGTGGCGCGTGACAACTGTGGACACGTACCGGGCGGACCAATGCATGTGCATACCCGATAGACATTTTGTCAAGTGGTTGTCATGTGGGGATACCTGTAGCGTCCCACATTTGGTGCTCGCTTTCCAATGCACCACTTTTCGTCAATTCACACCTGGTGGGTTATATACTAAATTAATTAAAATTTCGGGCCGAAAACACTTAGTAAACCATCTAGTGTGAATTGACGAAAAGTGGGGCATTGGAAAGCGAGCACCAAATGTGGGACGCTACAGGTATCCCCACATGACAACCACTTGACAAAATGTCTATCGGGTATGACCATGCATTGGTCCGCC